>BNJS01002147.1_pt1 | contig 14821 bp, 15 predicted proteins | sample 8540461 | NCBI WGS metagenome assembly BNJS01 (sample SAMD00202454, study PRJDB9452) | human saliva metagenome | isolation source: human saliva | place: Japan
TGGCTCAAGGTACAAACTTTAGAGCAAATGGTCAAATTAATCAAGGTGCTTTAGTAAATATTAGATATTTTGCTTCTGTTGACCCGAAAACGAATGGTGGAAACGGAAAAAAGAATGATGATCCTGAGTTTACTAGAAATAAGACAGATATCCAAGCAGCCTATGTGAAAGATAGTGAAGGGCAATGGATCGTCTATGATGTCTTCTTCAATAACGATGGGAAAAAAATGGTTGATAGATCTTTTCAACAACACTATTATTTCCAAGGGCCTTTTAATATCATGGATCTTACCTCGGAGGGAGGTTATAAACCTAATACAGTAAAAGATCTAAGCTTCACACGTTACCGTAATGATGGTGGTAAAAGACTTTCTGATGGGGGTAAAGGCTTTACCCAATATGGAAATACAGTAACTATTTCAAATCCAGCATCTCAACAAAGAAAAATATTTGATAATGACAGCGATTCATTTTATGATCCTAATTCAGGTGTAACAGGTAACCGTAATCAACCAAGGGAAGTATTTAAAAATAACCAAGATGAGGAAGATTTAAATAGACTTACAAAAGATAAAAAAGGAAACTATCCTAGATGGTCTTATTATTTAGGGGTCGATGTTCATAGAGAAAGTGTAGAATATGCAATACACATGCATGTCAAAATTAAACTTAGAGATGATGTAACTTCTGAAGAAGTAGCTACATACGGTCGTGTTTATGCAGCATCGGTAACAAAAGGAGCCACTACGAATCAGTCTTATATTATGGGGGCAACAGGAACTCGTTTACAAAATGATCCAGAAAGCATCGTTATACCCGCTTAAAGGAAGTTCACATACAAAAACAGTAGGAGATACTCTTCCAAATCCTGAAAAATCCAGTAAAAGCTGGTTATATTACTCTAAAGAATGGCGGAGAATTCCCAGCAGGTATGACTTGGGGGTGGAAGAATGGTAATCGACCAAGTACAGATACAGCAGGAATTTTCACTTATACAGCAACTGCTCGATACAAGGATGGAACAACATCAAACGATGCAGATGGAGCAGTGAAATTTACGGTTAAGCCTAAGAAACCGACTATTACAGCTAATGATGTCGTTCATAAAAAAGGATTAACCAATCAACAAATCACTGTAAATGTTGGAAAAGGAGTACCGAAGAATTCTAAAGTTAAGATTTACGATGGAAAAACAGTTATCGGAACTGGAACAACTAATGGAACTACTGCAACAATTACAGTTAGAGACGCTCTACCAGGAAACCAAATTACAGCTGAAACAGTAGTTACTAATACTAATGGAACAGTAAAATCTGATAAAAGTGACCCTGTTACTCCAACAGAAGCACCAGATACACAAGCTCCAACATTAGAAATTTCACGAACTAGCCAATCAGTAGCAGAAGGTGAACAAGTAACATTCAGAGTAACAGCAAGAGATGATAAACATGTTAATCTTAATGTTGACGATTTTACAGCAAAATTTGGTAGTAGATTGTTTAATCCAAAAGCACCTGCAACTGCAAAATACGTAAAAAAATACAGATACTGAAAAAAATAATAGATTTTTACGATTACAACAACAGCAGAAGATATTAATAAAACTAATACAATTACATTTTAAAGCTACTGATAATGCAAGTCCTACACCTCACAAAGCAGCTAACGATGTAACCTTTACTTTCAATGTAACACCACGTGATAACCAAAACCTGAAGCAACCTTAAATGGTGTTCGTTTAACAGAAACTGCCAATGAACCAATCTTTACAGTTTATCGTGGAGCTACATTTAACCCAGAGCTAAAAGTATCGGATAACTCTGGTGTGATTTCTAAAGTAGAAGTTAAGGGAGGACTTCCAAAAGGAGTAACTCCATCTACAGAACTAACTACATTTACAGCTCAAACAGGAAAAACTGAAGCAACTCCATATGCAGCTCGTTTATCTTCAGGAACTGTGAATACTGAAACTTTAGGAGTACATGAATCAACTATTCACGTAGAAGGAAGTAGTTCTTCAGATAGCCGTGATTTCAAATTCAAGTACCGCGTAGTTGATATTGAAACAAAAAATGTTGATGAAAACAGTATAGCAAAAGTATCAGTTGCTTCAACATTAAATAAAGCTAATAGTTCTAAAAATATTGATGCGCATAACTATCTGAAAGTAGTAGATAGTCAAGATAAAGCAGACCGTGGTAACAATTATTTACCACAAGGAATGACGTGGACATGGAAAGACAGAGACGGCAATCAGCTAGACCGAGGAACAACACTTGACAATTCAGGTAAATATACTCGAACTGCAACAGCAATCTTCCCAGCAGAGAGCCCAGACGGGAAGTTTAGTACAAATCCTAATAGCACGCGTAGAGAAGTATTTGCACCAGCAGAAATCAAGCGTCAAGTAATTCTAGCAGTAACACCAACAGCACCTATCGTAGAAGGTAAAGAGAATGGTAGTGTAACAATTACCCCACCAACACGCCCTGATAGTACTAATAAACAAGATATTGATAAAATTACTCTTACTTATGTACCAACAGGTAAGACTACACCAGAAACTGTAACGGTTACGAAATCAGGAAATACTTGGACAGCGACAGTAAATGGTAAACCAACGGATAAAATATCAGTATCACCTGAAGGAGTTGTAACAATTTCTGATGCTGAAGTTGCAGATAAAACAGAAGTAACTGCAAAGGTTTCTAAGAACATTGATAATGTAGTTCTTGAGAGTCCTGTAGCAAAAGCAGTGGCAAAAGATGCAATAAAAACCTGAAAGCAACCTTAAATGGTGTTCGTTTAACAGAAACTGCCAATGAACCAATCTTTACAGTTTATCGTGGAGCTACATTTAACCCAGAGCTAAAAGTATCGGATAACTCTGGTGTGATTTCTAAAGTAGAAGTTAAGGGAGGACTTCCAAAAGGAGTAACTCCATCTACAGAACTAACTACATTTACAGCTCAAACAGGAAAAACTGAAGCAACTCCATATGCAGCTCGTTTATCTTCAGGAACTGTGAATACTGAAACTTTAGGAGTACATGAATCAACTATTCACGTAGAAGGAAGTAGTTCTTCAGATAGCCGTGATTTCAAATTCAAGTACCGCGTAGTTGATATTGAAACAAAAAATGTTGATGAAAACAGTATAGCAAAAGTATCAGTTGCTTCAACATTAAATAAAGCTAATAGTTCTAAAAATATTGATGCGCATAACTATCTAAAAGTAGTAGACAGTAAAGACTTAGCAGACCGTGGTAACAATTATTTACCACAAGGAATGACGTGGACATGGAAAGATAGAGACGGCGTTAATAAAGACGGAGGAACAACACTTGACAATTCAGGTAAATATACTCGAACTGCAGTAGCAATTTTCCCAGGAACTAAAGCTAATAATTGGACAGATGAGACTAGCACGATTAGAGATGTATTTGCACCAGCTGAAATCAAGCGTAAAGTAATTCTAGCAGTAACACCAACAGCACCTATCGTAGAAGGTAAAGAGAATGGTAGTGTAACAATTACCCCACCAACACGCCCTGATAGTACTAATAAACAAGATATTGATAAAATTACTCTTACTTATGTACCAACAGGTAAGACTACACCAGAAACTGTAACGGTTACGAAATCAGGAAATACTTGGACAGCGACAGTAAATGGTAAACCAACGGATAAAGTATCAGTATCATCTGAAGGAGTTGTAACAATTTCTGATACTGAAATTGCAGATAAAAACAGAAGTAACTGCAAAAGTTTCTAAGAACATTGATGGTGTACTTACTCTTGAGAGTCCAGTAGCTATAGGAACAGCAAATGGACCTTTGGCAGCTGAGGTTACAAACCCAGCACCAGTTCCGGAAAAAGCACAAATTACACCAGTTACAGTTGTGACACCTAACAAACCAGGTTCAAGCATTACAGTAGATGGCAAAATAAATGGTTTAACAGTAGATGAAGAAGGTAAACTTAAAAGGAACACCAGAGGTAAATGATTGGAAACCAAAAAGAAGAAGAACGTAAAATTACGATTCCAGTTAAAGTTAAACATGGTGACGAGATAGTTACCAAGGATGTTCCAGTTACAATTCAACGCGATACAGATGGAGACGCTATTCCAGATGTCAAGGATCCAGACGATGACAATGATGGCATTCCAGATGAGGAAGAAATCAAAAATGGAACAGATCCAAAAGTTCCTACGACTCAAACTCCAACTATTGGAATTACTCGCAAAGAAAATGGTGATGCAATTGTTACACCAACAAAACCAGGTGGAGGAACATATCCACGAGGAACAACTGTAACGATTCCAGGAAATGATAATACTCCAATTGAAGTTACAATTGGAAATGACGGTTCAGGAACAGTTCCAAATGATAAACTTCCAAAAACTGATAAACCAGGAACAGGAACAGTAACAGAACCGAATAAAGCACCATCTAAACCTGTAAAAGTAACAACACCAGCTCGTAAGACACCAACAGTAGCATTGGACCAAGATCCAGATACTGGTGAAGTTACAGTGACACCGAAGAAACCAGATGGAACATTATATCCAGAAAATACGAAGGTAGAAATACCAGGTAAAGATAAGGATCATCCGATTACAATTACAATTGGAAAAGACGGAAAAGGTAAAGTACCAAATAGTGAGTTACCAGAAGGAAAAGTTCCAGGCACAAGTAAGATTACAGTCCCAGGAAAACCAGCTGTAGAAGTTCCTAATGTAACGACACCATCTAAACTTATCCCAACAGTAGCATTGGACCAAGATCCAGATACTGGTGAAGTTACAGTGACACCGAAGAAACCAGATGGAACATTATATCCAGAAAATACGAAGGTAGAAATACCAGGTAAAGATAAGGACCATCCGATTACAATTACAATTGGAAAAGACGGAAAAGGTAAAGTACCAAATAGTGAGTTACCAGAAGGAAAAGTTCCAGGCACAAGTAAGATTACAGTCCCAGGAAAACCAGCTGTAGAAGTTCCTAATGTAACGACACCATCTAAACTTATCCCAACAGTAGCATTGGACCAAGATCCAGATACTGGTGAAGTTACAGTGACACCGAAGAAACCAGATGGAACATTATATCCAGAAAATACGAAGGTAGAGATTCCAGGTAAAGATAAGGATCACCCAATCACTGTTACAATTGGAAAAGACGGAAAGGTAAAAGTACCAAATAGTGAGTTACCAGAAGGAAAAGTTCCAGGCACAAGTAAGATTACAGTCCCAGGAAAACCAGCTGTAGAAGTTCCTAATGTAACGACACCATCTAAACTTATCCCAACAGTAGCATTGGACCAAGATCCAGATACTGGTGAAGTTACAGTGACACCGAAGAAACCAGATGGAACATTATATCCAGAAAATACGAAGGTAGAGATTCCAGGTAAAGATAAGGATCACCCAATCACTGTTACAATTGGAAAAGACGGAAAAGGTAAAGTACCAAATAGTGAGTTACCAGAAGGAAAAGTTCCAGGCACAAGTAAGATTACAGTCCCAGGAAAACCAGCTGTAGAAGTTCCTAATGTAACGACACCATCTAAACTTATCCCAACAGTAGCATTGGACCAAGATCCAGATACTGGTGAAGTTACAGTAACACCGAAGAAACCAGATGGAACATTATATCCAGAAAATACGAAGGTAGAAATACCAGGTGAAGATAAGGACCACCCAATCACTGTTACAATTGGAAAAAGACGGAAAGGTAAAAGTACCAAATAGTGAGTTACCAGAAGGAAAAGTTCCAGGCACAAGTAAGATTACAGTCCCAGGAAAACCAGCTGTAGAAGTTCCAGTAGAAACACCAGGTAAGATAATACCGGGTGCTCCAACAACAGAACAACCAGTTGCGATTGAAATTAATCAAAAACCAAATGGTGATGCAGTCGTAACGCCTAAGAAAGAAGATGGAAAACTATACCCACCAGGAACTAAGGTAGAAATTCCAGGTGAAGATAAAGGCGGTAACGCAATTACAATCACCGTTATGATTGGAGACAATGGTTCAGGTGAAGTACCAAATGACAATCTTCCTAAGAAAGCTGTCCCAGGTACAGGAACAGTAACAGAACCTAAGAAGAACCCATCACAACCAGTTCCAGTAACAACACCAGCTCATAAGAAACCAAAACTAGAGTTGGAACAAGATCCTAAGACAGGTGATGTAACAGTAACACCTAAGAAACCAGATGGCTCAACATTCCCACCAAAAACTAAGGTAGAAATCCCAGGTGAAAATGGTCCAATCACTGTTGAAATCGGTCAAGATGGTAAAGGTAAAGTACCAAATGATAAACTTCCTAAGAAAGCTGTCCCAGGAACAGGTAAGATTACAGAACCAGGTAAACCAACGGAAGAAGTTCCAGTAGAAACACCGGCTCATAAGACACCAACATTAGATGTTGAACAAGATCCTAAGACTGGAGACGTAACAGTAACACCTAAGAAACCAGATGGATCACCATTCCCACGAGGAACTAAGGTAGAAATCCCAGGTAAAGATGATCACCCAATCACTGTTACAATCGGTGAAGACGGAAAAGGTAAAGTACCAAACAGTGAATTACCAGAAGGTAAAGTTCCAGGTACAGGTAAGATTACAGAACCAGGTAAACCAGCAGTGGAAGTTCCAGTAGAAACACCAGCTCAGTAAGACACCAACATTAGATGTTGAACAAGATCCTAAGACTGGAGACGTAACAGTAACACCGAAGAAACCAGATGGATCAACATACCCACCAGGAACTAAGGTAGAAATTCCAGGTGAAAATGGACACACAATCACAGTTACAATTGGCGACAATGGTTCAGGTGAAGTACCAAATGACAACCTTCCTAAGAAAGATGTCCCAGGTACAGGAACAGTAACCGAACCGAACAAGAAACCATCACAACCAGTAGATGTAACAACACCAGCTCGTAAGACACCAACAGTAGATGTTGAACAAGATCCTAAGACAGGTGACGTTACAGTAACACCTAAGAAACCAGATGGCTCAACATACCCACCAGGAACTAAGGTAGAAATCCCAGGTAAAGATGGTAACCCAATCACAGTCACAATCGGTGAAGACGGTAAAGGTAAAGTACCAAACAGTGAATTACCAGACGGTAAAGTTCCAGGTACAGCTAAGATTACAGAACCAGGTCAACCAGCAGTTGAAGTTCCAGTAGAAACTCCAGCTAAGGTAACACCAGAAACACCAGTAACTGAAAAACCAGGTAAGATTGAAATTACTCAACAACCAAATGGAAATGCGATTGTAACGCCTAAGAAACCAGACGGTTCAACATACCCACCAGGAACTACGGTAGAAATTCCAGGTGAAAATGGCACACCAATCACAGTTACAATTGGCGACAATGGTTCAGGTGAAGTACCAAATGACAACCTTCCTAAGAAAGATGTCCCAGGTACAGGAACAGTAACCGAACCGAACAAGAAACCATCACAACCAGTAGATGTAACAACACCAGCTCGTAAGACACCAACAGTAGATGTTGAACAAGATCCTAAGACAGGTGACGTTACAGTAACACCTAAGAAACCAGATGGCTCAACATACCCACCAGGAACTAAGGTAGAAATCCCAGGTAAAGATGGTAGCAATCACAGTTACAATCGGTGAAGACGGTAAAGGTAAAGTACCAAACAGTGAATTACCAGACGGTAAAGTTCCAGGTACAGGTAAGATTACTGAACCAGGTAAACCAGCTGTGGAAGTTCCAGTAGAAACTCCAGCTAAGGTAACACCAGAAACACCAGTAACTGAAAAACCAGGTAAGATTGAAATTACTCAACAACCAAATGGAAATGCGATTGTAACGCCTAAGAAACCAGACGGTTCAACATACCCACCAGGAACTAAGGTAGAAATTCCAGGTGAAAATGGACACACCAATCACAGTTACAATTGGCGACAATGGTTCAGGTGAAGTACCAAATGACAACCTTCCTAAGAAAGATGTCCCAGGTACAGGAACAGTAACAGAACCGAACAAGAAACCATCACAACCAGTGGATGTAACAACACCAGCTCGTAAGACACCAACAGTAGATGTTGAACAAGATCCTAAGACAGGTGACGTTACAGTAACACCTAAGAAACCAGATGGCTCAACATACCCACCAGGAACTAAGGTAGAAATCCCAGGTAAAGATGGTAACCCAATCACTGTCACAATCGGTGAAGACGGTAAAGGTAAAGTACCAAACAGTGAATTACCAGACGGTAAAGTTCCAGGTACAGGTAAGATTACTGAACCAGGTAAACCAGCTGTGGAAGTTCCAGTAGAAACTCCAGCTAAGGTAACACCAGAAACACCAGTAACTGAAAAACCAGGTAAGATTGAAATTACTCAACAACCAAATGGAAATGCGATTGTAACGCCTAAGAAACCAGATGGCTCAACATACCCACCAGGAACTAAGGTAGAAATTCCAGGTGAAAATGGAACACCAATCACAGTTACAATTGGCGACAATGGTTCAGGTGAAGTACCAAATGACAACCTTCCTAAGAAAGATGTCCCAGGTACAGGAACAGTAACCGAACCGAACAAGAAACCATCACAACCAGTGGATGTAACAACACCAGCTCGTAAGACACCAACAGTAGATGTTGAACAAGATCCTAAGACAGGTGACGTTACAGTAACACCTAAGAAACCAGATGGCTCAACATACCCACCAGGAACTAAGGTAGAAATCCCAGGTAAAGATGGTAACCCAATCACAGTCACAATCGGTGAAGACGGTAAAGGTAAAGTACCAAACAGTGAATTACCAGACGGTAAAGTTCCAGGTACAGGTAAGATTACAGAACCAGGTAAACCAGCAGTGGAAGTTCCAGTAGAAACTCCAGCTAAGGTAACACCAGAAACACCAGCAACTGAAAAACCAGGTGAGATTGAAATTACTCAACAACCAAATGGAAATGCGATTGTAACACCTAAGAAACCAGATGGCTCAACATACCCACCAGGAACTAAGGTAGAAATTCCAGGAGAAAATGGAACAACAATCACAGTAACAATTGGTGACAATGGTTCAGGTGAAGTACCAAATGACAACCTTCCTAAGACAAGATGTCCCAGGTACAGGAACAGTAACAGAACCGAACAAGAAACCATCACAACCAGTGGATGTAACAACACCAGCTCGTAAGACACCAACAGTAGATGTTGAACAAGATCCTAAGACAGGTGACGTTACAGTAACACCTAAGAAACCAGATGGCTCAACATATCCCACCAGGAACTAAGGTAGAAATCCCAGGTAAAGATGGCAACCCAATCACTGTTACAATCGGTGAAGACGGTAAAGGTAAAGTACCAAACAGTGAATTACCAGACGGTAAAGTTCCAGGTACAGGTAAGATTACAGAACCAGGTAAACCAGCAGTGGAAGTTCCAGTAGAAACTCCAGCTAAGGTAACACCAGAAACACCAGTAACTGAAAAACCAGGTAAGATTGAAATTACTCAACAACCAAATGGAAATGCGATTGTAACGCCTAAGAAACCAGATGGTTCAACATACCCACCAGGAACTAAGGTAGAAATTCCAGGTGAAAGATGGAAACACCAATCACAGTTACAATTGGTGACAATGGTTCAGGTGAAGTGCCAAATGACAACCTTCCCTAAGAAAGATGTCCCAGGTACAGGAACAGTAACAGAACCTAACAAGAAACCATCACAACCAGTGGATGTAACAACACCAGCTCGTAAGACACCAACAGTAGAGTTGGAACAAGATCCTAAGACAGGTGACGTTACAGTAACACCTAAGAAACCAGATGGCTCAACATACCCACCAGGAACTAAGGTAGAAATTCCAGGAGAAGATGGAACAACAATCACAGTAACAATTGGTGACAATGGTTCAGGTGAAGTACCAAATGACAACCTTCCTAAGAAAGATGTCCCAGGTACAGGAACAGTAACAGAACCGAACAAGAAACCATCACAACCAGTCGATGTGACAACACCAGCTCGTAAGACACCAACAATAGATGTGGAACGAGATCCTAAGACAGGTGATGTTACAGTAACACCTAAGAAACCAGATGGCTCAACATACTCACCAGGAACTAAGGTAGAAATCCCAGGTGAAAATGGTCCAATCACTGTTGAAATCGGTCAAGATGGTACAGGTAAAGTACCAAATGACAACCTTCCTAAGAAAGATGTCCCAGGAACAGGTAAGATTACAGAACCAGTGAAAACCAGCTGTGGAAGTTCCTAATGTGACAACACCAGCTCGTAAGACACCAACAGTAGATGTTGAACAAGATCCTAAGACAGGTGACGTTACAGTCACACCTAAGAAACCAGATGGCTCAACATATCCCACCAGGAACTAAGGTAGAAATCCCAGGTGAAGATGGTCCAATCACTGTTGACAATCGGTCAAGATGGTAAAGGTAAAGTACCAAAATGACAACCTACCAGAAGGATGTTCCCAGGAACAGGTAAGATTACAGAACCAGGAAAACCAGCTGTGGAAGTTCCTAATGTAACAACTCCAGGTAAATTCACACCAGAAACACCAGTAACTGAAAAACCAGGCAAGATTGAAATTACTCGTAAACCAAATGGAAATGCGATTGTAACGCCTAAGAAACCAGATGGCTCAACATACCCACCAGGAACTAAGGTAGAAATTCCAGGAGAAAATGGAACACACAATCACAGTAACAATTGGTGATAACGGTTCAGGTGAAGTACCAAATGACAAACTTCCCAAAGAAAGATGTCCCAGGTAAAAGGAACAGTAACCGAACCGAACAAGAAACCATCACAACCAGTAGATGTGACAACACCAGCTCGTAAGACACCAACAGTAGAGTTGGAACAAGATCCTAAGACAGGTGACGTTACAGTAACACCTAAGAAACCAGATGGCTCAACATACCCACCAGGAACTAAGGTAGAAATCCCAGGTAAAGATGGAAACCCAATCACAGTAACAATCGGTGAAGACGGAAAAGGTAAAGTACCAAACAGTGAATTACCAGACGGTAAAGTTCCAGGTACAGCTAAGATTACTGAACCAGGTCAACCAACAGTTGAAGTTCCTGATGTAACAACACCAGGTAAAGTCACACCATCAACACCTGATATGCCAGTCAAACCTGATACTAATGGAAATTCTGGTCAAGATAAACCAGCACCAGCTACTCCAACTCCAAATGCAGTTACTCCGAATGCAAATCAGGTAGATACTAAGACTACTGTTGATAATGGAGCTAAGTCAAATGATTCTCAAAATGTATTGCCAAATACAGGAACAGAATCAAATGCGACTCTTGCATCTCTAGGACTTCTTGGACTATTGAGTGGATTTGGACTTGTAGCGCGTAAGAAAAAAGAAGACTAAAAATTTAGTCAAAATATGAACTGTTCATTGTTAAGTGGACGATGAATAGAAAAGATTAAACAACGGCTTTGTTCCTCGTTTTTAAGAGGTACAAGGCCGTTGTTATCATTTTGGAAAGTAGATGATAATCTTTGTACTAGAAGCTCTCAATTGGATACGCTATTAATTGGGATATGGAGTGAGTCATTTGTTACCATTAAATTTTTTAGGTGATTATTTTTTACTATTAAAAATGACGATGAATTATCTGATATGATAGGTGGTTGCAGATTTATTTTAAAGCTGGAGAGTTTGTCTATTCAAAAGTACAATATAATAACAATTTATGTATAGTTAAACAATTTATCCTTTATTCTATGTAATAAAACAGTTTTGTCTTGTGTAAATATATTAAAAATGGTATAATTGAGCTGTGATAGCTGTGTATAGCTGTGATAGCTGTGATAGCTGTGATAGCTGTGATAGCTGTGATAGCTGTGATAGCTGTGATGTGTAAACATGCTCATCATAGTAGGCTTCGTGGGTGCGTTACTATAAAAAGTGTAGCCATGAAGAATACTTTTAATTTGATTTTGTGTTTTAACATAAGGAGGAACAATGGAAAATAAATCAAATTCGCTCAATAGAATCAAGCGCCAGCAACGTGAAAAAGTTTTGCGCTTTTCTATTCGTAAATATAGTTTCGGTGCAGCTTCAGTTGCTGTTGCAGCGCTGATGTTTTTGGGTGCCCGCGTTGCGAGCGCGGATAGTGTGCTTCCAAACGCTCCACAATCTAATACGGCTAATGCGGGTCTAGTGAACCCTAAAGATAAGGTCGATTCGCCTGTGGATGTTGCAGAATCTACTGACAACAAAGTAGATACAGAAAATCAAGCGCTTACAAGTGCTGTGAATGACGCGCCTACAGTTGATAAAAACTAAGTTGAAAAAGTAGTTGAAGAGTTAAATGCTCTTCTTTCAACTAAATCAAACCTTGACGAGTCAGTAGTCTCACCTGTTAAAGACAGACTTCAAAAAGGGAAAGAAGCCCTAGAAAGTTCTGAGCTAGCTCAAAGGATATCGATGAACTTGTAGAACTCTTGTCTAAAGATGTGACAGTCGTATCAGTTGCTAAGGAAGCAACTGAAGTTCAAGTTGATAAACAAGCAGATAAAACTGAGAAACAAGCTGACAACCTAGCAAGTCAAACTTCTCCTGAAGTAAGCGCAAGCGAAGAAAGTCAAACTGTATCAGCTAAAAAAGATACTTTGAAAGTATCTGTTGAACAATTGCAGGCAGCGATCTCAGAAGTTCCTGAACATGATACTACGAAAGAAGTTCTTGAAAAAGCCAATGAACTATTGGGCTTGGCTCAAGGTGTTCTTGAAAATACAACAGTTTCTCTGAACGATGTTGAAGATATGACAAAACGTGTGAAGAGAATGTTTAACTCTGTTAAAAACGCTACAACACGTTTGAATTCAGGTGCTCGTGATTCTCGTAATGGAAAGAGCATGGCTCAAGGTACAGGGTTTAGAGCAACCACGACTGATGATGGACGTGTAGAAGGTGCTTTGATTAATGTTAAAGAGTATATCTCGGAAGCCAAAGGGCATGGAGTTACAGATAACGGTAATCGTGATCGTACTATTACAAAGACATTCATCAGAGCGAAATATAGTGAAGAGAACGGTGCGAAATTCATCACTTATGATGTTTACTTACAAAATGATGGTTATGCATTAGATGGTGCGACAAGAAATGCTCTTTGGTTCTATCCTCCACGTGATATTTTATATAGCGATGGTAGTTATCCAAAGGGACCTGTTTATGAAGCTTACTATGAACGCTACCATAATAATACAGGAACAGGAACGCTTTCTCATAATCCGAACAATTTTACAAAAGTAGGTGCTACTTATAATGTTCCTTTGAGAAATGGACAGTATGAAGATAGTGGTTCTCAAAGACTTTGGGGAGAATCTTATAGCTTTCCAGTTGACAGCTGGTCCAACTAGGGATGATCAACGACAAGAAATGTTGAAAAATCTAAAGGATAATCCAGAATTAAATAGTATTATTAAGCAAAATAATAGGTACCCAGGGGCATCGTATTCTCACTTATTATCAATAGGTGCCAATGTGAACTATGCATATAAGTATCATGTAAAATTACGTTTAAAAAATAATGTAACTGCCGATGAAGCTAAACGTGCAGGGGTAATGGCTGTAACGACTAAAGCAGGATTGGCTTCAAATGCGACTGCTGCATACGTTTATGCGGCTCTAGGTTCGCGACTAGTAACTAAACCAGATGCACAAGTATATCCTATCCAAGGTAAAGAAGTTACAAAGAAAGTTGGAGCTCCTATTGTTGGAAATTTAGATAATCCAGTAGAAATTGGTTTTGTAACGCGTAATGATGGAAGTAAAGACTTTCCTGACGGAATGTCTTGGAGTTGGCTAAATGGAAAACCAAGTACTAGTACAGCAGGAGTATTCAAGTATCGAGTAAAAGCTACCTACAGCAGCGACAATACTTCAAATACTACTACTGCTACATTAAAGGTTATTCCAAATAAACCTGTTATTGATCAAAACTCTGTAAATGAAAAAGCAGGGGAAGACTGGGCAAAAGGTCATTGTAAATGTAGGGGATGGAGTCCCTAAAGGTTCTACTGTGACATTATATAGTGGTAACACAGTTATTGGAACTGGAACAACTGATGGTACAAGTGCTACAGTTACGGTATCACAAGCATTGCCGTCTACAGGAATTACAGCTAAAACAACTGTACAAAATGATAATGGTAAAGTAGAATCAGATCCTAGTAATTCTGTAACACCAACACCTGAACGGGATAAACAGCCCCCTACATTGGCTGTCACACCAGAACGTCAAACAGTGAAAGTTGGAGAAAATATTCGTCTGACGGTTGATGGACAGGACGATACCAAGGTGAATTTGAATGTCCTAGATTTGTTGACCAAGTACTCAAATCACATGGCTCAAATTGGAAATCCAAATCGTGAAGTTGATACGGATAGACGTAAGAAATACGTATTTGATCTTGGTGCTGCAACGACAGCAGATCTTGGAGAAAAAACGATTACCTTTACAGTGAGCGATGATGCAGGTCATACAACGACCAAGCAAGCAACTGTGACAGTTTTGAAAGCAACTAAGGAAAACGAAACTCATAATCCAACTGCTACAGAGCTTCAAGTCGGAATCAACCACCAGCTGACAGATGCTGAAATTAAAGGCAAAAGTTACAGGATATCCAACGAATGCTACACTTGTGGTAGAAGAAAAAAACCGGAGACTAATACAACAGGAGCTAAAACAGCAAAGGTTAAAGTCATCTACTCTGATAAGTCGGAAGACCAAGTAGATGTTCCAATTACAGTTCGTGATACAACT
>BNJS01003443.1_pt1 | contig 14787 bp, 13 predicted proteins | sample 8540461 | NCBI WGS metagenome assembly BNJS01 (sample SAMD00202454, study PRJDB9452) | human saliva metagenome | isolation source: human saliva | place: Japan
CTTCTCCTAATCTGTAGAAAGATCTGCTAAAGAAGTATAACCTATGAACTGAAAGGGCATATGTTGGTGCTATCTTTGCCGAAGTAATAGATGACACAGCTATGGGAATCAATCTAATGAACAAGTATGTCTGGCTCGTTGAGACGATACAGAGGGCTGGGGAGATCTCACTGAAAGAGATCCAAAGCAAATGGCTCGACTCTGATCTGAGTGAGGGGGTAGAGCTGTCGCAGCGTACCTTCCATAAGTGGCGTATCGCGACAGAGGAGCTCTTTGGTGTCTGTATTGACTGCCAGCGTACAGGTGGATATAACTATTATATAGCCAATGCGGAGGTGCTCAATGAGGGGGGTATCCGTAGCTGGCTCCTGCGCACGGCATCGCTCAATCAACAGCTGTCGCGTAGTATGAGCTTGAATGAGCGTATCCTCTTGGAGGATATTCCCTCGAGCGAGACCTACTTGTCGGATATCATTCGGGCGATGAAGGCCAGTCGCTGCATCCAAGTCAAGTACCGACGCTACACAAGTGCGTCGTCGCGCATCTCGATACTCGAGCCCTATGCACTTAAGCTCTTTAAGCAGAGATGGTACCTCTTGGCTAAGGCCTCAGATATGCCCTATCTGCTCCTCTATTCCCTTGATAGGATGGAGGAGGTCGTGCTTACTGAGACAAAGTTCCAGCTAAGCCCAGACTTTGATGCGGAGACCTTCTTCGAGGATTGCTATGGGACGATCATTGATGCCTCAGTAGAGGCCGAGCGCATCAAGATATGCGTCACCTCTTCTCAAGCCTGCTATCTCAAGTCGCTTCCTCTGCATCATAGCCAGAGACTCTTATCCGAGGATGAGGAGTATAGTGTTTTCGAACTCTATCTAAAGCCTACGTATGATTTCCTGCAGGCTCTTCTTTCGTATGGGAGTGAGCTGGAGGTGATCGCCCCTGTATCCCTACGCAAGCAGATGCAGGAAGAAGTAGCCGCTATGATGAGCCATTATCGCTAAAGTAGAGCCTTATGAACCAGCCCTTAGATACCTATTTTGGCCCTCAATCAGAGTGTATCCGTATTGACTTTGAGACCTCGCCTGGGGAGTGTGGCTCGTATGTCGATATAGAGGTAGAGGCTGATCCGAATACCTACATCCGTGTCGCTTGGGGGGATACTCCTGCGAAGATCTGCCAGCACTATACCCAGAGTCTACAGCTGACGCATAGCTACCCGAGCTACAACCAAGGTGGAGGTATTCACTTCACCCTATGTCTGGAGCTCCAGGAAGGGGCGCACTTCATCGGCTTGAAGATGAAGGATCGCTTGATGTACCTCAATACTCTTCGACTGGATGTGAGCCATTGCCCTCATCTGAGGTATCTGCAGTACCGAAAGATAGAGGAGCTTTGCTTACCCAAGAGGTGTATGCTGACCGACCTGAAGCTACGTGAATATAGAGGCACTCATCTGGATTTGAGTGGGGCGCACGATCTCGAGACCTTCGCCTGTACTTATAGCGGAGCCTTGCAGAGCATTGACCTGAGCCATAGTGCAAAAATCTATGCCCTGGATGTCTGCTACTCGGTGCATCTCCACACGATCAAGCTCCCTAACCGATGCAATCTAAGCGAGCTTCGATACAATGTCTTTGCGCTCAAGCCTACAGCACTGGAGTATGTGCGCGATATATTGCGTAGCAACAGAGGGGAGGAAGTGATCGAGAAATTCCTATCCTACCGGGCCCCTGGAGCTAATCCCGACTTCAAGGATAAAGGCTGGTACGAGCAACTCATCCAACAGAAGGTGCGAAGGATTAAGTACGAGTAGCAGGTAGGATTATATACTTTTTGAGGGCAAATGCGTTAATGCATTTATAGTCTTATCTTTGCTAAGACGAATCAGCACACAAGTCTATGAGTCAAGAGTCTGTTTATATAGCGAGCGTCGACGAACTTACGGGTACCCGTAAGGAGAGTCTGCGTCGCAGACTCTCCTTATAAATTCCCTAAACACCCTAATTATTATATCCAGCGCGAACCCTATTCTGAGCGAATAGGGTAGGGACTCTTACTGTCCCTATATCCAGACAGTAGAGATTATAGCGACCTCTTTACATCACCCTCAGAACATAAGTAATTAAGATGATGACAGCAGACCAACAAGCTTTTGCGGAATATCTCCGCCAGACCGAGCGCACGATAGAAACCCTTCCAGCGGGCTATTGGGAGGAGATCCCCTCCAATGGCTACGGTATCAATAGCGAGCGACGCACGCGCCTCCACCTCCAGTCACGCCCCTACGACTATCCAGAGCTGCTGGAGACCTGGGTCGGTGCCGATCCTGAGAAAGCACAGGCCGCCGTGCTGATCCGCCAGGATATGAGGGTGACTCATCGCCGACTCGTGCAGCATCCGTGGAGGAAAACCCTCCTGCAGGGGCGAAGTGGACTTCTCCGATCTCCGCCTTGGGGAGTTTGTCTTACGCCTTCCCTCAATCTCCGAATATAGAGAGATCCTAAGCCGTCAGGGGCTGCACGTGACAGACGTCACCCCCCGTACCATCCGTGACATCAATTATGCCCTGGTGGAGGCCGCTCTCTGTGAGCGCTACCATCTGAGCGCACGTACAGGTCGCAACTTCATCGGCAATGCTCTCAATGGAGTCATCCACGAAGACCTCGCGGGCTTCGCCTATGTCGTCCCTCACAATACCCACGACGAGTATAAGCACCGTGGCTACGTGGAGTATGTCCTAAGAATGCTGACTACCCCAGCCGAGTAGTAGATATAATGTCTCACAACTAATAGATACCCTTCCCTATGGAATCACTCAATCGCGTCATCGAGATCGCCGAATCACTCGAGCAAAAGAGCATCGCAGAGCGACTACGAGCTATCGCAGAGCGCACACAGAATCCTTCAGCTCAGCTTATCCTCCCTCTCATCGGGGAGTTCAGTGCGGGTAAGACGAGTCTCATCAATGCGCTGACCGATAGCAAGGTGCTGGAGATCGCTTCTCGCCCCTACGACCGCCACCCTCTATCAGATCTTCTTCGGCTCTACAGAGAATAAGGCCGTCGCCCTCACCGCAGAGGGTGAAAGCGTCGAGCTACAGTTGGATTCAATGAAGAATGAAGAGCTGCTGAAGTACCCTACCATCAATCTCTTTGACACCTCGACGAAGGTGCCCAAGGATATTATCTTCGTGGATACTCCTGGGCTCTCTTCTCCAGATCCGAAGCACCGCGAAGTCTTGATTAGTATCCTCCCCCGTGTTGATGCCATCTTACTTACTGTGGATGCCAATCAGCCCATCACGCGTAGTTTGCTGGCTTTCGTGAAGGAAATGCGCTTAGCCGAGAAGCCAATCTATCTGATACTGAATAAAACGGATACGAAGTCGACGGGTGAGCTGCAAGACCTCAAGGCGGGGATTGCCCGTGATATCGACCTCCCTATTGATTCTATTGTCTGCACCTCGGCTTCTACGGGTGGCGTCAGCGAACTACAGCAACTGCTTACGAAGATCCAGGGGCAGAAGACGCAGATCATTGCTAAGGTCGATGCCCTACGTGCCAAGGAGCTGATCGGAGAGCTTCGTACCTTCATCGCCGAAGTCCTTCGCTCCAGCTCCTCTCCCAAGGACTTGAAGGAGGCTGTGCGTGCCCAAGAGCGTGAGCTCGAGCGACTGCAGAGTAATATCCGTCAGCTGATGGAGCGCGTCGAAGAGAAGCTCTCGGACACGGTCGATGAGACACAGAGCACTCTACGTACCCAGCTGTGGACCTCGCTCAATGGCATCCTCTCGAAGAAGGGAATCTCCTACAATCAAGAGATCGATGAGGAGGTCGTTCGCGTCAAGACCATCCTCTTGCAAAACTTCACCCGCCAGGTGGCTACTACTATCCGTGAGGTGAATGCCTCGAGTCGAGATATACGCGTTCAGCTCCCTTCGGCAGAGACCATCGACTTGAGTCAGCTGGGCGAACAGGCGAATGCCATCCAGATGGAGGACTTTGACTCGGTTGGACACGAAAATGATAAGACGTTTGGGTGGATCGCTAAGGGCTGGCTATTGCGGCTGCTGTGGCTAGCGTAGCTGCTACAGGAGGATTCAGTGTCTTGGGGCTGGGAGGCGCTGGTGCTGCTGGTGCTGCTGGTGTCGCAGGTGCTGCCCTCGAGGTCGGGGAAGTTGCAGCTGTGGGCACGACGGCTGTTAAGACCACCAAGATGATGCGTATGATGAATGTGATGAGTAAGGCTGGAAGCTTTATTCAGAAGGGACACCAGATATCTTCGGTAGTCTCCTCTGCAGCAGAGAAGGAGCGTGGCTTTATCGAAGGTTTGGTTGGTAAAGCGACTGAGTTCTTCAGTAAGCCTCGCCGTGAAGCTGCCGTAGAGCACTTCTTGGATGCGCAGATCTTACCCAACTTCGAGGCGGACTTGCGCAACTACCTCTCCGAATCCCTCCGCCTCATCGCCGAGCGAATGAATATCGAGGCAGCTACCCTCATCGGAGAGAAGCGTGAGGCTCTCTCCCAGCTGCAAGCACGACAAGAGCAGGAGCAGGCAAAGTACGAGGCTGATATCAAGGCGATGAAGGAGCAGGATCAGTATCTGGCTACCTTCTCTTGCTAAGTAATAACTAATGGAAAAGACTAAGAATATGACAGAAGCACTTATTGGAATCTGTATTGGGGTAGTCGTCGGTGCCGCCCTCAAGGATAAGGTCTTCCCTGCAAAGCCAAGCGATGGCGTAGGTACGCCTTCTCCCGAAGCACAGGAAATGGCTTCGAAAGAGATCGAGCGGCTGCGTGAGCGACTCAAGACTCAAGATCAGCGTATCGAAGAGCTGAATAGCCGCTTGCAGAGGTCAAAGCAGGAGGCGCGTAGCTTGGAAGGCGACCACGATGATATCGAGGAAGAGCTTGACCAAACGAAGAAGCAACTCCGTCGCCTCAAGGAAGAGCATACGACTGCCCTCCGTGACTTGGCAGAATACAAAGAAGCTTGTGAGCTGCTGAATAAGGAGCTGCAGGAGTTGAAGCAACAGTACTAATCTAATCATCCCCCCAGCCTATAGATCTCTTCTGTAGGGCTTGGGCTGGGGGGATCATTATCATTGTCTATGTTTGACTTTATACTACGTTGGTTTGGGAAAGGTAAGCCCCAGGAAGATACCTCATCTCAAGGAGAAGACACTTCGTTCTTTGGCTCAAACTCATTATTCGCTAATGAGGAGGGGGATGAAGCTACATCTACATCAATCGAAGAAGCGGAGCGAGCTGACGCAGCAGAGCTGTGTGGGCAAGCTGATAATACCCTTCGGACGCAAATAGCTGAGCTGACGGCACGTCTCGCTAAGGCGCAGAAGGCTCTGAAGAATGCCGAAGAGGAAAACGAGGAGCTCGAGGAGGAATGTGAGCAGACTCTAAAGCGAGAGCGTGCTAAGACTCAGGAAGTGAAAGAGCAAATCTCGGCGATGGAGAAGCAACTTTCCTCTCTACAAGAGACCCTTGACGAGAAGAATAAGGAAAAGGAGAAGCTGGCCAATGAGCTGACTGCGACGAAGGAACGTGCTAATTGTCGCAGACAAGCCTTATCGTTCGTCCGAGAGGTGCTGACAGCTCAGGTTACTTCTGAGCGCTCCGAGCTGGAGCAGAAGGTCGAAGAGATGGTCTCCTTCATTCACTCCGATGAATGTCGCGCGTATATCACGCTCACGGATGAAGAAGAGCGTGACCTCTCTATGTGGCAGTCTGAGTGTGCTAAGAGCTGGATCCAAGGTAAGGTCAAGGTGGCTTTTATCGGGGAGTTCAGCGCAGGGAAGACGAGTATCGTGAACCGACTCCTCCAGGAAGGGGATCCTCACGCCATCCAGCTCCCCGTGAGTTCCAAGGCTACGACAGCTATCCCGACCTATATCTCAGGGCGCAAAGGTGGCGGTAAAGCTACGTATCGCTTCTACACACCCGACTCCATTCTGAAGGAGATCTCGGAGGATACCTTCCGTCGAGTCAGTAAGGAGGTGCTTGAAGAAGTCGGTGGCATCTCCTCGATGATCAAATACTTCGTGATGGCCTATGCTAATAAGGGCTTAGAGCGACTGAGCATCTTAGATACCCCTGGGTTTAGCTCTCAGGATAAGGTGGATGAGCAGCGTACGATGGAGGTGATCAATGAGTGTGATGCCCTCTTCTGGGTGGTCGATGTGAATAGTGGTACGCTCAATACGCGCTCCATCCGAGTGATCCGCCAGTATCTGCACAAGCCTCTCTATATCATCATCAACAAGGTCGATACCAAGTCTCAGTCAGAGGTGAAGCAGGCCGAGCAGGCCATTCGTGCGACCTGTAGCAAAGAGAAGCTCGAGGTGAAGGGCTTCATCTATATGGGGATGGGAACGCCCCTGGATGAGCTGCATCAGGTCTTCTCTACGCTGGGCTCAAGCAGTAGTTTGGGCTTGCTTGAAGCCTTCTCACAGCGTATTCAAGAGCTGATCGATGAGCAGATGGACATCAAGAAAGAGTATGATGACAAGCAACATCAGTATCACCAAGACTTGAGCGAGCTTGAGACGACTTTTAGTAATAACCTCGATACGGTAGCTGAACTGGCGGAGGAAGCTGCTGGGATACCTCACTTCGAGACGCACTTCTTGCGCTCTGCTCGCTATGAGATGGATGTCTTAGAGTACGACGAGCTGAAGAAGAAGCTGGATGTACTGAGTGAGGAAGCCCCTGATATACTAAGGGGGAATGTCGAGGGTATTAAGGAGGCTGTGTCAAACATCCTAAGTATAGAAGACGAGGCTGACACGTGTCGGTCGATACTTGCCGATCTGGAAGGACTACAGAATCGATTCACTCAGCTCCGTGAGCAAATAGACCAACTGAGCCAACTACATAGATAGATAATACCCATCAAATCAAATAAACAATGGATCTACTCAAAGAAATTTGGGAGCGCAAGCAGCGACTCCTACAGCTCCTCCAGCGAGCTAAGGAATATAGCTGGATCGATGACTCCACGCTGAAGGCCGAGATCAAGCGTGCCGAGGAGCAAAAGCTGACGATAGGTGTAATCGGGCAGATGAAGGCGGGGAAATCAACCTTCCTCAACTCCTTCATCTTCGGAGATACTATCCTGCCTGCAGCGACCAGTCCGATGACCGCTTCGCTCTCCTATATCACCTACGGGCCAGAGAAGAAGCTCGTGGCGGAGTTCTATACCCCAGATGAATGGGTAGAGCTGCGTAATACGGCACAGCTTCCCATAGAGGAAGGACAGGAGTCGACCGCTCAAGGATCTAAGATCAAGGCGGCTCAGGAGCTGGTCGCCAAGGCTGTGAAAATATCCCAGCTCGATAGCCTTTTGGGGAAGACAAAGGAAGACAGCTTCTCCAATCTCATCGACTATGTAGGAGCGGATGGGAAGTATATCGCCATCACCAAGGCGGTCACGCTGTACTATCCCCTGGAGTACCTCAAGGGTGTGGAGATCGTTGATACCCCGGGATTCAATGACCCGATCGTATCCCGTGAGGAGCGTACACGCCAATTCCTCAAGCAGGCAGATGTATCGCTCTTGCTCCTCTATGCAGGTCGTGCCTTTGACGCAAGTGACCGCGATATCCTATTCAAGGATGTCCGTAACTGCGGTATCGGTAAGATCCTCGTCGGTATCAATAAGTACGATATCAATGTTGCTCAGGGTGAGACCCCGAAAGAAATCTCCACAGCTACGGAGCAAGCACTGCGACAAGCAGCCTACGAGCTCCAGGATGACTCTATTATAGAGTTGGTGCAGGAGACACATCCCATCCCCTTCTCAGCGGAGATGGCTCTACTCTCCAAGCTCCCGATGAGCCGTATACAGGCGGATGAAGTGCTTCTGCATCACTACAAGAGATGTTGCGAGACCTTTGAGATCAGTTCGCAGTCTGAGCTATATGAGCGTAGCCTTGTAGAGTCGCTCAATGAGGCTGTCCGCGATGTGATCGAGGCGAGATAAGGTGGAGATCCTCTTGCGCAAGCCAGTCAATATGATTCAGGCCGCAGGGAATAAACTTCTCAGTGATATTCAGAATGCTCTGACTTTGGCCGAGAGCCAGGTGAAGGTCTTAGAAATGCCTGACCACGAACTGGAGGATCGCGAAGATCAGTTAGCTAAAGCAGAGCGGAAGCTGAATCGTAAGATTGATTCTCTTCGCGAGTCTCTGAGGGAGCTCATTAGAGAAGAGACCTATACCTTTAAGACAAAGGCTGAGGATGCCCTGGATGATGTGATTAGGGCATCTAAAGATAGGGCTAAGAAGATCGATTACTTTGGAATGGGTAAAAATGAAGCAGACTCGGATATTCAAAGTAAGTTCCTTACGTTGGAGAATAGAACCCTCCCACGGCTACAGAAGGCTACCTTGGACAAGATGAGAACTAAGGGGAATCGCGAGCTGCAAGACTTCAAAGTTGACGTTGAAGATATCTTGGAGCGTTATCTCCCTGATGATGTGGATGTGAAGGATTTAATCAAGAGCTTGTCACGTTTGCTTGGAGCCGAGGATAAGGATCACCATTTCAGTATAGATCAGAGGGCCTGTGGCTTTGGAGACTCAAGTTTCGGCTTCTTCGCAGACGTGGCGATTGCATCGCTCTTCCCATTGGTGGGTGTATTCAAGGGCGTCAATGCTCTATTCGGGGGCAGGGGACGGGAAGTCCGAAAAGAGCTCGTGGACCAACCCGATGATATCCAAACTGCAATGGATTTTGCCCCGATGCGACAGCAACTGATGGAGTTATTGGAGGAGAGAATAGCCTCTATTCGAAAGAGGCTTATCGATGAACTCATCGGTCCCCTCCAGAATCAGATCGAAGAGGTGCGCAAGGATAAGACCAATAAGGCTAAGAAGCTCGAGGATGCCCGCACCGAAATCAAGCTACAGAGCGAGAAGAAGGCTGTCCTCCTTGAGCAGCAACGGAGCATCACCGAGCTGGCAACGTCTGTCCTGAAGTCTTCTGCTTCAGGGAACTAACCCCCCTGCTGTAGCTCGTGCGGTACCTTTGGGTACCCTTATACAAGCGAAAGAGCCGCCCTCTGCACTGCTGGCAGAGGGCGGCTCATTGCTTATCGTGCCTCAGCTACTAAGCGCCGTGGAACTCGTATTCGGCCTGGATGTCGATCGTCAGGTGCGTGAAGAGCGTCTCGATGAGCTGGTCAGTGACCTCGAGGGCTGAGCGAAGGACGTGGTCGGAGAAGGCTTGCAGGAGGTCGCGTGCGTGCAAGGGCTGCGTCTGGTAGATAGCCAGATACTGCTCTTCCATCTCGCGCTGACGCTGGTCGGTCTCAGCTTCGAAGTCGGCGTAGACCTTCTTGATGATGGGGGCATAGCGGTTGTAGTCGACCATGCCGAGCGCCTGGACCTTGCGGAACTTCCAGTAGGCAGACTCGTGCGAAGACTCGTTCGTCCCCTTCGTATAAGCCTTGGGGTAGGAGCGGATGCCTTCGTAGAGGGGGAGGAAGACGCTGAGGTCAGCCATCCCAAGCGCCACATAGTTGACGCATCCGATAGCCTGAGGAAGCTCGGGGCGTACCTGCAGGAGGTGCGTCTGCGTGGTGCGGAAGATGGAGACGGGGCGATAGACCTCCTTGGGGTTCTGATGGAGGTAGGGGTCGTGGTCCGTGCCGTCGTAGTGGAAGCGGAAGAGCTGTCTGAGGCGGCTGATGGAGATGGGCTCGGCAGCTTGAGCGAAGACGGGGAAGGTGTTCTTCGTCACATCGTTCTTGATCGATGGGCTCAGCTGTGCCTGCAGACCCCATACGCGGGGGTAGTTGTAGGTCGTGTCGAGCTTGACATCACGGATGTAAGCCTCGTGGAAGTCGAACTCGCCACGCGCGGGATCGTACAAGCCGTGCTGGATGGCGAACTCAATGAGGTCGTCCGAAGCCAGATAGTTCGCGTGATCCTTGGGGGCGTACTTGCGGAAGCGGCTCTGGTTCCCCGTGACGAAGTACTGATCTTCGGGGATGCGGGTAGCGAGCCAGCGGTGTCCCGAGGCGGTCTCGAGGTACCAGATCTCGTGGCTGTCGACGAAGCCGACGCCGAAGCCTTCGGCCACTCCGTGCATCTCGATGAGCGAGCCGAGGCGTTCGACACCTTCGCGAGCCGAGTGGATGTAGGGCAGGACGATGTTGAAGACGGAGTTCTCAGCGACGCCGTCGGGTACGAGGGGGTCGGCTTCGAGGGCGCGGTCGCTACTGAAGATACTTTCGGTAGCACTCATGCCGACGCCGACGCTGTTGAAGCCAGCGCTTCCCCAGTGTCCGTGGAGATGGTAGGGGGCAAGGGCGGAGTAGCCAAGAGCGCGCTTGGGGAGGTCGCAGCGGAAGGGACTGTCGAGAGCGACGAAGCGCTCGGGACCATGGTCGGTGTCTTCGTAGATCTCAAGGTTCTTCGCCAGGATGGCGTTCCAGTCCTCGCTACGTGCGACGATCATAGAGCCGTCGGAGGTGTGCTGACGTCCGACGATGATGGTAGTGCATTCGGAGGGTAGTCCGTGTGTAGCTGCTGTGGTTGGGTCTTCTGTCTCGCGACTCTTTGTTTTTCGGTTAGGGAACAGCGGGCAACTTGCGTTTGTCAAATGGTACTGCAATGTTACGACTTTTTGGCTGACAGTGCAATACCTACCGATAGGTATTTGCTTCTCTGTGGGGACTTTTCGTGGAGAAGAGGGTGTGCGGAGATCTCCGAAAGGTGGGGGCATCTGCTATGAGGGGGTGGTGTGAACCTATATTGGTCGTCGGGTTGACCTATATTGGTCCGACGACGAAGCTATATAGGTCGCGATGACGACCTATATAGGATGGCGAAGAAAGCTATATAGCTTTGAGAAGTGACCTCTATTAGGTTGTTGCTCTGCGTAGGGATAAAAGTTGCGGACGAGTGGCAAATAAGTTTGGGCTACGTACGTGGCTCTAATATCTGCGTACGTGGATAATTGGATTTACGTGCCTGGTCTTTAAGACTACGTGCATAGACAGAGGAAAATCACTACGTGAAGGCGCTTTTTTCTTCACGAGAAGGACGCTTTTACCTCCGCTGGATAAGAGGAATACGCGTGATAAGGCGAAGGGCTTGTGTGTTTCTTCGGAGGGGCATATCGGGGAGCTGGGCGTGCGATGCCTTAGCACTCTAAATAGAGGACAGGACTCGCGGCAAAGTCTCATCCGTAGAGATCGGCGGATGAAGGCCTCGCAGTGTATGCTCTGTCCTCTGCTTGGGTGTGGGGAGAGGGTGTTAGGGGGAAGAGATATCTTACCCCTTCCAGGTCATCCTATATATAATGTACGCGCGCGAATTGGTCGGGAAAGCGCCTTGTCGTCGTATGAATTTGCGTGCTTATTTGGAAGTTTGGGTGATTTTTCCCTACCTTTGCACTCGCAAAAGAAACGAACGGCCTAGCGGCGACGCTGGTAGTTTGACTTTGAGAGATCTTTGAGATAATTGATATTGACAAACAGAAGTGTAGTAACAAACGTTTAGGGAAAAGAAGACCTAACCGTCAATTACGACCTTTACTTAGGTAGAGATACACTAATAAATCTGAAGCAAGAATCATTTCGGAGCAAGACAAACAGAACAAAGTACAATAAAAATATTGACAATGAAGAGTTTGATCCTGGCTCAGGATGAACGCTAGCGATAGGCTTAACACAGTACAAGTCGAGGGGCAGCGTGGTCTTAGCTTGCTAAGACTGATGGCGACCGGCGCACGGGTGCGTAACGCGTATGCAACTTGCCTCACAGAGGGGGATAACCCGTCGAAAGACGGACTAATACCGCGTACACTTACAGGAGGGCATCCTCCAGTAAGGAAATGAAATTCGCTGTGAGATAGGCATGCGTCCCATTAGCTAGTTGGTGAGGTAACGGCTCACCAAGGCGACGATGGGTAGGGGAACTGAGAGGTTGAACCCCCACACTGGTACTGAGACACGGACCAGACTCCTACGGGAGGCAGCAGTGAGGAATATTGGTCAATGGGCGAGAGCCTGAACCAGCCAAGTCGCGTGAAGGATGACTGTCTTATGGATTGTAAACTTCTTTTATACGGGAATAACAAGAGTCACGTGTGACTCCCTGCATGTACCGTATGAATAAGCATCGGCTAACTCCGTGCCAGCAGCCGCGGTAATACGGAGGATGCGAGCGTTATCCGGATTTATTGGGTTTAAAGGGTGCGTAGGCGGCCTGTTAAGTCAGCGGTGAAATCTAGGAGCTTAACTCCTAAATTGCCATTGATACTGGCGGGCTTGAGTGTAGATGAGGTAGGCGGAATGCGTGGTGTAGCGGTGGAATGCATAGATATCACGCAGAACTCCGATTGCGAAGGCAGCTTACTAAGGTACAACTGACGCTGAAGCACGAAAGCGTGGGTATCAAACAGGATTAGATACCCTGGTAGTCCACGCAGTAAACGATGATAACTGGGCGTATGCGATATACAGTATGCTCCTAAGCGAAAGCGTTAAGTTATCCACCTGGGGAGTACGCCGGCAACGGTGAAACTCAAAGGAATTGACGGGGGCCCGCACAAGCGGAGGAACATGTGGTTTAATTCGATGATACGCGAGGAACCTTACCCGGGATTGAAATGTAGATGACCGCTCCTGAAAGGGAGTTTTCCTTCGGGACATCTATGTAGGTGCTGCATGGTTGTCGTCAGCTCGTGCCGTGAGGTGTCGGCTTAAGTGCCATAACGAGCGCAACCCCTGTCTACGGTTGCCCATCAGGTGATGCTGGGAACTCCGTAGAGACTGCCGTCGTAAGGCGTGAGGAAGGTGGGGATGACGTCAAATCAGCACGGCCCTTACATCCGGGGCGACACACGTGTTACAATGGTAAGGACAAAGGGCAGCTACCTGGCGACAGGGATGCGAATCTCTAAACCTTATCACAGTTCGGATCGAGGTCTGCAACTCGACTCCGTGAAGCTGGATTCGCTAGTAATCGCGCATCAGCCGTGGCGCGGTGAATACGTTCCCGGGCCTTGTACACACCGCCCGTCAAGCCCAGTGGGAGTCTGGAGTACCTAAAGTCCGTAACCGCAAGGGTCGGCCTAGGGTAATACAGGTGACTGGGGCTAAGTCGTAACAAGGTAGCCGTACCGGAAGGTGCGGCTGGAACACTCTCCTTTCTGGAGTTCTGAAAATGGGCTTTAGTATAGTTAGTGTAGTATGTACGTAAGAGATGAGTTAGGTGATTTTTCTGAATGTGCGTACTCGCTTCTGCTGTCATATCGATCTTCTCAAACTATGTTCTCGTCCCGACATCCTCATCCTCAATGGAGGCAGTGGTCAGTGAATAGCTGGTTGCTGCCGTTTCTTCGTCGGGATGTTTGGAGATTCAAAAAAACTTTTCTTACCTTTGTGGTTGCCGAGGTGATCGGCAGCTAGAGTTGCCTTCTGAATAAGGGGAAGCTTTTAGTCGATTGACGTGATGTGAAGACGAAGGGTGAGGTGTAAATATTTATCAATATTATGAGCATAAAAAAATAAATATGAAACTCTTCCCTTCGTAGCTATAGGGGAGCGGTATGTATGGGTTGTTCATCTGAATCTAATCAGAGGGTACCAATATCAGTCCAAGAGAAGTTTAGCCAGGTGGTTTCAAATTCAAAGCTGGCATTGCCAAGCGGAGAGAAGCCGATGATCTATATCTCTGGTACGTATAATGATAAAGGTGCGATTGCTTCTATTATTGCCTTTCTAGAAGAAGAGTGTAATGCGGAGTGTGTAACTTCTGATGACTGTGAGCCCGGTGAAGATGTAAGAGCCTTTATCAAGAGGAATCAGGAAAAGGCTTGCATATGCTTCGTAGTTCTAACCACAGATTATTGCAATGCAATAGAAGAGGTTGGATCTACCGTCTCTAGTGAGTATCGCCAAATAATATGTGGCGGACTTTCTACAAACCCAAAGGATACACGGGTAATACCGATATTCTTGGGTGATAAACCTCGGAATATTCCTGGGTGCTTGAAAAACATGCAGGGAATATTTCTTAGTGGGCTAGGTAATAACTGGCTAACTGATAATTTGAGTGAGTTAATTGGATTGCTATCCATCAATATAGGGTGTGTATCGATCAATCTACAAAACGCTAAAATTAAAAATTAAGGTTTAATGACCTCACCTTACTCTCCACATCATGCTCAAGGCATAATAAGAAGGCATCCCTGCAAAGGGGTGCCTTCTCTATTTTGCGCTCAAGCTGGCGAAAGGGTGGGTAAAGAGGTAGGTGCTAGGGCTAGAGATAAGGATGGTGTCATTTATTTATTTTCTGCACCAGAGAATAAGGTGAAGCACTATGATAATAACACTGTCTCGATATTAGCTAATCTTGCTAAGTGTAGTGACCGAGAGATCGATATTTATACTGAGCAAACCAAGGGTGTCGTAAAGGCTAAGGTGCTAGAAAAGTTCAATAAGCGGGATGGTATTCAGATTTTACTTCGCCAAATTAAAGAAGAGAAGCCCTACTTTGAACCGCTGGTTAGGCCTAATGACTTAAGTAGCATATTTCTAGTTAAGGCAAAAGTATGGCAATCCGCGGATAATCAACCAGGCAGGGGCATTCTTTATCTTTGATCTGAGGGGCTTAGCCCCTCTTCTATAGGAAGCAGGGGGACGTTTGACCAAGAGGGAGATCGTGAGATCCCTTCAGCTTGGATTAGGCATAAATTCATTATCCCCAAGGATAAGAAACAGGACATACTAAAGGAACTAGCACAGCTGCGATAA
>BNJS01001835.1_pt1 | contig 14770 bp, 10 predicted proteins | sample 8540461 | NCBI WGS metagenome assembly BNJS01 (sample SAMD00202454, study PRJDB9452) | human saliva metagenome | isolation source: human saliva | place: Japan
CTAATTTGGATACAGTACCCTTGAAGCATAAAATTCGTGTTCATCTTCAAGAGTCAAGTCTTTTGAAACAAGCTGATGGTCTTATTGCTCATAATCCAGTTATGAAATCAGTGCTTGTTGATAAGGGGATTTCTGAGAAAAAAATAGTTAGTTTAGGCATTTTTGATTATCTGATTCCCGATTTTCAGGAAAAAGAAGAACTTTCGAAGGATCAACCGATTATTGTGGCAGGTAATCTAGCACAAGAAAAAGCGGGTTATTTGTACAATTTGCCGTCTAGCCCTGCCTATAACCTTTATGGTGTTGGCTTTGATGAAACTAGAAAGTTAGCAAACCAAGAGTATTTCGGTTCCTTTCTCCCTGATGAACTCCCTGCTGCACTTTCAGGAGGATTTGGACTTGTCTGGGATGGTGATAGTTCCGAAACTTGTAGTGGTGTTTTTGGGGAGTATCTTCGATATAATAATTCTCATAAGGCATCGCTTTATCTAGCTTCTGGGTTTCCATTGGTGGTATGGAAACAATCTGCTTTATCTAGTTTTGTACTAGAGAACCAGTGTGGAATTGCAGTTGAATCGTTACACGATCTAGCTCAAGTCATTGAACAATTAACCCAGAATGACTATCAAAAGTTACTAAAAAATGTGAGAAATGTAGGTCAAAAGATTCGAAAAGGGAACTATCTGATTACAGCATTAAGTCAATACGACTTTTAACAGATAGTACTAATTACTTTTTTATTCTTTGAGAAGTGTATTTACTAATAGATGGGGAAAGAGTGGTAGTGGAAGTTTTGAAATACTATTCCACTTTAAAGATTGAATAATTTGGGCTTTTTTCTACATTTGTCAAGTCTATCAAGCACTTAATAAAAAATGATGTATAGAGGTTGTTGTCTTATTTGGCTCTTTGTTAACAGTAGTGGGTTGAATAAAAGCTAACATCTGGAGTGGACAATCGTTGTCCTCTCCATTTTTATATTCAGAGCGATGAAAATCCGTTTTAAACTAACTTCCACTTTGGCTAACCGTAAGCGCGTCATAACAAGGTATCTATCCTACTTCCCAAACTTCCAGTATACTAGATAAAAATAGTTATCGGAGGAAAGGTACTGTACTATGATGATTCAATTAAACGATTTAGGTCAAGTTTACCTTGTTTGTGGCAAGACAGATATGAGGCAGGGAATAGACTCCTTAGCCTATGTAGTTAAAACTCACTTTGAATTGGATCCTTTCTCAGGTCAAGTCTTTCTCTTTTGTGGTGGACGTAAAGACCGCTTTAAAGCCCTTTACTGGGATGGTCAAGGATTTTGGCTACTTTATAAACGCTTTGAGAACAGAAAACTGACTTGGCCAAGTACAGAAAAGGATGTCAAAGCTCTAACACCTGAACAAGTAGATTGGCTGATGAAGGGCTTTTCTATTACTCCAAAAATAAATCCATCAGAAAGTCGTGATTTCTATTGAAATTAGGACTTTCTTTTCGGTAGAATAAAGTTAGAAAATAAGGAGGAAAGTCTATGGGAGAATTATTGAAAATCATTCAACAACAGAGTGCGACAATTGATAGTCTCACCAATGAACTTGCCCTTCTTCGTGAACAAGTGGCTTATCTGACGCAAAAGCTCTATGGAAAATCTCTCTGAGAAAAGTGTTTGCCTTTCTGGACAACTCAACCTTTTTGAGGAAGAGGTTCCATCTGAGGAAGATGGAGATGTTCCCAGTTGAAACAGAGGAGATTACCTACAAACGTAAGAAATCTAAAGGTAAACGCCAAGCTCTTCTTGCCCAATTTGATTCAGAAGAATTTCATCATTAACTAGAAAAGTGCATTTGCCCTGATTGTCAGGTTTAAACAGCGAGGGTGGTTGTTTTCTCAAAGTTTGAAGGAGCTAAAGCAGCAGCTATTATTATGAGCTTGTTGGAAACAGCTAAACGTCACCAATTAAATAGCGAGAAATATCTATCCTATCTTCTAGAATGTCTTCCAAACGAGGAAATTCTCGTAAACAAAGAGGTTTTAGAGGCTTATTTACCATGGACTAAAGTTGTACAAGAAAAGTGCAAATAAGAAATCTCCAGATTAGGAACTATCAGTGAATTCTCTAGTCTGGAGATTTTTCAATATACTTCATTATTAGGCGGTTACGGCTAACCAAGTGGAAGTTACTTTGAGAAATTACCTCCAAGAAAAAGCTTGGTTAAATATTAGAAAATTCGAGCACGAATGTATTTTTTGTGTTATAATATTCTGTGAGTAGTTATGCCTTGGTGTAGCTATTAAAAATAGAAGTGTGAAACTGGTAAGATAGAGAGGACGCAGTGTAATGACTAGGAATGGTTTTTTTACAGGCTTAGATATCGGAACTAGCTCTATTAAAGTGTTGGTTGCAGAGCTTGTAAATGGTGAAGTAAATGTAATTGGCGTAAGTAATGCCAAAAGTAAAGGTGTCAAAGATGGGATTATCGTTGACATCGAAGCAGCAGCGACGGCTATTAAGTCTGCAATTTCTCAAGCAGAAGAAAAAGCAGGAATTTCAATCAAGTCTGTAAACGTTGGTTTGCCAGCTAATTTGCTACAAGTTGAGCCAACTCAAGGCATGATTCCGGTGACATCAGATACAAGAGAAATTACAGATCAAGATGTTGAAAATGTGGTTAAATCAGCTTTGACTAAAAGTATGACTCCAGACCGTGAAGTTATCACCTTTATTCCAGAGGAATTTGTCGTAGATGGATTCCAAGGAATTCGTGATCCTCGCGGAATGATGGGTGTGCGTTTGGAAATGCGCGGTCTCTTGTACACTGGCCCACGTACGATTCTCCATAATCTTCGTAAAACTGTAGAGCGTGTAGGCATTCAAGTTGATAACGTGATTATTTCACCTCTTGCAATGGTTCACTCTGTCTTGAATGAAGGTGAACGTGAGTTTGGTGCGACTGTTATCGACATGGGTGGTGGCCAAACGACGGTTGCCACTATTCGCAATCAAGAACTTCAATATACAAATGTTAACCAAGAGGGTGGCGATTATGTCACAAAAGACATTTCAAAAGTTCTTAAGACTTCTAAGAAAATTGCAGAAGGTCTAAAATTGAACTATGGTGAAGCTTATCCACCGCTAGCAAGCAAAGAAACTTTCCAAGTTGAAGTGATCGGTGAAGTTGAACCAGTTGAAGTGACCGAAGAATACTTGGCTGAGATTATTTCGGCAAGACTTAAGCACATTTTTGAGCAAATTAAGCAAGATTTGGAAAGACGTCACCTATTAGACTTGCCAGGAGGTATTGCTTTGATTGGTGGAAATGCCCTCCTTCCAGGCGTCGTTGAATTGGCCCAAGAAGTATTTGGAGTCCGTGTTAAGGTTATTCGTACCAAATCAAGTTGGGATTCTGTAATCCTGCTTTTGCCCATGTCATTAGCTTGTCAGAATTCGCTGGAAGCCTTACTGAAGTGAATGTTCTAGCTCAGCGAGCAATTCGAGGGGAAAATGCTTTAAGCCACCAGCCACTTGACTTTTAGAAGTTCAGCTCAACCTGTTTCACCTGTTTCTCCACGACCAGTATTTAATACAGTGACAACACCTGAGCCTCGAAACAAACCAATCTGTTGAACCAGTAGCTCCTCTTCAATCGGAAGAAAAGAGCAAAGGTAAATTAACAGATCGTTTCCGTAGCTTGATTGGAAGCATGTTTGACGAATAAAATAGAGGAATATAAATATGACATTTTCATTTGATACAGCAGCAGCACAAGGTGCAGTAATTAAAGTAATCGGTGTCGGCGGTGGTGGTGGAAATGCCATCAACCGTATGGTTGACGAAGGCGTTTCTGGCGTTGAATTTATCGCAGCCAACACAGATGTACAAGCTTTGAGCAGTACAAAAGCTGAGACAGTTATCCAGCTCGGCCCTAAATTGACTCGTGGACTTGGTGCAGGAGGTCAACCTGAAGTTGGTCGTAAAGCTGCAGAAGAAAGCGAAGAAGTATTGACAGAAGCGATCAGCGGTGCTGATATGGTCTTCATCACTGCTGGTATGGGTGGTGGTTCTGGTACAGGTGCTGCACCAGTTATCGCTCGTATTGCAAAAAGTCTTGGTGCTTTGACAGTCGGTGTTGTTACTCGCCCATTTGGTTTTGAAGGAAGCAAACGTGGACAATTTGCTATCGAAGGGATTAACGAACTTCGTGAGCATGTTGATACACTCTTGATTATCTCAAACAACAACTTGCTAGAAATCGTTGACAAGAAGACTCCACTTCTTGAAGCATTGAGTGAAGCAGATAACGTTCTTCGTCAAGGTGTGCAAGGGATTACAGATTTGATTACAAATCCTGGTTTGATCAACTTGGACTTTGCAGACGTTAAGACTGTTATGGCCAATAAAGGTAACGCCCTTATGGGAATTGGTATCGGTAGCGGTGAAGAACGTGTTGTAGAAGCTGCTCGCAAAGCAATCTACTCACCACTTCTTGAAACAACTATCGATGGAGCAGAAGATGTGATTGTTAACGTAACTGGTGGTTTGGACTTGACTTTGATTGAAGCTGAAGAAGCATCGGAGATTGTTAACCAAGCAGCTGGGCATGGAGTTAACATCTGGCTTGGAACATCTATTGATGAGACAATGAAAGACGAAATCCGCGTGACGGTTGTTGCGACAGGAGTACGTCAGGATAAAGTTGAGAAAGTTGTAACTCCTCAACCGCGCCAAGCAACACACCGTGAACCTGCTCGAACTAGTCATACGCAAACTTTTGATCGTAATTTGATATGGCTGATACAGCAGAAATTCCAACTCCAAATTATCGCCATCAAGAAGCTCCAAAGACATCAGCTTTTGGTGACTGGGACTTGAGACGCGATGCCATCGTTCGTCAAGGAGAGCCAGTTGTTTCTCCAGTGGAACGTTTTGAAGTTCCAGCAGCTACGGATGAAGATGAGTTGGAAACACCACCATTCTTTAAAAATCGTTAATGAAGATGAATTTAAAAGAAAATACGAACCTTGTTTTTCAACAGATATCGAATGCAGTTCAGGAAGCTGGTCGTGAAAACGACTCGGTTTCTGTGATTGCGGTGACCAAATATGTAGATGTTGAAACAGCCTCAGCTTTGGTTTCGCAAGGAGTGCAACACATTGGTGAGAACCGTGTTGATAAATTTCTTGACAAGTATCATGCTCTAAGTGATAAGAATCTTACCTGGCATTTGATTGGAACCTTACAGAGACGTAAAGTCAAGGAAGTGATTTCTTATGTGGATTATTTTCATGCTTTAGATTCCTTAAAGCTAGCTCAGGAAATTCAAAAACGAGCAGACCACAAGATTAAGTGCTTTTTGCAAGTAAATATTTCTAAGGAAGAGAGCAAGCACGGTTTTTCGAAAGAAGAATTGTTAGCCCTCTTACCAGAACTTTCAGAATTAGACCAGATTGAGTATGTGGGACTGATGACCATGGCTCCATTTGAAGCAACTAGTCAAGAGTTACTAGAGATATTTAAAGAAACGCAAGAATTGCAAAAAAACATTCAAGAAAAACATCTCCCCAATATGCCGATGACAGAACTAAGTATGGGTATGAGTCGAGACTTCAAAGAAGCGATTCAATGTGGTTCAACTTTCGTTCGAATCGGCACAGCATTTTTTAAGTAGGAAATAACCATGTCACTAAAACATAAATTTGAAAAGTTTATAGATTATTTCACTGAAGATGGAGAAGAAGTGGCACCAAACGTTGCTGAATTAAAGCCTGAAAAAACGCTAACATCAGTTTCTGCCCCCATGGAAGAACTTCCACAAGCTCAACAACTTCCTCAGCCTTCACAAGTGAATTCAAAGGAAAAAAATATTACGCGCCTTCATGCTCGTCAGCAAGAATTAGCGATGAAGAGTCATCGTAGTACAGAAAAGGTAACCATTGATGTTCGTTATCCTCGTCGCTACGAAGATGCAACGGATATCGTTGATTTACTAGCAGGCAATGAAAGTATTTTAATCGATTTCCAATACATGACTGAAGTACAAGCGCGTCGTTGTCTAGACTATTTAGATGGAGCTCGTCATGTACTTGCTGGTGAATTAAGAAAGGTTGCAAATACCATGTACCTTTTGACACCGGTAGGAGTTGTGGTTAACATCGAAGATATTCGTTTGCCAGAGGGAACTCATGGTGAAGAGTTTGATTTCGATATGAAGAGAAAACGAGTGAGATAATGATATTTCTAGTTCGCTTTATTCAAAACGCTACAGATATCTATTCTATGATACTTGTAGCGTTTGCTCTCTTATCCTGGTTTCCAAATGCCTATGAGACTAGAGCAGGTCGTTTGTTGACTAATTTAGTCAAACCGATTCTTCAACCCTTAAGACGTCTGCCGCTAAGTATTGGTGGTTTAGATTTTTCAGTTTGGGTGGCCGTCCTTTTAGTTCATTTACTTGGAAACTATCTGATCCGTTTTCTTTTAATACTAGCATGAGAAAAGATATCTATCAGCATTTTTCAGTCGAGGATATTCCTTTTATTGATAAAGGTTTGGAGTGGCTCAGGCAGGTTGAGGAGCACTACGCTCCCATCTTAACTCCCTTTATCAACCCTCATCAGGTCTTTATTTTAAAGACATTGGGCAATCATCAAGGGATTCAAGTTTTTTCTAGCAATGATTTTGTAGCTAGCGAGTATAGTCGTGTACTACTTGCACCAGATTATTTCATACCGACTTTGACGGATTTTGAAATGGAATTGCTTGAGATTGTTTATTCTAGTAAGTTTGACCAATTGACACATTCCAGGATTTTAGGAACTGTTCTGAATCGTTTAGGAATCGATCGCAAGTTGTTTGGTGATATATTGGTAACGGAAAATAGAGCTCAAATCATTGTGGACCGGAAATTCACTTCCCTCTTCCAAGACGGGATTCAAAAGATTGCCAAACTACCTGTCAAGCTAGAAGTCGTATCTTTTGAAGATCTGGTAGAGGCCGAGAATGATTATCAGGAAAAGGAAGTTTTGGTTCCGAGTATGCGCTTGGATGCTTTCTTGTCAAATGTTCTGAAATTGTCTCGCTCGCAGACAGCTGATTTGTTAGAAAGAAAATATGTTCAGGTAAATTATCATCTGGTTGAAAAATCTGATTATCAAGTTAAGATTGGTGATTTAGTAAGTGTCAGACGTTTTGGAAGGATTAGTGTTCTGAGAGAAAATGGTCAAACAAAAAGGGATAAGAAGAAATTGACAATACAATTATTATTAAGTAAGTGAGGGGAAAATATGCCAATTACATCGTTAGAGATTAAGGATAAAAGCTTTAGTACTAAGTTTAGAGGTTTTGATCCTGAAGAAGTTGATGAATTTCTCGATATTGTAGTTCGAGACTATGAAACATTGGTTCGAAGTAACCATGATAAAGAGCAACAAATTAGAAATTTAGAAGAGCGTTTGTCTTATTTTGATGAGATGAAAGATTCATTGAGTCAGTCTGTGTTAATTGCTCAAGATACTGCTGAGCGAGTTAAACAAGCAGCTACTGAACGCTCTCATAATATCATTCATCATGCTGAACAGGAATCACAACGTTTGCTTGATGAAGCTAAGTACAAAGCAAATGAAATTTTACGTCAAGCAACTGATAATGCTAAGAAGGTTGCGATTGAGACAGAAGAACTGAAGAATAAGAGTCGCGTCTTCCATCAACGCTTGAAATCTACAATTGAAAGTCAATTGGCCATCGTTGATTCATCTGATTGGGAAGAAATTTTACGTCCAACAGCAACTTATTTACAAACCAGTGATGAGGTCTTTAAAGAGGTGGTTAGAGAGGCTTTGGGGGAAAATATTTCAGCATTTCATGAGGAGGAAGCCAATGATTTGACTCGTCAGTTTTCACCTGAAGAGGTTGCTGAGCTCCAAGCACGTATAGAAGCAACTAATCGTGAATTGATGGAAGCACAGGATGAATCAACTTTATCTGACTTATCTTCGTTAGTAAATAATGAAATGAGTTCTGAGTCTAAAGAGGATTCAGAATAACAATTTCTCAACATTTGTAATTGTAAAATCTGAGAACAAGATCTTATCAAACATATTTTTAGCGAGTAGGAGATGGTGGAAGTCCTACAATCCCTGTTGATAAGATTATCCTCTCAAGTTATCAAGTCTGAAGTTAGTAGGATTTGACGTTCCCCACGTTACGGGAAAAGAGGGAGAAAGACTAGTTCTTTTCCGAACAAAGGTGGTACCACGATTTTCGTCCTTTTTAGCGAGTCGTGGTTTTTATTTTGTCTATATAAAAAAGGAGATATCATGAAACTCAAAGAAACTTTAAATCTTGGGAAAACTGACTTCCCAATGCGTGCAGGCCTTCCAACCAAAGAGCCAGTCTGGCAAAAAGAATGGGAAGAAGCAAAATTGTACCAACGCCGTCAAGAATTAAATGAAGGAAAACCTCATTTCACTCTTCATGATGGACCTCCATACGCTAACGGAAATATCCACGTTGGTCATGCTATGAACAAGATTTCAAAAGATATCATTGTTCGTTCTAAGTCTATGTCAGGATTCTACGCACCATACATCCCAGGTTGGGATACACACGGACTACCAATCGAGCAAGTTTTGGCTAAACAAGGTGTTAAACGTAAAGAGATGGACTTGGTTGAGTACTTGAAACTTTGCCGTGAATACGCTCTTTCTCAAGTAGATAAACAGCGTGAAGACTTCAAGCGCTTGGGTGTTTCAGGTGACTGGGAAAATCCTTATGTGACTTTGACTCCTGACTATGAAGCAGCCCAAATCCGTGTCTTCGGTGAGATGGCAAACAAAGGTTATATCTACCGTGGTGCTAAGCCAGTTTACTGGTCTTGGTCATCTGAGTCAGCTCTTGCTGAAGCGGAGATTGAATACCACGACTTGGTATCAACATCACTTTACTATGCCAACAAGGTTAAAGATGGCAAAGGTGTTCTAGATACAGATACTTATATCGTTGTCTGGACAACTACTCCATTTACTATCACAGCTTCTCGTGGTTTGACAGTTGGTGCAGATATTGATTACGTTTTGGTTCAACCTACTGGTGAAGCTCGTAAGTTTGTGGTCGCTGCAGAATTATTGACTAGCTTGTCTGAGAAATTTGGCTGGACTGATGTTCAAGTTTTGGCGACTTATCGTGGTCAAGAATTGAACCATATCGTGACAGAACACCCATGGGATACTGCAGTAGATGAACTCGTTATCCTTGGTGACCACGTTACAACTGACTCTGGTACAGGTATCGTCCATACAGCTCCTGGTTTTGGTGAGGACGACTACAATGTTGGTGTGGCTAATGGTCTTGAAGTTGCTGTGACAGTTAACGAACGTGGTATCATGATGGCTAATGCTGGCGCTGAGTTTGAAGGTCAATTCTACGACAAGGTAGTGCCAACTGTCATTGAAAAACTAGGCAACCTCCTTCTTGCTCAAGAAGAAATCTCTCACTCCTACCCATTTGACTGGCGTACGAAAAAACCAATCATCTGGCGTGCAGTTCCACAATGGTTTGCTTCAGTATCAAAATTCCGTCAAGATATTTTAGATGAAATCGAAAAAGTGAAATTCCATTCAGAATGGGGTAAAGTCCGTCTTTACAACATGATCCGTGACCGTGGTGACTGGGTCATCTCTCGTCAACGTGCTTGGGGAGTTCCTCTTCCAATCTTCTACGCAGAAGACGGCACACCAATCATGACAGCTGAAACGATTGAACATGTAGCTCAACTCTTTGAGGAACATGGTTCAATTATCTGGTGGGAACGTGATGCTAAAGCCCTCTTGCCAGAAGGATTTACACATCCAGGTTCACCAAATGGTGAGTTCAAGAAAGAAACAGACATCATGGACGTTTGGTTCGACTCAGGTTCATCATGGAATGGTGTCGTGGTTAACCGTCCAGAACTCAAATACCCAGCCGACCTCTACCTTGAAGGTTCTGACCAATACCGTGGTTGGTTCAACTCTTCTCTTATCACATCTGTGGCTAACCATGGTGTGGCACCATACAAACAAATCTTGTCACAAGGTTTTGCCCTTGATGGTAAAGGTGAGAAGATGTCTAAATCTCTTGGAAATACCATTGCTCCAAGCGATGTTGAGAAACAATTTGGTGCTGAAATCTTGCGTCTCTGGGTAACAAGTGTTGACTCAAGCAACGACGTGCGTATCTCTATGGATATCTTGAGCCAAGTCTCTGAGACTTATCGTAAGATCCGTAATACCCTTCGTTTCTTGATTGCTAACACATCTGACTTTAACCCAGCTGAGGATGCAGTAGCTTACGAAGAACTTCGTTCAGTTGATAAGTACATGACCATCCGCTTTAACCAGCTTGTTAAGACAATTCGTGATGCTTATGCAGACTTTGAATTCTTGACAATCTACAAGGCCTTGGTGAACTTTATCAACGTTGACTTATCAGCCTTCTACCTTGATTTTGCCAAAGATGTTGTCTACATCGAAGGTGCAAAATCACTTGAACGCCGTCAAATGCAAACTGTCTTCTATGATATCCTTGTAAAAATCACCAAACTTTTGACTCCAATCCTTCCTCACACTGCGGAAGAAATCTGGTCATATCTTGAGTTTGAAGCTGAAGACTTTGTCCAATTGTCAGAATTGCCAGAAGCTCAAACTTTTGCTAACCAAGAGGAAATCTTGGATACATGGGCAGCCTTCATGGAGTTCCGTGGACAAGCTCAAAAAGCCTTGGAAGAAGCTCGTAATGCCAAAGTCATCGGTAAATCCCTTGAAGCTCACTTGACAGTTTATCCAAATGAAGTGGTACAAACCCTTCTTGGTGCGGTTAACAGTAATGTTGCTCAACTCTTGATCGTCTCAGAATTGACTATCGCAGAAGGACCAGTTCCAGAAGGTGCAGTAGCCTTTGAAGATGTAGCCTTTACAGTTGAACGCGCTGCAGGTGAAGTTTGTGATCGTTGCCGCCGTATTGATCCAAGTACAGCAGAACGTTGCTACCACGCAACCATCTGTGACCACTGTGCAAGTATCGTAGAAGAAAACTTTGCGGATGCAGTCGCAGAAGGATTTGAAGTAAAATAAAAGTAAAAAATGGCGAGGGTAGTCCAAAGGTTGATTTGAAAAGAAAGGCCAATAGCGCTCTCCAACATTAAACGCATACTATCAAGACTTTTGCAAGTCTGGTATTATGCGTTTTTTTATTGTAATGCCCTTTTTACCAAGTATCTTTTTTGTATAGTGGATTGAATCCATAATATAGTAGATTGAATCTAAAATCATACATTATGACTGCTAAAAATATTTCTAGAAATTAGTTTGACTTTCCTAATCGAATTGTTCATACCTTATTTCAATCAAATATAGTATAGCACACTGTTGCTTCTAAAATATGGATAGAAATTGATTTGATTTCCCTAGTCAATTTGTTCAGATTTTATTTCATTTTACTATAAAATAAAATTGCTCTTTTTTTGTTAGCAGGCTGCTTAAGAAATATCTAAGCCCGTGTATAAATTTGGAATTCTAGCAGCTAATCAACGTATTCTAGGAAGCTAAGGAAAGAGTTTCTAACAAAACATATAATATATATGTTTGTGTGGTGAAAAATTTTTGCTCTTTTTGATTTTAAAGAACATCAAGTTTTTTTAAGAAAAAAACTAACAAAAATAGAGAAAAAAACTGTATTTAGATATTATAAAAACTTATATGTATATATTTGGAATGTAATAAACTGAAAGAAATCTAAAGAATAAATTTGATTTATTTAAGTAAAAAGATTATAATAAAATTGTATTTATAATACTACATAAACACAAAAGGAGAAATAAATATGTGTTTTAATCGTAAAAATGCAGAACAAAAGAATTGGCGTATGATCAAAAAAGGAAAACATTTCTTGTTTGGTTGTTCGCTAGTCTTTGCGGTTGGAGCTACACTAGCTACTCCAACGGTTCACGCTGACAGTGTAGAAGCTAAGACAGAAGCTACAAATTCAGCAACACAAAATGAACCTACTGCAGAGGCGACGACCTATGCGGCACCAGCTGCAACTAGCCCAGTTGCGACTGAAGCAGTAGAAGCAAATTCAGAAACTACTGCAGTTTCCGTTGATAAGTCTCAACTAGAAGCTGTTTTGGCACAAGCTAAAGCTAAAAACTTGGATGCTCAAGAAGCTTCAGTTAAAGCTGAGGTAGAAGCTGCAATTGCAGAAGCTGAAGCATTAGTTGCGAACGGTTCAGCAAGCCAAGATCAAATCAACCAAAGTGTTGAACGCTTGAATCAAGCTGTGGCAAGTGTGAAGGAAGTTACTCAAGCAGCAGACTCTTCAAACACTCCTAAAGTAAGAAGCAGACGTGCTGTTGAAGGTTCAGTACGTTCAGTGGATGAAACTAACCTTGCTCGTGCTATCGTAACAAAAGATAACTTTGAAAGTTTCTTCCAAGAAGGTGGAACGGCTTCATATGATAAATCAACAGGTACTATTAAGTTGACAGATGACGTATCAGGTCAAGTTGGTAGTGCTTACCTTCGGTTTAAAATTAACTCTGGACAACCTTTTACCTTCACTGGTAAGGTAGATATTGGTAATAAATACGAAGGTCATAAAGTAGATGGTCGTCCAGGTGGTGATGGAGTTGGTTTCGTCTTCCATACAGGTAAGGTAGATACTATTGGACAATCTGGTGCTTCAATCGGTATGGGAACTATCAAAAATGCCTTTGGTTTCAAACTAGACTCATGGCATAATACCTCTAATCCAAATGCTAACCAAAATGCATCAGCCGATCCAAAATATGGTGGTAGAGCATGGGAAAGTAATGCCTTCGGTTCATTCTACTCATCAAATGCTGCTGGTAAGGTAACGACAAGTAGCTCAGCAGCAAAAGCTCTAAATCCAGCTCCTAGTGGCCAATGGGTAGACTTTAAAATTGAATACGATAAAGAAAAAAACTTTACAGTAACTTATGGCTCACAAACTTGGACAACAAACTTATCAAAAGCTAACACTAGCATCATGACATTTGATGCTAAGCGTGCCTTGACTACTGGTAATCCAACCTTTGCCCTTTCGTTCTTAGGAAGTACAGGTTCTGGTACTAACTTGCAACGCGTTCAGATTGAAAAATTTGAGTTTACAGCACCACAAATCGTTCACATGAAATTTGTTGATGAAAGTGGTCAAGAAATCGAAGCAAGTAGTGCGATTCCAGGTGACGAAAATGAAGTTATTAATCTGAGCACTCAAGACAAAAAGATTGCAGCAGTTGAAGCTAAAGGGTATACACTGAAAGAAATTGATTCTAGCAAAGCTCCTTCATACAACCAAGGAAACAACACTGTTACCCTAACTCCAGGTGGTCAATTGTTGACTTATGTATTTAAAGTAAAAGATACCACACCACCAGCAGCCCCAACTGTAAATTCAGTTACAGCAGGCGCTACAGCGGTAACAGGTACAGCCGAAGCAGGCTCAACCGTAGAAGTAACTCTTCCAGGTGGGTCTAAAGTATCCGCGAAAGCCGACCAAGATGGAAGCTACAGTGTTCCAGTAAGTGCCTTGAAGGAAGGCGACACCGTATCTGTGACTGCGACAGATGACGCTGGTAACAAGTCAACACCGACATCAGTAACGGTACCAGATACAACGGCCCCAGCAGCCCCAACTGTAAACCCAGTTAAGGCAGGTGCTACAGCCATCACAGGTACAGCCGAAGCAGGTTCGACAGTAGAAGTAACCCTTCCAAATGGACAAAAAGCCTCTGCAAAAGCAGGTGACAATGGTGAGTTTTCAATCACAGTTCCAGCTTTGAATGCTGATGATAAAATTAGTGTTACAGCAACAGATGTAGCTAAAAACACATCAACACCAACTAAAGTTACTGTAAAAGAGACAGTTCGTCCTGTTCTTAACATTCCTTATGATGATGCTGATACTCAAGCTATCTACGTTTACTCAGGTGAAACAAACAATATCGAGCTCAAAGTGACGGATAATTCAGGTAAGATTGTCAAAGCTTACTTGGCAATGCCAGCTGATAACCGTACTGGTCTTGGTCAAGAAGATAATACCTATCTGAATGGTAAAGCTCGTTCAGGTTTGTATTTGAATGCTGAGAAGATTAAGACTGAAACAACAGCTACAGAAACAAGTCCAGCTGTCATTCGTGTAACAGGGGATATTCCTAAGAATACATACACTGACGGAGCTGCGATTACTCGTTATCTATTTGCTGAAGATGCGGCAGGGAATACTTCATACGAGCATGTTGGCGCAAACATGGATAAAGGTGCTCTTGGACGTATTCGCTTCATTTGGAAACCGCAATCATTCAAATATACTGCTGTAGCTCCATCAACACCTATTACCTCAAACACTGTTCCAGAAGCAAGCGCTATTGAAAAAGCTGTTAAAGATGCAAACCCAACTTTCAGCGATAAGATCGAAAGTGTTTCTGTAGATGGTACTAATGTTAAGGTGACTTATAAAGATGGAAGTACAGATGTTATTCCAGCAGACTCAGTATTTACAATTGAACCAACTGCACCTACAGTTACACCAGTTAAAAATCCATCAAGCCTAACTCAACCAGAAAAAGATGCAGTTAAGAAAGCCGTAGAGACAGCGAACAAAACTGCAACTAAGGTTGAAGTAGGAAATGATGGTACTACAACATTAACCTACTCAAATGGCTCAACAGCTACCTTAAAACCAAGGCAAACAGTTAGTCAAGCAGATATCACAGCTCCAAACGCA
>BNJS01001589.1_pt1 | contig 14713 bp, 17 predicted proteins | sample 8540461 | NCBI WGS metagenome assembly BNJS01 (sample SAMD00202454, study PRJDB9452) | human saliva metagenome | isolation source: human saliva | place: Japan
CTCGGCGGACGCACTGACGCGATCCGACGGCCTCCCCTCGCTCATCCGCTCATTGCCCGGCGGCGCGGTCACGGGACACTCTGACGACCCACGACACCTTCTGGTCCTGCTGCGGGCATCCTCGGCATCGCAGGCGAACTTCGTCCCTCCGGCGGCAAACATCGGCTTTCTTCTTCCCTCTAAATCTGGAGAAGGGCTCGCCCTTGGCATCAACGCGGGCATCGGCACCTCGGTGTCTCCGATCATCTCGCCTCACTGCACCGATGCTCCTCGGCCTGAGCCTTCGGCGGGTTCTTCGGCAGGCACCGCTCAGAACGCGGCAGGCCATGAGGTGCTCACCTCCAGAGCGTCTGCTACTTGGGCAATCCTGACCGCGCTTAAGCCTCATCCTCATCTGGTTCTGCATGGACACCCGTCCCATCCCGCGCCAGAGCCCGCGCAGCATGATGTCCATCTTCAGCAAACAAGCACACGTGGCTGTTTCTGTGTCATCTACACCCGCGGATCTCGGTTCGTTCATCGGCTACTCCGCCGCGCTCGCACCTGTTCGTCAACCGCGAGTTCCCCTGAGGTTCCTTTCGCCGTACGCCGCATTCCTCGACCGTTCATCGGCGCCGGCGTGCGCCCCCATCGGCGGCTGGGTCGCGGACAAGGTCAACAGCGGCTCAAAGGTCGCACTTCTACTCGTCATCTTGATGCTCGTCGCCCGCATTGCGACCGTCACGGCATCCAGTCGCATAACTTCCCGCCTCTTCGGATCGTTCCTCGTGCTCTTCTTCCGACGGCTTCATCAATGCCGCGCATGCTCTGTATGATCCTGTTCTGTCTTCAACAATCCCAGGTAATTCCTCGTCTGTCACCGGATTTACGGCGGCGATTGCGGCATACGGCGCATTCTTTCATCCCGAAAACTTTCGGTTGGCGTATGGAACGCAGGGCGCGTTACCCCGCGTTCAACATCCCTCATTGTTTCACGTGCTAACCATCGCCATCACGTGGTTCTTCACGTGCGCAAAGGCGCAGGCATCGCTGCCGAGTTACGAGAGGCAATTGATAGATTCAGCACTTCCCTCAGCGCATGAAACGCAGAACTGCTGTACAAAGGGAAAAATCCCTTGTGCAGCAGCTTTTTTATCCCCGGCCCCTATCTTGCATACAGCCCCCTATGCTATAATGAGAATAAGATAAGCAGAGAGAGCACAGGCACGTGGAATGCAAAGCAATCCGAAACATGGCGGACGATGACAACAAAAACACTCAACTACAAGATGAAGCTCCTGCTGGATATTGACAGACCTTGATGGAGAGGCGTGACTGCGCACGTCATTCGCGACACGAAACGGGCGGCGGTGCATCCGCGCATCCCCGCCGAGAACATCCAGTCCCACGTCACCATGCGCCACCACGCTCATGCTCAACGTCAGCGACGGCGAGCGCCCTTCGTCACCCAATTCCGTAAATGCATGAAACATGGCGTCAACCTCGCTGCGCTCGCCGCCGTCGCGAAGCTCATGGCGTATCCCGCGCGGCAACACGCCCATCCTCGTTGTTGAGAGCATGCCATCACGCGCATCCAGGCACGTGCGCCTCCGCTATCCCGCACCGTGGGTATCGCCTCGGTGCCGCCGTCGGCCTCGGGCGGCTCAGCAAACCTCTTTTGGCGGCAGCTGGGAGGAGTCTCTCATCGCTACCATCGCGGCACTCATTGGCTTCATCGCAGCACGTCTCAGCAACAAACACGCATTTAACTCTACGCCTCGCGCTCATGATTACGGGCTTTGTCGCAACCATCTTTGTATGGCGATCCCCGCTGCACTCGGCCTTGGACAATGTGGTACGCGCTCGTTGCGGTGCACCATCTCCCATGCCCGGCTTTCCTCTGTCAACGCGGCGAGCGACGTACTGAACCGCTTTACGACATCGGGCATGACGCGCGCCATGGACACCATGCTCATCATCGGCGGCCTGACCTTCGGCATCGCTCTGTTATCTCCTCGCGGGCGTGGGGAACATCTCCGACGTCCACATCCAGCCCACGGACACTCTACTCAATCAGGCGATCGCAGCAGCCCCTCGCCGCCGGTGGCTTTCCGTCATGTTCAACACACCGAAGAAACCTCGCCATCGTCGCCGTCGAGTGCATCGTCACCATGCTCATCCGGTAACGTCCTCATCCTCGAGTTTGGACAGCTGCAGGCGCTCGGTTCCTTCGTGCGGCAGCGTTTGTCGGCATCGTGGCACCTCAAGGTCATCCATCGTCCACACACCGAACACCCCTCCCTCATCATCCCGCCTGTCATCCTCATCCCCTGCGTCCTCCTACCGCCCTCCTCTTTGCTGTCCTCCACATCCAGACCATCTCCGTCGAAGAACCGCTCGAGGCAGCTCCCGCTTCGCGCGTCAACGGCATCACCATCATCCTCGCCGTCGTCGTCGGCGTCTCCATCCCCGGAACATCTTCATCCAGCGGCGCATCGAACGCAGCAGCAACGCGAGATCGACGCCATCATCAAGGCTCTGCATCCGAGCACTGATGAAATCTCCATCAACGCACAAAAAGACCTGCGCCCTCTAACCATCAGATGATCGAGAGCGCAGGTCTATGCGCCAGCCACAGGCTGCATGGTCAGGACACCCCAGAGCGAGTGCTCTATCCCCTTGATCGCACGCAAAAGCACGCCCCAGTTCCCCGGTATATCTCAGAAATGATCTCATCGCGCATAAATCTCACCCCCGTTGCTTGATTTCCTGGCGATACGAGACTTTTGGCCTCGATATGCGGATAATCAAACACATCCATATCCTTACCGCCTCAGAGCCTCTCGTAAATTCCTCCACAAGCCCCTATGAATTGAAGCCCACGCAAATTACTGTCCACAAGCAAATCCACATCGCTTTGGGATGTTGCCGTCCCCTGCTGCAAGAACCGAAGAGAACCGCCTGTGCCGAATCGATGCCCGGCAAAGATTGGCTGCAAGCGCTGTTTTATTTTCATCACATGCATAAACCGTTCCGACATATCCATCTCTCCGATCCGCACACTGCCCGCCATGACTTCCTACATCTTTTTCCGAACTATCTTCATGTTATACCAGTACCATGACCTAAAAACAAATCACAATATGCGCATATATATTTATGCGCTAGTTTCATCGTCGCTCTCCGAGGCACACTGAGGTCGAGAAAAGACTGCTGCACGAAGACGAATCGCCTTCATACAGCAGTCTTTTTGGTATACGCCATACTGCCTCTACGCGCCGAGCAGACCGCCACGATAATACTGAGATACGTTCCAATCACATAGCCCAGTGTGCCGACGAGCATCTGTGCTGACCAGCTTATTCCACCCCTGCGAGATTGCCATCCCTGCCGCCGTCGTTGCCCTGCCAATATTCGCATTGGAGGCAATAAGAATATCCTCCAGATTAAAATGGAGCAGTTTCCCACCGACCAGACAGAACAGCATATTCACAACGACGACGATCAGACAGAACACAAAGAGAAGCGGTGCACTCGTCAGTATCTCCATAATGGACGCGGGAACGCCGATCACGAAGAAAAACATGTAGATAAAGAACGTGCCGATTTCCTGCGCCCCGTTTCAATGAGGACGCCTGTTTTTCAAAGAACGTGGCAAAGATCACAGAGATCAGCGTAATCCAGACATACTGACTACTGAGGAACGTATTGGACATCTTCGTAAACCAGCTGACATCAGAGGGTATCACCGCGCCGAACGTCGCTCCAATGAATTTCGACACGGTAACGACGACGACAGCATAGGTCATGCACATCGCAATATCGCGCAGAGAAATATCCCTACGACCCCAATACTTTGCCGCGAGCGTCTTCCCGTCGTCAGATGCGCCATGCTGCTCCACTGCGTCGATCAGAGGATGCGTGTAGATGCGGCGAAAAGAAGGCATTTCCGCAATACCGAGAAGAATCAGGAAATAAATTGCCATATTGAGATTGTCCGCGACCGTTGTTGCCGAGACGAGCGATCCACTGACCTTGAACGCATCGGCAAGCGCGGTAAAATTCACGCCGCCGCCGATATACGACCCGTCATCATCGCCGCCACCTTCGGCAGCCCGTCGATAGCAGAGCCGAGGAGTGCGCAGCCAATCAATGCACCGCAGATCGTTCCTGCTGCACCAATCAGAAAAATAATCACCAGACGTCCCGTCTCATGCCAGATCTTCTGCATGTTGCTCTGTAAAAGAAGCAAGGGAATCGCAATTGGAACAGCATAGCCCCAGACAACATCGTCGTAGAGCTCCGCATGGGCCGGTATGACCCCCGTATTGACTAAAAACGAGTGCAATGACGAGCGCAATCACCGCGCCCGTGATGCGGGAAGCCCACACATACCTCTGCTCAAGATAAATCGACGCTGCCACAGCCAACAGCATAACGCTCATGAGCACCCATGTATTCTCCGGACGAACCAGTGTATTCATAGAAGCCCCTCTCTCATGGATCGACATAACATCGACCAAAGAATATCACAAATCCCTCAGTTACTCTAATATAAACGCGCGGAACACGCGTAGAGATAAGACAGAGGACTTCATAGTTGATCGTATGCGCCCACGCGGCGACCTCATCCACAGACAACGTCTCCGAGCCAAACAGCGTACACACATCCCTCACCTGTGCTTCGGGAATATCCGTGACATCAATCATGAACTGATCCATGCAGATGCGCCCCGCAATGGGGGCACGCTTTCCGCAGACCTCGACCGCCCCACTTCCGTAGGCGCGGATGTAACCATCCGCATAGCCAACCGTCAGGGGTTGCGATACGTCTCACGCTCCGCTATGAACGTCCGCCCGTAGCCGACAGACGCCCCGGGAGGAATCGTTTTAATGAAGACAATGCGTGCACAGAACTTCATGCAGGATGCAGATCCATACTGCGCACGACCTCAGGCGAGGGCCAAAGTCCATACTGGATAATCCCCGCGCGCACCATATCAAAATCTGCATCAGGGTATTCTAAAACCGCTGCCGAGGCGGCAATATGCTTTAGAGGAACATGAATCCCCATCGCCTCGATCGCGTCGCACGCCTCTTGGAAAAGCTGCATCTGATGCGCCGTAAAGGATTGATCCGCCGTATCTGCCAAAGCAAAATGCGACGACATCCCTCCAGCTCCACATTGGGCAGCGCGACAATGCGCCGTGCCATATCCGCCGCATCCTTCGAGCAACACCGATGCGTCCCATCCCCGTCTCGATCTTGAGATGCACCTTGACCGTCTTACCCTGCCGTACCGCTTCCTGCGACAGAGCCTCAACGAGATCCATCTGACAAAACCGTCTGCGTGATATTATCGTAGACAATCTCGCTCGCACTCTCTGCGCCGATCAATCCTAGGATCAGAAGCGGCGTCGTAAATCCCGCCGCCCGTAGCTTGAGTGCCTCCGAGAGCGTCGCTACGGCGAGGTAGTCCGCGCCCTCATCGAGTGCAATGCGCGCGACGGCGACCGCACCGTGTCCATAGGCATCCGCCTTGATAACAGCACAGAGTTTTGTCTTTTTCCCATACGCTTGCGTATCTCGCGATAGTTATGGGCGATTGCGCTCAGATCAACCTCTGCCCACGCAGTATATCGCAGCATAGCATCCCCGTCTTTCTAAAGAATCACCGATACATTCCGCCGCACCTATCTCGACGCATCTTTTTCGTACAGTAGCGGAAAAATCTTCCACCGAGCATTCTTTTGCGTCCGATTTTTCACCTTATTCGGATGAAAAAATCTGCGTCAATTTGACAAGTTCCATTGGACCAGCAATTCCTAAAAAATTTTCAAAAAAATGATTAACAGGGAGTATATCACAATGATGGACTGTCGGCTATATCGGAATTGAAAATTCTTGCATACAGAGATTGATATATATCACAGTATTTCCATGTAAATCACAATTTTTATCACATTATGCGAAATAATATCATTCTTTTTATCCTTCATACTTTGTGAAAAAATTCGTGGAATTGTGAGTTCAAGTCTACTTCAATCGACATTTTTTTACTAAATTTCAATACTTGACAAAAAAATATCTGAATTATGCTAATATCACAATCAAGGTATACCTCTAGAGATTACTTTAGTCGTTTAACCCTTCTGTATTTTTATCTATGTAGTAGGAGGAAAAACATGATTGTAGGCGTTGTAAAAGGAAATCAAGAACAATGAGTTCCGCGTCGGTATGACTCCCCTCGGGTGTTGAGGCAATGCGCCGTGCCGGTCATACGGTTCTGATCGAGGAGAGTGCCGGTGTTGGCAGCGGCTTTCACGGATGCCGACTACAAGGCAGTCGGTGCCGAGATCGTCTCGGATAAGAAGGCTCTGTTTGATCGTTCGGAAATGATTGTTAAGGTAAAAAGAGCCGCTGGAGTCCGAGTATGACCTCTTCCATGAGGGTCAGATCCTCTTCACCTACCTCCATCTCGCAGCAGAGCCCGAGCTCACGAAGGCACTCCTTCAGAAGAAGGTTGTCGGTATCGCCTATGAGACGGTTCTCGGCAAGCAGGGCCGCGGCCTCCCGCTGCTCGCTCCGATGAGTGAGATCGCAGGCCGTATGTCCGTCCAGATCGGTGCGCAGTTCCTCGAGAGCCGTTACGGCGGCAGCGGCGTCCTCCTCGGCGGTATCGCTGGTGTCTCGGCCGGTCAGGTCGTCATCATCGGCGGCGGCAACGTCGGTACGAACGCAGCAAAGATCGCTGTCGGTCTCGGCGCACGCGTCACGATCATCGACCTCTCGATCGAGCGTCTGCGTCAGCTTGACGATATGTTCGGCGGCCGCGTTGTCACCGAGTTCTCCTCGAGCTACAACATCGCAAAGTGGGTCAAGGAAGCTGACCTCCTCGTCGGCTCCGTCCTCATCCCGGGCGCACGTACCCCGATCCTGGTCACCGAGGAAATGATCAAGACCATGAAGAAGGGCTCCGTTGTCGTCGACGTTGCCATCGACCAGGGCGGCTCGATCGAGACGTGCGACCACTGCACGACGCATGAGAACCCGACGTTCGAGAAGCACGGCGTTGTCCACTACTCCGTTGCAAACATCCCGGGCGCTGTCTCCCGCACCTCGACGCTTGGTATCACCAACGCGACGATCTCCTATGCGGTTGACATCGCAACGAAGGGCTACAAGGCTGCCCTTCAGCAGGTGCCCGGTCTGAAGTATGGTCTCAACACCATTGACGGTCATCTCACGAACGAGGCTGTCGGCAAGGCGCTGAACCTCCCGTTCAAGTCCATCGACGAGTTCCTTAAGTAATTTGTGAACTGACTGCTGAGGGGCTGTTTCACTCTCATATATCAATATGTGCTGTGAAACAGCCCCTTTTCAAGTTTTGTTTTTACAACATTTTTGAAAGAAAGGCGTGAAGGCTTTTATGTTTTTAAGAAAAACACTGGAAGACTTCAGTGCCCTAGCGTGAGGATCAGCGGTATGCTCCGCACGCTGAGCACAGTGGATCTAACCTTCCTTGGCATCGGCGGCATCATCGGCTCGGGCGTGTTCGTTCTGACCGGTATCGGTGCGGCACGCCATGCGGGGCCCGGTATTGTTCTTTCCTTTATTGCAGCAGGTCTCCTCTGTATGCTCGTCGGTCTCGCCTACGCAGAGCTGGCATCGCTCATCCCGGCGGCGGGCAGCGCGTACGCCTATACGTTTGCCTCCCTCGGCGAGGGCATGGCGTTCCTCTGCGGATGGTCGCTGATCATCGGCTACATCGTCACTGCGAGTGCGGTCGCCGTCGGATTCTCCGCCTACTTCTCCGGGATGATGGCATCCCTCGGCATGGAGATACCGAAGGCACTCCTCACAACGAGCACCGGAGGGCGGCATCATCAATCTGCCCGCCGTCGTCATCACGCTCATCATCGGCGTCATCCTCGCTCACGGCACGAAGGAGAGCTCCCGTCTCAACACGATCCTCATCTCGCTCACGCTGTGCGCGATCGTCGCCTACGTTGTGGTCACGTCGCCCCATGCGGTAGCGGCGAACCTCGATCCGTTCCTCCCGTTCGGTGCCGGCGGCATCATGGCAGGCGCAGCGGTCGTGTTCTTCTCCTTCATGGGATTCGATACGGTCGCAACCTCCGCCGAGGAGTGCAAGACGCCGGAGAAGAGTCTCCCGATCGGCATTATCGCATCGGTCTTTGTCTGCCTCTGCATCTACTCCGTTGTGGCACTCGTCCTCACGGCGACGATCCCCTACACGGATCTCGACCGCGCAGATCCTGTCGCCTACTGCCTGCGTCTCATCGGCTACACGAGTCTCGCAAACCTTGTTACGGTCGGCATCCTCTTCGGTATGATTACGACCCTCATCGTCTACATCTTCGGTCAGGCACGCGTCTTCTTTGCCATGTCGCGTGACGGCTTCCTCCCAAAGTCGATGGCAAACATCCATCCGAAGTATGGCACGCCGTACTTCATCACGCTCGTCGGCTCGGCGCTCATCGCGTTCATCGCAGGCTGCGTGCCGATGCTCTACATCGTCGAGCTCGCGAACACCGGTGTTCTTGCGGCATTCTTCATCGTCTTTGTCGGGTCTGATCCAGCTCCGCCGCAACTCCCCCGATCTGCCGCGCACGTTCCACTTCCCCGGCGCTCTACCTCTTCGCACCGATCGGCATGGCGGTCTGCCTGTACCTGATCTGGGCACTGTCGGCGGTTACGAACATCACGTTCATCGTGCTGATGGTGGTTGGCTTCTTCTTCTACAACAGCTATGCGCCAAAGCATCGCTGCTGGGATAAGAGCTCCTCAAGCAGTGCGAACGGTGAATCATCCTACAGTGACAGCACCGCATCGTCCTAAGTATTTTCTCCTGTAGCCAGCTGGCTGCTGCAGGAAGACGAAATGTCTTCCCGCAGCAGCTTTTTCTTGTCCTCACACTGTCATGGAAGATAGATTTTCGTAGCGGACTATGGCACGACGTTTATTTTTGTGTTAAAATAGAAGTGTTTTGAGTAATGTAGGAGAGTGACATGAGCGAGCGGTACGGGTGGATTGGTGCGGCACTTTGTCGTGCGTTCGTCCTCGTCTGTGCCGCCGTGCTCGTGCTCACTGCGACGGCAGCACTGCTCACGCGTGCGGGGATGCCCTTCGCAGGCGCATATACAGGAGGCGTACTCGTTGCTGCGGTCGGGACGCTCATCGTCTCGCGCAATGGTGCACCGCGCGTTCTCCTCCCCTCCCCTGCCATCACGGCATGGCTGGTCTACGAGGAGATCATCGCGCGCGGCATCGCATGGCAGGATGTACTCATTGTCTCTGCTGTCACAGCGCTCATAGGTGCGCTGCTGATGCGTGCCGCATCCATGGGTCGCATGATCGACGCACTCCCGCCCGTGATTCGCACGGGCTTCCTGTTGTCACTCGCGCTCGGGACGCTGACGCAGGCGGCACAGGCGGCGCGCATTCTCCTGCCGTCGCCGTGGGCACTCACGATGGGCGGCATGCTCTCCGACCCGCTGACGTACTTCACGCTCGTCGGCGTTCTCCTCGTACTCCTGCTCTATGTGCAGCAAAAAGAGCTGGCTCTGCCCATCGGCATTGGCATCGTTCTGCTGCTCACATGGGCGGAGGGGTTCTGGGAAATCCCTGCTGCGCCGTTTTTGCAGCCCGAGCTTGCTCTGCCGCTCATGGCAGGAGGACAGGACACACTCGATGTTCCCGCCGCCATCGGGCTCGGCATAACACTCCTCATCGCACTCACGGTGGAGAGTGCTGCCGTGCTCTCGGCAGAGGAGCGCGTCCCACCCGCCAAACCCGACACGCCGCTCATACGGCTCTTTGTCGTCAGCGGCATCGGCAGTCTCCTCGGCGCATTCCCACTCAGCATTGCTCCGATCTCTGCGGCGCTGCCCGCTGCGGAGGAGCGGCGCATCGGCGGCATCCCGGCCACGGCAATAGGGGACGGCTCTGCTGCTTTTTCCCTGCTGCTCCCCTGCGCGCCGCTGCTCGCGGCACTGGCGGAGTTCCCCGCCGCACCGGCGCTTGCCCCTGCCGTGCTGGGGCTCATGCTTCTGCGGCGCGCACTCGTGCAGCTGCAGCGCGTAAAACGTCTCACGCTGTGCGACGTCACTGTCCTCGCCATCTTCGTCTTCGCGTCCTACGACCTGCGGACGGGGCTGACGCTTGCCCTGCTGACGTGGGTGCTGCTCATGGCAGCGGGCGGGACGCATCATGCCATACACCGCAGCACGATCGTGCTGACGGTCATTCTTATTCTGTCGCAGCTCTTTCCATGGCTGCCGTAAAGGTATGCGGAGGCTCTCCGCGTGCCCGCAATATGGGAGGTACATTTTCTTGCGTAAGGATATTCTTCTGCGCGGCTCACTCGCCGCAGCCCTTGGACTTTTCATTCTGACAGCAAACAGCGCCGACGCACGCCGCGTCCATGATCCAAATACGGCGACAAAGGTGCATACGGAGCGCGGCACGGACACGTCGACAGACGATTTCCGCGCACGGATCAGCAATCTCCTGAAGCAGGCGGAGGAGGCAGAGGAAGCCGAACAGCATCCGCCCCTCAGCGTCCCCAAGACGCTCTCGGAGTACGATACGGCGATCATCGGAACACCGCTCGCGAGCCAGCAGCAGTGCGTGGACTATCTCCTCAGCGTGAATCCCTCCCCCGCCATCTCGGTCTCACCGAAGGAGCTCGTCTCCTACTACTATGAGGAGGGGGAGCGTGAGGGCATCCGCCCCGATGTCGCATTCGCACAGGCGCTCAAGGAAACTGGCTTTTTCCGCTACGGCGGTACGGTCACGCCCGACCAGAACAATTACTGCGGACTGGGAACGACGAGCTCGGAGGTCAAGGGCGCGTATTTTGCCACCTCGCAGCTCGGTGTCCGCGCCCACATTCAGCATCTGCTCGCCTACGCCTCCACGCGTCAGCCGGCATTCCCCGTCGTTGACCCGCGCTACAGCCTCGTGCGCAGCGTCTACGGCACGGGTACGCTCGGCAACTGGCAGGATCTGAACGGCCGCTGGGCCGTACCCCGGCGACTCATACGGTCAGAGCATTCTCTCGATGTTCCGCGCCATCCTTCGCAAATAGAAAAGGAGTACGGATAGATGATTACCGTCAACAATCTCAGCCTGCAGTTCGGCAAGCGTGTCTCTACAAGGATGTCAATCTGAAAGTTCACCCCGGGAATTGCTACGGCATCATCGGCGCAAACGGCGCGGGGAAATCGACCTTCCTCAAGCTGCTCTCGGGCGACATCGAGCCGACAGGCGGCATCGTGGAGATCACGCCCGGAGAACGCCTCGCCGTCCTGCAACGGGATCACTATGCCTACGATGAGGTCGAGGTGCTGCGTACGGTCATCATGGGACACGCACGTCTTGTGGAGATCATGGACGAAAAAGGATGCGCTTTACGAGAAGCCCGATTTCTCCGACGAGGACGGGATGCGCGCCTCGGAGCTCGAGGCAGAGTTCGCCGAGCTCGACGGCTGGAACGCAGAGACGGAGGCGGCACAGCTGCTGAACGGTCTCGGCGTCTCGGACGACAAGCATCATCTCAAGATGAACGAACTCACCCCATCGGAAAAGGTACGCGTCCTGCTCGCACAGGCACTCTTCGGCTCGCCCGACATCCTCCTGCTCGACGAGCCGACGAACCACCTCGACGTTGCCTCGATCAACTGGCTCGAGAACTTCCTCGCGGACTTCCCGAACACGGTCATCGTCGTCTCGCATGACCGCCACTTCCTCAATCAGGTCTGCACCTACATCTGCGACGTGGACTTTGGCAAGATCTCGCTCTACGCCGGCAACTATGACTTCTGGTATCAGTCCAGTCAGCTTGCGCTCCAGATGGCAAAGGATGCGAACAAGAAGAAGGAAGAGAAGATCAAGGAACTCAGACCTTCATCCAGCGCTTTTGCCGCAAATGCCGCAAAAATCCTCGTCAGGCGACCTCACGCAAGAAGCTGCTTGAGCGCATCACACTGGACGACATCAAGCCCTCGGCACGCCGCTATCCGTACATTGCCTTTTACCCCCGACCGTGAGGCGGGTGATCAGCTGCTCACCGTCGAGGGCTGTCCAAAGAGGTGGATGGGCGTCAGCTGCTGAAAAATGTCAGCTTCACCCTCAAGAAGGGTGACAAGGTTGCCTTCGTCAGGGCCAAAACGGCGCGGCAAAGACGATGCTGTTTAAGATCCTCATGGGCGAGGAGGAGCGGACGAGGGCACGTTCAAATGGGGCGTCACAACGACGCAGACCTACCTCCCCTCGGATAACTCCGACTACTTTGACGGCGTAAAGCTCAACTCGTGGACTGGCTGCGCCAGTACTCCCAGGACCCGGACGAGACATTCGTACGTGGCTTCCTCGGACGGATGCTCTTTTCGGGCGAGGAGAGCAGAAGCGCGCCGAGGTGCTCTCGGGCGGCGAGCGTGTCCGCTGCATGCTCTCGCGCATGATGCTCTCGGGTGCGAATGTGCTGATCTTCGACGAGCCGACCGACCATCTCGACCTCGAGTCGATCACCGCCCCTCAACAACGGGTTGATCTCTTTCTCGGGCACGATTCTCTTTGCCTCACGCGACCATGAGTTCACACAGACGGTCGCGAACCGCATCATCGAGATCACGCCCGTCGGCGTCGTAGACCGCATCTCGACGTACGATGAGTACCTGAGCAACGAGACGGTAAAGCAGCAGCTCGCGGAGAAGTACAAAAAGTAATCGATAATACACTGAATCATGCGAGCATGATAATCAGGTATATGAACCCATACGGCGGGAGGTGAGACGATGCTCGGCGCACTGCTCCAAGGCACTGAGAACAAAAATGCTGCGCTGCGGCTGCGTGAGATGGTAACGGTACTGCGACGTCACGACATCGTCCACGGCCTCACGCCGGAAAAACTGCGCGCCATCTTCGAGGATCTCGGGCCAACATTTGTCAAGTTCGGCCAGATCGTGAGCATGCGCCCCGACTTTCTGCCGACGGAGTACTGCGATGAACTAATGAAGCTCCAGACAGCGGCACGTCCTCTCGCCTTCCCCATCATCCTCTCCATCGTCGAGCAGGAATACAACCGCGACTGGAACAAGGTCTTTCGCACGATCGACAGCACGCCGCTCGGCTCTGCCAGCATCGCGCAGGCACACCGCGCCACGCTCGCCTCAGGCGAGGAGGTCGTCATCAAGGTGCAGCGCCCCGGCATCCACGAGATCATGCGTACCGACCTCATGCTCATGAAGCGCGCTGCCACCCTCATCCGTCTCGTCAGCAGCGACGATGTCGTGGACTTTCGCACGCTGATGGACGAGATGTGGAATATCGCCAAGCAGGAGATGGACTTTCCTCATCGAGGCGAGCCACATTGAGGAATTTACACATCTCAACCGCGATAATCCCTTCGTCTCCTGCCCGCGCGTCCTGCGCGATCTCTCGACGCAGCACATCCTCGTCATGGAGTACATCGACGGCATCCCGCTCGACCAGACGGATGCTCTCCACGCGGCAGGGGTCAACGTCACGCAGATTGGGCGGCGGCTCGGCGAGAACTATGCCAAGCAGATCATCGAGGACGGTATTTTTCACGGTGACCCGCATCCCGGCAACATCCGCATCCGCAGCGGCAACATTGTCTGGCTCGACCTTGGCATGATGGGACGTCTCAGCAATCGCGACCGCACGGCTCTGCGGCGCGCGATCATGGCACTCGCCACGCACGATACCTTCGAGATGAAGGCCGCCGTCCTCGCTCTCGGCATTGTCAGGGGACGCATCGACCATGCGCAGCTCTATCAGGACATCGACGTCATGATGGAGCAGTACGGCTCGCTCGACTTTACCGACGTGCACATGGGCGTTCTGACGAATCAGATTCTCGGCATCCTGCGGATGCATCACATCGGCTGTCCGAGCGGACTCTGCCATGTTTTGCACGCGGTGTCATGACCGTTGAGATCGTCGTGCGCCGCTGCGCGCCCGAGGTCAGCTTCCTTGAGATCTTCGCGCGCAGCCTTTCTCTGGGATTGTGCAGGGCATGACGTGGCGCGAGGGGCTCTCAAAGGCGCGGCAGGAGGGCATCATGCTCCTGCGCAAATCCGTGCAGATCCCCGAGCAGCTCGCCGACCTCCTCAAGATGACTATGGGCGGACAGACGAAGCTCAATATCGACCTCACGGGGTCAGAGGAGCCCGTACAGCGTCTCGACAAGATGATCAACAAACTCATCATCTCGCTCTCTGTGCGGCACTCCTCATCGCATCGAGCACGATCTGCACCACGAATATGCAGCCGCAGATCGGCGGCATCCCCCTCCTCGGCATCCTCGGCTACCTCATCGCATTCATCCTGAGCCTGCGGCTCATCTGGGACATTCACAAGGGAGTGTAGAGCTATGCGCGGCATACGCGGCGCCATTACCGTTGGGCGCAACGAAAAGGAAGAAATCTGGCAGGCGGCACAGGAACTCGTCACGGAGATTCTGCGCACGAACAATATCACCCCCGCTGACATCGGTGCCGCCATCTTCAGCGTCACCGAGGATCTCACGGCGGCATTCCCCACGGCGGGCGTGCGCCGCATCCGCGGATTCGACCTCGTCCCCCTCTTTGACGCGCGCCAGTGCGCCATCGAGGGCAGCCTCCCGCGCTGCATCCGCGTCCTCCTCCTCGTCAACACGGATCTGCCGCAGAGCGACATCCATCAT
>BNJS01001000.1_pt1 | contig 14698 bp, 15 predicted proteins | sample 8540461 | NCBI WGS metagenome assembly BNJS01 (sample SAMD00202454, study PRJDB9452) | human saliva metagenome | isolation source: human saliva | place: Japan
ATTATTATCTTCAAATTCCTGTCTTCAACAAAAATAGAGTTTTCGGTATTTCTGTTTCTTCCAATACCATTCAAATAATTTTAATATTAATTATTTTAATTAAATGACTAGCTTTTATATTATTATTATATAATATATTGATTTTTCTTTTGATCTGATGGGTGTTTATATCTACGATAATACCACCGATAGATGTACCGTGCCCTCCAATAAATTTAGTCGCAGAGTGAATAATAATATCTACACCATGGCTAAACGCATTAATTAAGTATGACTAGCAAATGTATATCTCATCTACTATGGATTTTATGTTTATGAGCAATTTCAGTCCATTTTTCTAAGTCAGCAACATTTGCTAGTGGATTTCCTAATGTTTCTACAAAAAGAGCTTTAGTTTTATCGGTACTGTGTTGCTCAATTCTTCAGTTATCCTGATCAACAAAAAGTTGATTCTACAACTACAACGAGGTAGTGTAAGTTTTAATAGGTTATATGTTCCACCATATACATTTTTAGAAGATACGATGCGATCTCCAGCGTGAGCTAATGTTAAAAATACATATGTAATTGCAGCCATCCCAGAAGCTACAGCCAATGCTCCAACTCACCTTCTAATGCATTAATTCTTCTTCAAAGACTGCCGTAGTAGGGTTGGTACATACGCGTATAAATATCTCAGCTTTTCTTAAAAGCAAATGAATTCACAGCGGCATCTTGAGTCATCATCAAAAACAAATGATGTTGTTTGCGTAAATAGGAACAGCTCTTGCTTTTGTATCTCCAACTGTTTGTCCTGCATGTAATTGTAATGTTTCAAAACTAAATTTTCTTGTCATAATATTTTTCCTCTTTTCTACGTTTTGATAAGTTCTATGTTTTAGATAATAAAATACCCCTATTGCGTTTTGCAATAGAGGCGTATCATCTTAATTCGCGTTACCACTCTAGTTTATACTAACCTTTGCGATTAGTACCTTATTCAGTACACTGTTTATACTGTGTGCTATATCGTGCAGCCCACGTGTTTACCTATTTAGGATAAACAAAACTCTAAGACCATTTTCTAACTAATCTTCACCATGTTACTTCACACCAACCAGTAACTCTCTGTTGTAGCTACGTACTAATCTACTTTATCTTTTCAACGTTTGTGTATTAAATTTAAACTCATTGTACACCCGTTTTCATATTTGTCAACAACTTTTTCTAAAAAATAAATCGTTTTATTTTTCTTCTATAAGATGTAAAATATACTATAAAAATATCTTAATTTATTTATCATTTGATAAATGAAAATTTAGTAAAATTATTTATTCTAATTCTAAGAAATAATAATTTTGTAATCAATTGTAAAATGCAAAAAGGGAAACAGGAGATACAAAGCAAATATCAAGAAAAAGATGTAATAAAATAACAGACGCAACTAATAAAAAGAATAGAGACTACCAAAATGAAAACTAATAGAAATAGTTAACAAAAAGGAATAGAAGTAGTGAAGAAAATAATAAACCTAGAAAATTAAAAACAAGGGTATCAACGAAGAGGGACAATCTAATACCAAATAACAATGGAATACCAATAAAAACTATCATCACTTTTAATAGAAAAAGTAGGTCAGGCCTTGAAAAAGATAGTAATTTACACATTTCTTTCAACAAATTACTACTATTAATCATATTTTATTTCTCTAATTACACTTTTTAAAAATATTTCTACGCTTTATTTCTCTGTTTCTCCTCCCTTTAATCTAAATCATCACCCTTCTATCATTTTTATGATATAATACCAAATAACACCTCATCACTATATGATTATCCCAGAGGTTTATATGGAATTTACTAAAACAAATGATGGTTTCGTTAAATATGATGAAAATGGTAGAGTTATAGCTGAAATTACTCTATGCTACTACTAATCAATCCTAGCGTAGTCTACTCGATCATACTTTTGTCGATCCTTCACTGCGTGGACAAGGTGTCGTGTAAATTATTAGATGTTCTTGTCAAAGATATGTGGTCTAAAACAAAATTAAATCAGCATGTCTCTTATGTCGTTAAAATTCCAAGAAGATTCTTCTTACGATTTTATTAACGCCGAAAAATATTATTTAAAAAGCAGGAAATTGATTTTTAATTTCCCAGCTTTTTACTCTATATATATTAATCCATATTATTATATTTAGTTGATTTGTTATTATCTTATTAAAAATTTATAAACTTGTTTGGAAAAATAAATTATATTAATATTCTATAATGTATAATTGTCCTTTATCGTATCTCCGCCAAAAATATTTTTAGACACATCTTCATATCCCATTTCTAATAAAGTTTCTTTTTAACCATTCTTCTGTTTTATCTAGTGATTCTGAGTGTATTGATTTGAATGTTGCCAGTCTGTAATTATTGGATATTTTGGATTTTCACCACCTAGCTAATACTATAAATTAACTGTCCATTTTGTTCTAACACGGCTCTTTTAACTTTTGAATACTGTAAAACACCTTTGACTTCTTAGTTTAAATGCTAAATCATGGGCTGTTAATCCACCCATTCTAGTAGCTTCTACATCTCATTCTTCCATTTTCACTACAGTTATTGGTTCTCCGTCTACTATTTTCTTAAAAATGAATTGTTTGTTTTTGACTCATTTCTGTATAAGTACCAGGATAACCTCATATCAATAATATATTTATATATTGTAGAATTGAAATTGCTGGATTATAAATTACACCACCAATTATTCCACCAAGCACATAGTTTTGTACTGATCACCCGCTGAAGATGGAGCCAGGGTTACTTTTCCCTGATATATTTATTACAAAATACTAGTGATATTAATCCTAACGCTAGTTTTATTGCTATATCTATGTAAAGGAAAGTTGCATTATTTATTTACCTCCACTCTTTCTTTCTACTGGATCGACCTATTAAGCTGAAATTTTTCTCTAATAAGTAATCATCTCCACTACTTATTGCTTCCATAGTAAGAATCATCGATTTTCACGAATGAATCTATAGATACTCTCACTATTAATATAAATACGTGTCTTTTCTACATTTTAAACGATCCGCTATTTTTTTCAATAAACTGTACTGAGCTTCTGTATTGATTCGAAGAAATAGATTTATCTTGATAGTTTCCTATACCTATAGTTACTCGCCAATATTGTTCCTAATACTAGTATTATCGACAACTCTCTATATTTTGTGTCTTGTTTATTTTTGTAATATTTAGCTATACTAAAGAATAATACTAAAAAGTAGTACACCTACAATAACTCATTCCTACAATGTTATTTTTGTTCTATTTTTACTCTGTAAGTATTCGTAAGAATAAAATTTCATTGTTTTTCCTCCTGATTCTTGTTTCACTTTTAATTCGTATGCACTCTTTCTTTATCTTCTAAATTATTTTTTCATAGTTAGTTTTATTATTTCTTTTTCTATGAATCTAAAGCTACTTAAAAATTTTCTCATTATTTTGTTGTTTAAATGAGTATCAATTCTAAAAATTTTAGTATTTTGAGTCTTAGCTAAAAAGATAGATAGCTTCCATAATTTTACGAGCGATTCCTTGATTTGCGTAATTCTCCTGCCGTGGAAATACGATGAATAGCTAAATAACTACTATTAGCAGTCCAAAGAGTAGGATATTTCCATAATCTTCATCAAAAAGTAGTTAGCATTGCTGTTGCTACTATTTCTCCTGATTTTTCTAAGACATAAGAAATACCTTTCATTTATATCATTAATAATCACTCTACTAGGTTCTCCATGTTGCCACTGATTTATACTCTTGTTCTTTTTAAAAAGTACGACTCATCTTCTATTATCTTCTATAACTTCGCTCTAATTCTTCTAATTTTGTTTTTCTTAACATTAGCTTTACCTTTTTATTCTAATAGGTCCATCGTTTATTTTATGTTCTTTATCATATATTAATGTTCTTATAACTCTGTATAGTTTTTCAAGTTCTTCTAAAGCTGCAAATTCCCATAGTAACGTAGCTTCCATTAGAAGTTGAAATACATTTTTGAATCCTGTACCCTTTTTCACCTCTATGATCACTCTATAAATAATGCATTGTTCAAAGCTAACTTCATCTAATATTATCATTTCAGGTTTATATCCTATTAGTTTACGAAGAACACTGCACAAAATGGATCCCATTATGTTTTCTTTTCCAAGTAATCTATATACTCATTTTTCTGAGTCAAAAATTGCTAATTGTATATTTCATGGACTAAATAATCTTTTTCATCTGTCACTCTTACTACATCAATTACTCCAAATTCATCGAATTTAATGTAATCAATTGAATATTTTTGAATCCCTACTCATTTACGTCTCTATATAAAATTTTGGTTCCATAAATTACCTCCTTTTCTGAAAAATCTACTAACGGATGCTACTTCAAATTATAATTTATTCTAATTAAGTCGCCTCCGTCACTTTTTGTATTTAATATATTAGAGCATTGGTCTTTAATTATTTAAGTTTTTAACTCTATTAATTAAAAAATATACGCTATGGATTTTTCCACAACGCATATTATATTTTGTTAAACAAATTATCTTTAATTCAAGCTCTACAGGACAAACGATCACTACTGAATATTTCATTGTGAATAGCAGCACTCTCTAAATACTCTTCTAAAATCACGACTTACTAAGAAGTAGTCAATTCTCCATCCTGCATTATTTTTACGTGCATTAAAACGGTAACTCCACCAAGAGTATGCACCTGTTAAGTCTGGATTATAATATCTAAAATGTATCGATAAAGCCAGCATCTAATAACTTCGTGAATTTTTCTCTTTCTTCTGGTAAATCCTGCATTTTCTGTGTTTGATTTCGGATTTTTAGATCTATTTCTGTGTGTACATTTGAAATCTCCACAAACAATAACACCTTTTTGTTTTGTTTTAATTCTAATAAATAATTTTTAAAAATCTTCTTCCCAACCTCATATGGTACTCTAATCTCTTAAGCTCACTACCTGAATTCGGCGTATATACAGTGATAAAGAAGAATTTATCGTACTTCTAGTGTACTACACGACCCTCAGTATCATGTTCTTCAATTCCTATTCCATAAGTTACATTTAAAGGCTCATGTTTCGTATATATTGCCGTTCCTGAGTATCCCTTACGCTCAGCGTAATTAAAAGAACTATAGTATCCATCGAATTGTAAATCCTAATTGTCCCGCTTGCATCTTCGTCTCTTTGTAGACAGAAAAATCAGCATCTAATTGTTTAAAATCTTCTTCAAAAATTTTTTACCAACGTATCGCTCTTAGACCATTGACATTAAAACTTATACATTTCGATCTCTGTTCTCCTTTTTGTTTCATGTGAAACATCTTTATTATCTTGTAATTTTGTTTCATGTTACTGTTTCTTTCAGCTTTACTTTTGTATCTCGCGCAAAACTTTTTCTTTCGTCTTTTCTTTTATGTCTCACGCGAAGCATTTCTTTCACCTTTTTTATAATACTGCTTATTTCTCCTAAACAGAATCTACTGAATAATTCATTTATCAGTTCATCACCAGAGTTTTCTCCAATAACTTCTCCTAATAAATTAAATGTATTCGTATAATCTATAAGTACCATATCTACTTCAAGTCCCATCTCTGCTGCTCCTATAGCATCATTTAAACCTGTAAAGCACGTTGAATAAGGTTGATTTGACGCGTGTTTGATAAGTACGTCGCATCTTTTGGACGAGCAGCTCCCACCGAAGAATAAATCTCTAATATTTTTCTCTAGTTCATCTATTCCTTTATATGTTGTCATAGATGTTTTTATAATAGGGTGGTTGTCACGCTAATTTTTCAACTTCAGCAATATCAATTTTCGTCTCTAAATCTAGCTTTATTTAATATTACGATAGTTGTTTTTCCTTCTGTTAGTTTTAATAATTCTTTATCATCTCTCAGTTAATTCTTCACTACTATTTAATAAGAATAATACTAAATCAGCTTTTTCTAAAGCTCTTTTGCTTCGTTTAACTCTGATTTGGTTCCACGATATCATCAGTTTCTCACGAATACCAGCCGTATCTCATTAATTTAATCGGTACTCCTTTAATGTTCACGTACTCTTCTAGAACGTCACGAGTTGTTCCTGCAATGTCAGTTACGATAGCTTTATTTTTCTTGTAGTAGGTTATTTAACAGTGAGCTCTTACCATGTTTGGACGTCCGATAATGGCTGTGTTTATACCTTCTTTAATAATTTTCCTTTGTTTTTGATGTTTCTAGTGCAAACTCTAAACTATTTCTAATACTTGTTGATTTTTTCAAGAATAGTTTTTTGTCGTTTCTACTCTAGGTCACTGCATTCAGGATAACTCGATATTTTACCTCAACAACTGTCAAGATATCTGCAAAATTTCAGCACGTAGACGTTTAATAAGCGCTCTATAAGCGTCCTGCATTTGGTTGTCGGTAATTTGACTAGCTTCATCTGTTTTTACTTTTAATAAAGTCGATTACAGCCTCTGCTTGTGTTAAATCTATACGTCCATTTAAAAAGGCACGTTTAGTAAATTCTCCCTGGGTTCAGCCACTCTTGCTTCCATGTCTCTAAAACAAAGTGCAAGTACTTTTGAATCGTTACAATACCACCGTGACAGTTAATTTCTATAACATCTTCAGTAGTATAAGTACGCGGACCTACCATTTTCACAAGCATAATTTCTTCAATTTTTCATTTGTAGCTGCATCCACTATCATTACCATAATTTATAGTGTGACTAGCTAGACTCTCTCACCGTTTTTACCTTTTTGGTAGTCTTACTATTTTTCCAGCAATACTAAATGCTTTGTCACCACTAAGTCTAACAATACCTATAGCTCCTTCTCCTAGGGCAGTCGATAGCGCAAATTGTTTCACCCATTATTCAAAACCTCCTTCTAATCTTTATACTAATTAAAAACTTCACATCTTATTTATTATACACTCATTCCTTTTAAATTTTTCTCTATATGACTCAAGCTACATTTTATATACTTTTCATAACTGGGTTAGGGAATGTCATCTAAATTTTATATAAAAACTCATAGGTGCAGTGATTTACTAATAGTCAAATTCACTTTATGAAAGCTTTTTAGATATCTAATAAACTACTGCAAAGAAGTGACTCTCCAAAATTAATTTGTCCAAAAATCACTATTATTAAGTCATATAAGCAGCTCAGATTAGTCTCCGAACTACTTATTTTTGTTGTTTTATTGAAAAAGGAACTGCCCCTCAAAAAGACCTAAATTTTTAACAAAGTGTATATGAGAACTCATAGACGCAGTGGTTTATTGATATCTAAATTCGCTCTATAAAAAGCTTTTTAGATATCTAATAAACTTTCAGTGAGGGTGACTCGACAAAAATCTGATTTTCTCCAAAATCACGATTTTTGAGTCACTCCTCTCATTTCATAGGTTCTATTTCTGGAAATCGCAAATTCTAAAATCATCTAAACTCATATTCTTTTGGCAGTACACCACATGCACCATTAGCAAATGCCTGTCTTTTATATACAGGTACTTCACCAACACTACTGCAGATAAGTACTTTTGCATCAGGAAACTTCGTACAAATCTCCTTCGTCGCCTCTAAAACCATCCATTATCGGCGTTACAAACATCCATCGTTACGAAATCTGGTTTTTAACCTCTATACATTCTCACAGCTTGTTCGCCATTTTCCGCAAAATGACACTTATATCCTGCACGACTAGCAATTTCTGCTCCGCGACTTCTGTAATATGAACTATCATCAACTATTAATACTGACTTCATTAGACCTCCTATTTAGCTGTAATAATCTAAATATCTGTGTGGCTCTTCACCACGTGATTCTGTTTCAACATTTTTAATTCCTGTTAAAGCACTGTGAATAATTTTTCTTCGATACTTGTCATCGGTTCTAATTCAACGGGTTTTCCAATTTTTAGATTTTAGCTAAGTTTAACGCTAATTCTTCTAATGTTTTTCTACGATTTTCTCTGTAATCATCACAATCTACTTCTATTCTAGAAGTAATGTGAGCTGAATTTTTTAGCATAGTTATTAACTAAAAATTGTAAACTGTTTTCGAAAGTAATTCCACGTTTACCTATTATTAAACTAGTGTTCTCATCTGTTTTATTATTTAAAGTAAAGTGACGATTACCATCTTCTCTAAAATCAACAGTCGCATCAGGATATCCCATAGCAACAACAATATTTTGTAGATAATTTACAATACGATCTTGATTTTTTACGATGTAACCTTCTCTTTTAGCTTTTTAACTGTTTCTTCATTTTGTTCAGCTTCTACACAGTTTCTTTACTGCTGGTTTTGTTTCTTCAGCATGAACCTCTTGTTCTACCACTTTTTCTATAACATCTTCTTGTTCGGTTGTTTTAACTTCAACTTCTTGCTCTTTTTCTGCTACTTTCTCAACTTCAACTACTTCTTCAGTTGTTTTAGCTAATTCAACAGCATCCTCTTTATTATAATCTTCATCCAATGAACTAATTTTACTTTTGCTCTTTTTTAAATAAACTGAAAATACCTGCACTCCCCACCTTCGATTACTTCAATTTTTACTGCATCTTCTTGTTAAAGCTTAGGTCTTTAACCTTTTATCGCCTCATCTACAGTAACTCCAAATATAATAATATTCTTTTTCCATTTTTAACTCCTCTTCGCTTTCATAAGTTTCGATCTCATTTAAACATGCGATCTATGCTACTCCAAACTCTAAGAATGCAGCATATCTTTAGCACTTGGTCTTGCTATCACTATTATATCATAGTTTTTAACAAATTCTTTTCTGTTTTGAAAAGTTTCTCGTATATATCTCTTTATTTTATTACGTCTGTAAAGGCTTTTTCCCTAATTTTTTACTAACAGAAATACCTAAACGCATATGTTCTAAATTATTTTTTGATAATAAATAACAAACTGTCTATTCGCAAAAAGATTGTCTAATAACTATTATCAAAAATCTTGACTTCTTTTTACTCTATATTCTTTTTCATTTTAAAACCTTTCTTAACACTCAATAATTTTAACAGTTTATTTAATATAACTATCTTTCTTATTTTTAGGACCAGTTAATAAAAAGAGTACCACTTTCGTGATATCCTTTTAGCAAGCATTGCTGAAAGAACTTTTTCTTCCTTTAGCCTCTACGTCTTGCTAATACATTTTCTTCCGCTTTTTAGTGCTCATTCTAGCTCGAATCCGTGTACTTTGAATGTTTTCTTTTATTTGGTTGATACGTATGTTTCATCTTTGTCCTCCTCGAGTTTTCTTTTTCTTTACTTAGATAGATGTAATAACTGAATTAGTTTAATATATCTCAAAATAATTTATCAAGTAAAAACCCTCATTTTTCTCTATCTAGATAGGCACAAATATATTATAAATGAGAGTAACTCGCAAAAATCGTGATTTCGTAGAAACAAGATTTTATCGTGAGTTACTTCGCAGTAGTTTATTAGATATCTAAAAAGCTTTCATAAAAAGCGAATTTAGAGCATCAATAAAACACTCGCGTCTATGAGTTTTTTCTGAACTTTTTTGCAAATTTTTAGGACTTTTTGTGTAAACACTGGATTAAAATTTTATTCTTTCTTATAGATAAAAATAATACTCTATGTGCTAATAGATAATATTGTTAATAATCTGTTAATTTTTATTTTTACAGTAGTAAGAAAAATATTTAAGTATCTCTTTGAAGATTTTTCCACAGTATAAGTTATCCAAATATCTTTATATAACTTTATTAACATCCAGAAAACATTTCTCTTAAGTTTTTAAACAAGTTTATAAAGTATTCATAATTTCACATTTAAAAAGTTATTCATAGGTAAAGCACTGTGTGAAAACTATTTAAGTATATTTATATCAATCTAGGAAAGATGTTAAAAACCTTTTAAATCTTGTTTATTATTTATTTTATTTCCTTTTCTTTTTAACATATTAACAGCTTTTTATTCTTCTCTTTTTACATATAGTTAATAACTCTGTTAACAACTTGTGAATAACTAATGTTTTATTTTATTACCAATCTATGCTAGTAATTATTTATATATTTTTAAGGAGGTCTTTCATTGAGTAATTCTAATTTCTTATGGGAAATTATTCTTCGTGAAACTAAAAAGTACCCGTCGACTCCTCATGTTTTTGATACTTGGTTTTCTGGTGCTTCTATAGATAATGTCGATTTTATGAAATCAATAGTTATTACTAGTAAAGAAGCTCTTATTTCTCAATTTATTCAAGGTGCTTATAGCATCAAAAATTAAAAAGAAATACTAAAAGAAAAATACTGGTTTTTGATTTTTAATATAAAATATACTTCACTTGATACTGATATTCCTCTAATTACACCTCATGTTGTTGAAGAAAAACCAGCAGCTGAAAATCTAATTAGACAGAATTTTCTTCAAGGTGATAAACCTTCTGGAGCACAACATTTCTATCAGAAACAAACTTTTCTCTAGAAGATTATAAACATCCTGTCCCTCAATAAAAATATTACAGCGAGCATCCTACGCTTAATAAAAACTACACTTTTGAAAATTTCGTAGTAGGGGAAGGTAATGCTTTTACACATAATATAGCATGGAACGTTGCAGTTTCTCCTGGTGGTATCTATAATCCTCTATTTATCTATGGAGGTGTTGGACTAGGAAAAACACACTTACTTCACGCTATTGGAAATGAAATGGAAGCTAATTTCCCTGATTTTAAAATTGAATGTATTTCTTCTGAGAAGTTTTAAATGAATTTCTGGGTTTGCTATTAAAACTGATGAAAGATAAAAACAACTATACTAATGCGGATGAAGACTTTGAAGAAAATACGCGACGTTGATGCTCTTTTAATCGATGATATTCAATTCTTATCAGGCAAAACTGAAACACAAAATGCATTTTTCCATACATTTAACGAACTTCAGATGAATCAGAAACAAATCGTTCTTATAGTGCATCGCTCGCCATCTCAACTTTAATGATTTGGAAGATAGGTTAGTTACTAGATTCAGTCAAGGGATAACTGCAGATATTACGCCACCTGACTTCGAAAACACGTATGGCGATTATTAAATCTCAAAATGTGAACAGTCTCGATATTAAAACTAGATGAAGAAACACTTACTTATATTTCTAGTAATGTATCATCTAATATAAGAGAGCTTGAAGGTGTTCTTAAACGTACTAAGTTCACAGCAACTTCTAAACATGAATAACCTTCACTTTAGTATTGGTTGAGGAAATACTAAAAAAGGGAAAAACTCGTCTAGAAAAATATCTCACCTGGAGAACATTATTAATGTGTGCAGACTTCATAAAATCAAGGTTGATGATATTCTTCATCTCTCTCGTAAAAAGAAGTTGTGCAGGTCAGAAATATAGCTATCTACTTATGTAGGGAACCTACTACTCTATCATTCCCATCTATAGGTGATTGCTTTAATAAAAGACTACATTCTATTCTTTATTCATTCAATAAAATTGCAAAAACTAAGCAAAGATGAAAAATCCTGAGATTTTTGAAGATATAGAAGTTATAAAAGAACGTTTAGGTAAAATATAAGAAGCTGTTAAAATCTACTAAAGATATTAATGTGTTTTTCCATGTTATTAACAAGGGACTCATTATTTTGAGTTATCTTTAGTTTTCCAAGCAGTTTTTACAGCACTTATTATTATTATTTTATTAAATATATATTATATATAAGAGAAAAACATGAAATTTACTATAACAAAAATCAAATTTTCTTGATGGCTTAAATCTACGTATCAAGAGTAATTGCCCCTAATTCTCTTTTTGAAAATCATTAAAAAGGTATAAAAATAGAATTAGAAAAAGATAAACTTATATTAAAAAGCAAGTGATTCTTTAGTATCTGTAGAATATTCTATGTAAATAGTTACGAAGATGATAAAGAAGTTATTACTGTAGAAAAAGAAGGACAAGTAGTATTACCTTCTCGTAATTTTATAGAAATAATTAGAAAAGCACCAACAGATTTAATAGAGATAGAAACAGTTGGTAACAATATTTTTAGTTAAATCAGGTAAAAGTGAATTTAACGTAAAAGGATATGATGCAAATGATTATCCAGAATTCCCTAGTTATCTCTAAAGAAAAACAGTCTTAAATTAGAAGCTCAATGTTTTTCAATGATATTATTAAAGAAACAGTATTCTGTACAGCACCTAATCGATCAAAGACCTATTCTTGAGGGGTTAAATTTCTCATTAAGCAATAAAATCTTAACAGCTATGCAACTGAGCTCATATCGTCTAAGTAGAAGACAAGTTACATTTAAAATGATGAAAATAGCAACAAAGAGTTTAACTTAATTATTCCTAGAAAAGCTCTAACTTATTTCCAAAAGAATGATTGAAAATGGAAAAGATCGAGTAGAAATCTTCTATGAAAAACAATAGAATAGTTCTTTACTGCAAAATGTAGTTTATACAGTATTATTAATTAGTGAGAAACTATCCAAAATACTAATAAACTTATTCCTACTGTTTTTGAATGTACATTCCGTGGTGAACAGTCGAGAATTCTTTTAGTGCAGTTGATAGGGTTGCATTAATGAGTAGAGAGATAAAGATGATATTATTAAATTAGTAGTAACTGATAATCTATTAGAAGCTTTCTTCTCAATCTAAAGACTTAGGAAGTGCTGTAGAGGAACTAAAAGTTTCTTCTACATTAGAAGATGAAAAATTGAAATTTCTGTATCTGGAAAAATATTTAAAAGACGCTGGTATCATGCGGTTGCTGCGGAAGAAATTATCGTTAAGTTCTCAGGTGAGCTAACAGCGTTTATTATTCAACCAAGTGATTACCACAGAGAAATTATTGAATTAATTTTACCAGTAAGAACTTTACTAAAAATAAATAAGTGAAATAGGAACGAGATTGAAATAATTTAAAAATAATTCCTCGTGATTAAGTAAACAAAATAAAAACGGACTGATCTATAGAAAAACTGAAAAATATGGCAGATTATCTATATGGATTATACAGGGAGCGACTTTTGTTAATATGATTTATATAAAATCAGTATTTTTAAAGTCATTCCCTTTTCAAAAGTTGATTAGGAGGAACAATGACAAAGAGTAGCATATTAATTTTATTAGGATGTTGCTTTTTAGGACTTATTCTTAGAACACCTATTACAGCAGTAGTCAATCGTTGGACCATTAAAATCTATAACTAGATATCAACTAACACGGTTGCTGGATTTATCACAACAATACCTTTTAATTGCCTTTTGCAATATTTAGTCCAATGGTAGCAAAAATTATCAAATAAAGGTAGGTTTAGAAAGACAATATTATTAGCTGCGGTAAATTATAACTGTAGGTTTGGGTTTTAGATTTTATATTACTTACTGTATTCTTCCTTATGACATTTTATCGTAGGAGTAGGAATAACAGTAGGTAATGTATTATTACCAGGATTAGTTAAGAAACATTACTCCAGAAAAACTAGGGGTTATGACTGGTCTTTATGCAGTTGTCATGAATGTAGGAGCTGCGGTTGCTGCAGGTAGTAGATTATCACTATTAAGTACAAATATAGGTGGAGAGAAATTCTCAACAGGACTTACGGTTAATATTTGGATTTATTATTGCAATTTATCAATATCTTTTCATCTACGCAGCTACGTCTATAATGTAGTAAGTGATGTTGAAGATACTCATGAAAAGTCCATGGATACTTTGGCTATCCCAAGATGTGGACGATTATGTTGAGTATGGATTACAATCTGCATTATTCTATTGCAGTGTTTCATGGTTTTCACGAAATTCATGATTAGTAAAGATTTCTCACCTGAAACAGCAGGACTATTATTATCACTAGTCAATTCGCTCAATTTCCATCTACTTTTTATAGTACTGATTTTAGCGGATAAATTGCATAATAAATTAATTATTCCTACAGTAATTACTGATTGATATATCGTGTCACTTGTTGCAATGCCATATGGGTCAACTTTGTACTAATGCTAATATTTATAGTTATCTCTTTGCGTTAGCTGGAGGATGATCATTCTCATATGTTGATGTATCTATTCCTCGAGCTAAATCAAGAAAACGAAAAGTGAAGCGGCTGATATCTCCAGGTTTAGCACAATCAGGGGATACTTATTAGCGGCAATATTCCCACCCATTATTAGGGCATATCAGAGATATCTCTGATTGGAACAGCACTATATGTATTAATAGCGACATCAGTAGTATTACTGAGTGACATTAATTCACTGTAGTTCAAAAAGGGAAATATAATAGAAAAATAATAAATAAGAGTAACTAACTAGCTATTTCTCTGAAAATAGTAAAGGTTAGTTATTCTCTTAAACTTATTTTACAAAAGTTTAAGAAACAAGAATATATATATAACACAGATAAGTATAGAGCTACTACTATATAATTATATAAATTAATATAAAGTACAGTTTATAGAAAAATAATAGTATAAGAATAAGAAACTAATATAAAAAGACAATGATTTTTAAAAATTAAAATAAAATTGAAAAATTATCTTATAATATTGGTATAAGCAAAAATTAAGATTACAACAAGAAAAATGTTTTAAATATTAATGAAAAACATCTTAATAAATTGTAAAAATATATAAAAATTTGTTTAGATTTATAAGATGTATATTCAAAGGG
>BNJS01001691.1_pt1 | contig 14593 bp, 13 predicted proteins | sample 8540461 | NCBI WGS metagenome assembly BNJS01 (sample SAMD00202454, study PRJDB9452) | human saliva metagenome | isolation source: human saliva | place: Japan
TATTCTTTTTCCCATCTAATGACTACATTCTTTAGGGGGTCATCCAAGTAAGAGTAGGTCATATCCTTTATACAATCAGGAATACCGTAAGCTGCCTCGGCTATGCTACCAGTGATTGCAGCGAGAGTATCACTGTCGCCACCAAGTGAGATGGCATTTCTTATGGCATCTTCGAAGTCTCTACTTTCAAGAAAGGCGATAATGGCCTGAGGAACAGTATCCTGGCAAGTTTCATTAAAACGATAGTTAGGACGGATTTCATCTAAAGTTTGAGATAGATTATAACCGTATTCTTTCTCTACATAATCCTTAATTCGTCTTTTACACTCCGTAGAATTGTCGTTAATTGGTTGCTCGTATTCTCTACAATAACCACCAAAATAAAAACGACACAGAAAGATAGCATCAGCTGTAGCCATAGCACCTTTAATACCTTCTGGATGATTATGGGTTACCTCTGCAGAAAGGCTCGCAAGTTCTCTAGATGATGGCCACATTCCAGTTCTCGCATAAAAACTACAGTCCATGATCCAAGCACATGGAGAAACACGCATAGCCGAACCATTCCCAAAGCTATTGTATGGATCACGGTTATCGCTGATTAGCCATGCATTAAACCGAGCACCATAATCAGCATTCGGATACAGTCTGCCATATTTCTTCATCGCGTCAATGAAGTCGTCTTTTTGTCCCCCGTTCATAATCGCTTCTGCAACAGCACAGGTCATAACCGTATCATCTGTAAAAAAGCAGTCCTCACTAAATAAAGGAAAGTCCTTCGTTTTGATATTGTTCCATTCGTAAACAGAACCGACAATATCTCCAATAATTGCTCCTAGCATGAGATACCTCCTTGTGACATATCAGATTTATTACACATTCTCAATGGTTAACGCTTTAAAAATGGCACCACCAAATCAATCCACTCATAAGGCAAGTAAGCTGATAAATAGCCGTGGTTATAGCCCTTTGCTTCATACAAAATTGTATTTGAATGTAGCTGATGAAATAATTTCGCTGATTCTTTCACACAGTTCAATTCTTTTTCACCATAGATATACAGAACCTGAGCCTTGCTAGTAGAAATCATATCTTTCAACTTGTAATGCCCCATATAGGTTTTGTAAATGGTCACCAATGTTTTGACAGGCGTCCTTGGCAGATCCTCCAAATAATAAGCTTTTATTTCCTCTGGATAAGCCAGTTTAGGATAGAGTTTATTCATCATGCTTAACTGAAGTTTGCAAGAGAATTTATTGAACATCAATTTACCAAATAGAGACACTAGAAAGATGCTGATTTTAGCTAACCTTGGTTGAGGAATACAGAGGCTTCCGTCTATAATGGCCTTCTCAGCAATTTCACTATCTAAAGATAAAAGCTCCATGGCAATTTGACCACCAAGTGAAACACCACCGATTGCAAACAATTTCCCACCACAGTTTGCTTTGATATAGTCTAGAATCTCCAAAGCCGAATCTTCAGTAGAAACATAATCAAGTTGATATTCCTCGCCGTGGCCATTCAAAGTGGGTAGAATAATACGGTATTTTTCTGACAAGATACGTGCTTGACGAAGATAATTCCACCAAGAACTGCCGCCACCGTGTATTAGTAAGATAGGAGGTAAATTCTTATCCCCAAATTCATGGAATTTCATGTTTAAACTCCTTACTGTAGGATTTTCACTAGCTACATCCTTGTTTAATCAGTTTGAATAAGCAGTGATACCGCCTCAACGTGTGTTAATATTCTTCTTTTATATTAATAAACAAAAGGCAATGAAAATCATTTTAAAATGATACTGTGGAACGGAAAGATTTTCGCCAGTTCCAAAAGAAACGACATTCATCATTCTACTTGAAATTACAACAGAAAATTCTTTAACATCGATTATCTAGATAGACCGATTATTACCTTCAATAATGGATATGCTGATCTAAATTTTAAAATGTTGTTTCCTTACTAATCCTATTACTCGCCAATATAGTATAAATAAAATAACCAATAAAAATGATAATAAAAATAAGATTAATTTTTAACACAAAAATAGAGATTTAACAAATTTGCAAACGCATGAAATAATATACAGTATCCCACAGATTTCGTTTGACGGTAAAGAAGCCCTAAAACAAAACTTAAAAATAATGTATATATAAAAAATAAAATAAAAGGAAATCCTTGATGACTTTCTCCAACTATAAACCATAAAGGCAGATGCCACATTCCCCAAATTGATCCTACCATCAAATTAGATTGCCAATAAGTATATTTTTTTATCAAGTAATGTCTGTAATATTCCTCTCCATCCTAATTCTTCATGTCCACCACCAAAAAAAATTAGTTGTATAAAGAATAAAGGCATCAGATAAATTGATACTCCATTTAATTCTAAGGAAGATACAGAAAATAGTATCAAAATTGCTAACAAATGAATAATGAAATAAATACTACTGTTTTTTTCTTTTTATTAAATACAAAATGTTTAAATTTTATATTATTCCTTTTTCAAATAAAAAGCCACTTGCAATAGCTGGATAAAGTGCACCTACTATATGTAACATTCTCCCTATAAATGTTTCTAATCCCAAAATATGAGATTGAGTAAATATGGCAAGAAGCACCCAAAGCTATATAAGTAATTCCAAATGTACAATAAAAGATAATTTTTTTAAATTCTTTTTGTCAATTTCTGTCATTTTATCTTCCTTATCTTGATTATTTTTATGAATAATATTTTTTACTGCTTCTTAGTTGCTCTCGATTATAACTACCTATATTCTATCACAAAAACACAAAAAAAGCCTTACAATCAAGGCTTTTCATTATTCATTTCGTTACAAGGTTTCTAGGCTTTTACCAGCAAAGCTACACACTCAACGTGAAACGAGTGAACACCAAGTATGTCAAGTAGTTACGTTCGTATGTGGGAACATATCTATAAACCTTTTAACGATAGCATAAGGTTATCGTTAAAAAGTATCAGACAGATAAATTTAGATTTGTCATAATCCTAACCATTTTTATTACAACAACTTAGCCAAGTAATAACCATTAATTCGTAGTCTCAGCCACATTTATCAATCCAAGACCATCAAAGTAATCATACAGTTCACTATTATATTTTTTTACAATTTCACTAGCCCTTTTTATTCCAAAAACTATATATACGTTGTATTTCATCAATACAACCTTTCTTATCTTTTTGATATATATATTTCTAATGGATTATCTGATATTTTTGTACCCTGACATACCATGAATTTCTAAAAAAAGATTCATATGTAAACTTCTGAAAAATACTCATCTGTATTTTTTTATAACCCCTGAATATACTTTGTTTAAATACGAATCTAGAGAATCATAGCGATTGAGTTTTGCACTTGTTCTTCCATGACACATAGGAATAACCCAAAAATTAGCTAAACAATGATACTTAGACTGATAGTCAATTAATTCTTTAGGCCACTCTTCTTTTGGACTTCGTTCTTTTTGCGATCTATTACCCAAAATCACATTCGCAAGTGAATTAAATGAATGAATAGTATCTCTCATATAATTCTCATTTTTATATGTCCCATCTTCATTTAAAATTTCTACATTATTCCCCCCTAAAATGTCCTTATATACTATTTTATAGAAACCTACACTAAAATCTGACATGTCTTCATCCGGAGTACTTTTATATAACTGTGGGCTATATATAACATTATCTTTCAAACAAATTTTAGGGACATTTTTATCACATTTGATAGGAGTAAGTAATATTTTTATAAACTGTATTTTTCTTTTTCTGTCACTTTATTCCCCCATGTAAATTCTTATTATATCTTACATTTTTAATTCTTATTGACTATATTTTTATTATACCATATTTCGTATACTTCATAAATCACAAAAGGCAGAACCAGAGTTCTGCCATAAATAACCATTATTTATCTTACAACTTCAATCTCCACCTTGCTCTAAATCAAATTTTAAGGAATTGAAGTATTCTCTTTCTAATCCTATAGATATGCCTATTCTGTTCGAGTCTCAGCTAAATATATTCCCCATTCAGCTAATTCTTCAGGCAAATCATAAACAGTTTTTCCATTACTCTCATAGAGTTCAGAGATTCCTGGTGAGGTCTTAGAAAAAGTTTTCCAAGCTGTCACTAGTTCTTCTACAAATTGAATATTATGAGGTTCAAAAAAGTCATTAAATTTCGATAGTTCTTCACTATAAATTGTCACAACATTATAGCTATCAAGCATAATCTCATCATGACTTTTATGCCCACCAAATCCAAACTTACTTAGTCCATCATTAACAAGCAAATCACTGTATCTAATCAACAGTGCTAGGCATTCCTCTCTTGAACAACCATCAATATAATAAACATCCTTATGGGATTCCTTGATAATATTCTTTGCTATCACTTTTTCTCTATCAATACTGACAGGCAATTCCAAAATAAAAAACAAGGGCTCGTCATGAATCGCAATAAAGTGTTGAAAAACCTCTAATATTTTTTCTGCGTGTACATTCGCCGTAAAATGATGTTCAGTTAACTTTGTAAATGATTCAAATAGGTTTTCTACCAAGCTAACTTGGTGACCTTTTACTAAATTCAACATTATGCGTCCTCCAGAGAATTTAAACAATATCCAAATTTATAATCTCATTATACCATTAAAACCCGAAAAAGACTGAAACTTCCCAGTCACAGTCTTTTATCTGAAAGCTAATTCATTCGACTATAAAATGTGATAAGGACTATATTCAACTAATTCAATTAACTTTTTTCAACATGCAATAGTATCTGCTGATTAATGTTATAAAACTTTTGAATAGATAGAATACTTCTTCTTTATGTTTATTAGTTTATGTGTTTGTACGGATGAACGTATTTTATCATAAAAATTTTCATAGTAACAGTTTCAAAAGAAAGCCAAGACAGATCCGACTTTAATTCCATAGAACGATTTCAGATTGAGTTAGTTATCATAAAACAGAGTGGCTACGTTTCTATTCCCACAAACTCCTTGTCAATGGAAACAACACTGTACCCCCTAGGGTTTATGGAAATAGATTGAGAACCTATCAGGTTAGCACATTAAGACACACAACTTGTATTCTCACTCTGATACTTATCCCCTTTATAACAAAAAGCCTTGCAATCAGAGCCCACTGAAAAAGTAAGCCTCTTACTTTTAATAAAATGAAAACCGAGGAATCACTCATCAATTTGAGCGAATTCCTCGGTTATTTTGTATTTATTAAGGTCATAATTCGTTTCATATTGACCACGAAGATGCTTGTGGCTGCCTGTAACTCCATGTTGAAAAGACCTGATGCCCGTGCGACATCAAAGCCATGTCTCTGTTTTAGTTCGGCATTCTTCGCTTCGATTTTATAGCGATGTCTGGTCATTTCTTTGAAATAAGGTGTTTCCTGAAATTTCTTCTGGAAAAGATGGCCGTTACTCTTAATGGTTATTGAATAAGTTTTAGACTTTGCCCCCTCCTGATAACACCCTTCCTTGGAAAGGCAATTCTTGCACTTCTCAATGTCAAAGTAATGAGTGACAACTTGATTCTTATTTGATATTTTTTCCCTGTCCTTGCTTTGCGAACAGCCATGTGTCCTTCTGGACAGACAAATAGCCCTGCGTCTTTATTAAACTCAAACGCATCCTCTTCTTTACGGTAACCTTTTGAAACAGAAGGGTTCAGTTTTGATACCAAATGAATCTTTTCTTTGCGGGCTAGTTGAATGTTGTCCTTTCCTGAATAAGCCGCATCACCAATAATAGTCTCGATGTCCAGGCTATTTTCCTTTGTTTTGGCATATAACTCAGGTAAATATTTCCCATCGCTTTGTTCTCCAGAAGTGACCACACAAGCAGTAATAATCCGTTCATCCGTCATAGCGATATGACTTTTATATCCATAGAAAGAGGTGTCGGCTGTCTTATGTCCAAGTCTAGCCTCCTCCTTAACAGATGCTTCCAAATATTCTAAGTCGTCCTCAACAGCTTCTTTTAGGTAATTGAACTTTTGAGAAACAGCTGGTAAGGCTAAGAGTTCCTCGTGTTTTTCAACCACAGCCATTAACTCCTCTGTATAGGTCAACTCTGCTTCAAGCTTATCTTCCTGAGGTTTCTTTGGAAATTCTATTTTGATATCTTCTGAATGTTGATAAATCGTTTTACGTAAAGCTTTTGAACGTTCCCTAAGAATTTCTTGGGGCTTCTTGTGATTATAATGAGCTTTGGTGTGAGTCGCATCCACAATGAGGATCTTACTCTTAATCAAGTTGTGTTCGAGTGCAATTTGAACAGACTTCTGAATCAATATATCAAACAGATTGTTATCTTTCATTCTTAGCTTTCTAAATTTTGTCAGAGAGGAGGGTTCGATAACAGAATCCTCCGGAGCTAGACCAAGAAAAAATTTAAAGGCCATATCTGACAAGGAACGTTCCACCACATCGACATCTGATAACTTATAAATATCTTTCAACAAGAGATATTTGAACATCATAATCGGTGAATAAGCTTTACGCCCAAAATCGGGATGATAATTCTTTTCTAGTTCATCATAAATAAAGCTAAAATCACAGAGTTCAGTTAGCTGACGTAAAAAGTGGGTTTTAGGAACAACGATATTATACAAACTAGAATAAGGACTGACATCCATAGTTAACTGATTATCAAGCATGATTTCACCTCATCTCTAGTATAACAAAAAAGACATCAAGTTGATGACTTTTTCAGTGGGCTCTGCAATCAAGGCTTTTGATTATCCCTTTCGTTACAAGGTTTCTAGGCTTTTACCAGCAAAGCTACACACTCCACGTGTCCTGACATTATCTTCCTATACTATGAAACGAAATGATGATTCAAAATATATCCGAATTAAACCATTAAACGTAACTCAAATTATCTAATTCTTCGATTTAAATTTTCCATGACGGGGTCGTAATCAAAGGTACGTCGACAATCTGAACAACTATAAAAAGGCAAGTAGGTAGTTGAATTAATATTCAAATATAAGTCTCCCAAACAATAAGGACAGGCTGCTCTATATTCAGAAAACAAACCAGATTGCTCACGTTGATTAATCGCAAAGACAAAAAAAGACACGCTTTCCACTCCAGCTTGAAAAAGTGCTTCTGCACAGGCTTTTAATGTTGCACCAGTAGTGACAACATCATCTATAACCATAACATTTTTCCCAGTCAAGACTTTTGTCACTGTAAAAGCATTTTCTACATTCGTTAAACGTTCTTCAGTATTCAGAAATTTCTGTTTTTCAAAATCCCTTGTCGCAATTAAAAATGGTGAAATATCTTCAAGTTGCTGTATCCATTTATCTGTTTGTGAAAAAATATGCTCGAATATATCACTAAATCTACTTTCTTCATTGGGACGTGGAGGGACGTAACAAAGGGCATCAAGTTTAAAACTATCAGGAAAAGACCCTATTGTTTGGATAATAAGGTCTGAAAGTTTAATATTAAATTTTCCAAATAACTTACTATTGGAGCTTTTATTAGAAATAATCGCTTTAGAATACGGATGCATTTCGTGCATGTAATGTTTAGAGCTATAATATCTTCCCAGCGAAAACAATCTCACTTTTTTTGAATCCGAAATAGGATATAGACAGTGAATATATCTACTTCTAAATTGATTAGTTGGCAGAGGGATTTGATTTTTCACCAAAATAATTTCTTCCAACAAGATTATCCAGAACAACTAACTCATAGAATTGGTTAAAATTATGGAAAATAGCATCTGGGGTATTATCTAATTGTTCATACTTTACCATATTCTCTGATATTAAGATAACCCCGCTTAATAGCTTCATAGAGCGTTTAGTAAAACGAGAATCTTTAGAAACTAGAATAATTTCAGATGTCTGTGCGTTAAACCGCTCTTTAATGTGGTCAAATAGAGATAACGAAGGCCACAGAACCATTTTAAGAGGTTCAACTTTTATAATGTCACTATCATCAATAAAATCAGGCAACTGATCTAAGTCAGTTAAAAACATACAATTATATTCTGACTCATAAATCTTTTGAACATCTTCCCAATCATTAGCTGATAAAATCGGAGAATCAGAAATATGGAAAACAATAACTTTTATCTCACTAACATTTCTAAGCAAGTCTATCTCTCCCTTCCTCAGAGACAATATCTAACGAAAAATCTAAAGGGATAAGCTCTAATTCTTCATCAATATTAAACTCCCCTTTAAAGAAACTACTCTCTGCCAAAATCTTTAGTGCATCACTAGGATTATGCATAACCTTGGCTCCTTTTTTAACAAACTTCTCAGGCCAAGTTATATGTTTATTTTCTAATGCACTCTCAGGTAGAAGAACCAATCTCCCTTGTTTAAGAGCATAATCAGCTTGAATAAGAGAGCCAGACGTTTCCCCTGCCTCCATAACAATTGTCGCAAGAGAGAGAGCGCTCATAACCCGATTTCTCATTGGAAAGAACCAGCGCTGAGTTTTAGAAGCTGGAGAGAATTGGGAAACTACTAGGCCCTTCTTCTCTATTTCTAACTGCACTTCTTTATTTTCTGCCGGATAGTATTGATTTAAATGAGTTCCTATTACTGCAATAGTATCTAAACTTAAATCAAGTGCTGCTTTATGTGCAGAAACATCAATCCCCTTTGCTAGGCCCGATACTACGGTTATCCCATTTTTTCCAAGTTTTTGGGCCAGCCTAGCCGTGTTATATTTTGCTTTGTCAGTCGCATTTCTAGAACCAACAAGAGAAACCTTACGCAATTCATATAGAAGACTTTTTCTACCTCTAATATATAAAAATCTAGGTGATTTTTCCGTTGATTCCAGCATATCTGGATAATCACTAGTTCCCCGTTTTATTATCTCATCTGATTCTTTTAATTTTGAAAACTGAGCAGAAGCCAAAGCATATTCATGATTTAATTCATTTTGATTAATTTTTGAAATAATTACCATACAAATCTAGATAATCTAAAATAGGAGATGACTCTATTCCTTTATATTCTTCTATAAATGAATCAAAAATTGGTTCAAATTTCCCCTCTGTCATTTTTTTAAACAGTTTTTGCAAAGTTGAAAAAAATTTAAGGCTTCTTGTTTAATCTTATTATCTATTTTAAACATGTGTCCTCCTTTTCCAAAAAAATCAATTCGTGCTTTATCATTATAACATATTCCATGTCAAATCAATTTATATATGTAAAATTGACTTTTAAAAATTTAAAACTTATCTTTAATTATAACATTAAAATAGAAAAAAGCTGTAGTGACAGCATCTCATTCTGTAACTACAGCCTTATAAATTTAGGGTATTCGGATTTTATGGTGGAAAAGGGCTTATAAATCACCCTTCTCCAAATTCTTAATAAGTGTGGAAAAATCGACACCTAAGTTGTCTGTAATGTCGTGATCATTCACTTCATACCAATTGAAAGTATCGTATAACATAGCTTTATTGAAAGCACTTGAATTAAATCGTGGCTTACGCTTTTTATGGAGCTTCTCATTGAAAAGGATTTTGGCTCGTAAGGCATCAAACGAGTAACCTCTACCCATTCGCTCTACCTGCCTAATAATGCTGTTAATTGACTCCGTATAAGCATTAGTGAGCCTTTTATCAAAGTAGTTGAATATTTCAACATGCCAGTTGTCTACGGCTCTCACGAGATCTTTATATGCGTCTTTAGAGTTGCTGGACATACAACGGTGTCTCCATTGACTATAACGAAGATGACCTTCATCTGGATCAGGAGTATCCCATATCCAGTAAAACTCTTCTTTGAGTTCATAGGCTTCTTTTAAAGCAGGAAGATTACCTAACCAAGTATCTAAGAGGAATGATTCACGTTCATTTAGATCGTGTTTACGCTTTAGAAGGATAAACCTTTCACGCATAAGGGTACGTCTTTCTTTTTGGCTCATATGGGCTTTCAAAGACTTTCTGACGTTATCTAAGGCTTGATTAGCCATTCTAACTACATGAAACTTATCTACGACAACTTTAGCGTGTGGAAGGATAGTGTTCACTGCATCTTTGTAGGGCTTCCACATATCCATTGTGACGTACTCAATGTAAGTCCTGTCACTGATTTCTGAAAGACGTTGGATGACTGTTTCCTTGTTACGGTTAGGCTTGATGTCATAAATAGTCCTGCGTTCAATATTAGTCAATACAAGCCGAGGTCTACGGATAATATGTATCTCGTCTATCCCAAGCCACTTAGGAGTTTCAAACTGGTATTCACGTTCTTTGAGTGCCACATAGTCCTTAAAAACGTTCCTAATGGTTTTCTCGTCAACACCAACGCTTTCTGCGACTTCTACAAAGGTCTTAGACATGGATTGCTCTTGAATGGACTTTAAAAGCCTTTTGGTCATACTACGCTTTTCATCTACAGATATTAGGCGTTCCCAGAAGGTAGATCCGCATTCACGACACTTGTATCGTCTACGGTTCAATTGTAAGCCCACTCGCTTTAAACGAATGGGCAAATCCATAATTAGTTGATTTCTTGAACTGTGTTTGTACAACTTGTCAAAACCACATTCAGGACAACGTTCAGGTGGTCCGACTGCTTCAACTTTAAACATCATATCGGTTTCATTTTCTTGTGGCGGTTCTATTGTTTTAATGTCTGGTAGGGATAATAAGTCTGATATATTATTCATCCTTTATTACTCTGCGGTGTTTAGGTATCAATTATAGATTTGATGTCGAAATCATCAGTGTTAAATTATTTTTGTGACCACAAATGCACTTAGAAAATCCCTTAAAGCATTAGCTGGTTCACTTGAATAGGGAGTTGTAAAAAAGTTCCCTTAGCATGCACAACAAGATAATTTCGAAATATCTTTATCGAACGTAAGTGCAACTAATTTTAGCCCTTCAGCCATTGTTAAATATGGTGCTAGGGTTTCTGTTAAATCTTCTATCGTTAAGCCAAATTTAACAGCTAATGATGCTGCATAGATGACATCTCCTGCATTTTCAGATACAATATGAACCCCTAATACTTTTAGTGTTTCTGCATCTGCTACTAGTTTAAATACACCGGTTGTTTCACGGTTTACAATTGCTCTTGGAACAGCATCTAAAGGTAATACAGATGTCTTCACATCATACCCTTTCTCTTTTGCTTGTTCTTCTGTTAAACCAACCGTTGCAACCGTCGGATTCGTAAACGTAACAGCAGAAACTACCTATAAATCTATTTTTTTGTTTAATCCACCAATAGCATTATCAGTAATAATTCCACCTTCATAGGCTGCTACATATACAAATTGTGGTCCTAAAGTCACATCTCCTGCTGCATAAATCTTTTCATTACTTGTTTGACCAAAATCATTGATCAGGATTTCATTATTTTTTCCAGTTTCAACACCTGCTGCACTTAAATTTAAAGAATCCGTATTTGGTTTTCTTCCAGTGGCAACAAGTAACTGATCTGATTCAATGACTTCTCTACTGCCATTTACTGTTACGTAAACCCTTTTTATCTCTCCACTTTGTTCAACACGCTCAAAAGTTGCCCCTTTGACAAGGTTTATACCCTGTTCAATTAACGCTTTTTCAACTGACTCTGAAATCTCAGGATCATACTCCTTTAAAAGTCGCTCACTTCTTTGCATAAGCGTTATTTCTGAACCTAAATGATGAAATAGTTGTCCAAGCTCCATTCCAATGTATCCTGAACCAATTACAGTTAATCGTTTTGGTATTTTCTTTAACTCAAGAAGTGTTGTACTAGTTAAATAGTCCATTTTTTCAAGTCCTGAAATTTGGGGCAACGAAGGCGATGCACCTGTTGCAATTAAAAAGCGTTTTGCAGATAACTTTGCCCCATTGACCTCAACCGTACTAGCATCAACGAATTTTGCTTCACCTTTAATTAAATCAAAATTTATATTCATCAATTAAATCCATATATTTTTGATTCCGAAGTTCGCTCACCAATTTATCCTTTTGCGTGATTAAACTAGCTAAATCCACTTCTCCAGCGGATGTTTGTAAACCTATAAACGGATTGTCTTTGATAAATGATTGATTTCCCCTGCCCTAAGAAGAGTTTTTGACGGAACACAGCCAATATTCACACAGGTTCCCCCAACCGTTCCACGCTCAATCATTCCAACTTTTGCACCGTATTCTATAGCTTTAATTGCCGAAGAAAAGGCAGCAGCACCAGAACCAATAATAAGAAGGTCATAATTGTCTTCATTAATTAACGCCACGTTTTCTAGTGATGATACTTCTTCAATTTCTCCGGCTTGGTAATTTGCTTCATCAATCGCCTTTATTGCACTTTCAACCTCAATATCATCGGGCAGTTCAAATACTGCTTCACCACGACGATAACTAGACTCAATATTTTTAGCACCTATCTTTTCAAGTGCTGATTCTACGTGTTTTTCACAACCCGTACAAGTCATTCCTGAAATGTTTACCTTAAATTTATTCATAAAAAAGCTCCTTTCGTTAATTAATCTCTCATGTTAATGTTTCTATTATTGGACACGAATGTAATTGCTTTTCATCTGGACATCGTTGTTTTAAGTCGTCTAACATAGTTTCAATTCGTTTTAAATCCTCTATTTGTTTTTGCACTTCCTTTTGTTTTTTAGAAACAAATTCGAACATATCTTGACAACGAACTTCATCTTTATCTACAACACCAAGTAATTTATAAATCTCGCTTAAAGAGAAACCAAGTTCCTGTATTCGTTTAATAAACCCAACACGCTTAACGTCATCATATGAATATATCCGATAACCAGCTTCCGTTCGGTGAGGTTCTTGTAATAAATTTTTTCGCTCGTAATATCTGATCGTTTCTTTATTAACTCCACATTTATCTGCAAACTCACTAATGCGATAAATCATCTTATTTCACCCCCTGAATATTATAAACCATGTACCATAGTACACGGTCAAAGTAAATTGGACTATTTTATTTTTTCCCAAAGTATCACTCGTATGTGATTGATACTTTTATATAATACTATTGATTATCCTAACATCCCACCAGAAAATCCGATTTAAACACCAGTTGTTTTTTTAAACTATTAAGAAAGTAATTCCACTATATATTCCGAAGACCCTATAAAAAAATTAATATATACGGTCTAGCTTTTTATCAATTAATTTGAGAGTTTCTAATAAAGAGTAAGAATAATTTCTGAAAGATTTACTTGGTATAACAGAAATATTTAATCTTGAAAAAAACAGAGATATGCATATCTTGATAAGAATTTGATATTTATTATCAATTTGTAGATTATTGTAAAGAGATTCAGTCATGATAATGTTTTTGAGATGCATCTAATAATAAAAAAATTCGATGATATTAAAGAATATACTCCTGTCACTTTTTACTATACTCTTTATCTAAGTCTTCAAAAAAATAGTTTTCATTTCACCGATTGAATCGTTTGGAACCAAAATACAAAAAAATAGGCAGTATTTAAACTCTTATCAGGAACAATAGCATAAATAGACTGAAGAGGTTTATCTTTTCCAGTAGGGTTGCTAGAAATACATACTACCACTTGCAAAAAAATCAGGAAGGAATCCTAAATCATAATATTTTAATTCAAAATATTGGCTAAAATCATTAAAATTAGGTAATTCTTTTTCAAGAAATATAGCATCAAATTTATTTTTTTAATACATTAGAGTTATAATAGGTCGCGTTTTTCGCTTATAAGTTTTATAGAGTTTTTTTGTTCGAATAAATATCGATTCTCGTCTTCTTTTGATATCTTTTTTTAGAGTAAGCTTTATCAATATTAATTTTTCCTATCGACACTTGGATTGTGAACTTCGGATTCCAATTGGTAATCATATATATATGAACGATATAAGAACAAACAAAGGTAAGTCTCAAGATCAGTATTATAATTTTTTTAATTCTATTGTTTTAAAAAGATCTGTATCATGTTTTGAGCAAAATAAAGGCTGAACACCAGAATATTTTATATGAACACCCTTTACAAAATCTGAAACCCCGTTATCATAACTATTACCGACAATATCCTTTATATCAGTAGCATAGACCTTGTTTCCCTTTGATATTCTTCTCAAAAATGATTTTGGATACGTATGAGAATTTATCGCTTTCTCACCACAATTTGGGTAATGACATAACGTTCCAGCTTTATTTTCTTGATAATAATCTATTTCGTTAAGCATTAGAAAAACATTACTCTTCTGTCTCCGTTTTTCTTGAAGAAATGTGTTTATAAAATCATCAACTCTTTCAAACTCTGATATCAAAATTATACCCCCCATTTAAGACCTATTCCATAAAAATAGGTTATGATTTTTTTAATATACCAATAATTACAAAACTTATCAGAACTTTAATATCAGATTAAAAATTAAAAGCTCAGTCTCTTCCAAAAATCTTCAAAATGCTTTCCCTCTATGATTTATTAAGAGATTCATAAATAACAACACCTTGAATCCTATTGGTACAGAAGCTGAAAGAGCTAATGATACAGTCAGTAAAAATTATTTACCTTTTTTTAAATAATCCGAAAGTTCACTTACTTCTGTTAAATA
>BNJS01000681.1_pt1 | contig 14582 bp, 14 predicted proteins | sample 8540461 | NCBI WGS metagenome assembly BNJS01 (sample SAMD00202454, study PRJDB9452) | human saliva metagenome | isolation source: human saliva | place: Japan
AATCATCGGTGAAGTTTTAAACGCAGTTACTCACGGTATCGGTGTGGCATTAGCCATCACTGCTCTCGTTCTCCTTCTAATGAAGGCTGTAGCCGTTAATAATACTACTCAAATCATTGCATTTAGTGTATATGGCGCTTCACTAATTTTATTATTTTTGGCATCAACACTCTATCATAGTTTTAAATTTACGAAAGCAGCGAAAATATTCCAACGAATCGACCACTCTTCGATTTACTTATTAATCGCTGGAACCTATACTCCATTCTGTTTAATTGGTATCGGAGGTCAACAAGGATTCATTTTCTGTATAGCTATTTGGGCGTTTGCAATCGGTGGTGTCATCATTGAAGCTTTCTTTTTAGAGAAATTCTCTAAGATATCCGTTTTTCTTTATTTAGCAATGGGGTGGGTATCCATTTTTACTCTAAAACCACTCTATGAAAGTATGGGTTGGGGAGGTATTCTCTACCTCTTTCTTGGCGGATTAAGTTACTCTCTAGGAACGATTTTTTACAAACGGAAATATCACAATTTCTATCATGTCATTTGGCATCTGTTTGTTCTTGCTGGAGCAATTTTTATGTTCCTAGCCGTTTTCAAATATTTATAAAACAAAAAACATCTCTTAGATTTCTCTAAGAGATGTTTTCTTTTGCTTAAATTAGCATTGAATGTCGTTTTTACATGAACCAGTTTCAAGATATTCTTTTAAGTTCTCAAAACTCGTCTCAACCATGTTTAATACTGCTTCATCGGTATAACTTCCCATATGAGGTGTTAATAACACGCGTGGGTACATTTCAACTAACTTACGGATAGCAGGATTTGCGATTTCTTGACCACGTAAGTCTTTGAAGAATACTTCGCTTTCACCTTCTAATACGTCTAAACCAACACCACGTAAATGACCTGATTCTAAAGCTTCGATGATGGCATCGATATCTTGTAATTCACCACGAGCAGTGTTTACTAAGATTGCACCAGGTTTCATTTTGCTGATGAATTCTTTAGTGATTACTTTCCGTTTGCAGGAATGTAAGGAGCGTGAATTGAAATCACGTCAGATTTTGCTAATAATTCATCTAATGAAACTTGCGTACAGATGTGGTCAACACCTTCTTTAGGGAAAGCGTCATATGCTAATACGTTTGCGCCTAAACCCTTGAATAATGTTGCAGTTGTTAATCCGATACGTCCGATACCAACAACCCCAACAGTACAGTTACGGATTTCTTTAGCAAACATTTGAGTGTCTACTGTGAAATCTTGTTGGCTTGTTTTTGCTGCAGTATAAGCAACATTACGTAATAATGTCATTGCTAAGGTAACCGCTAATTCACTAATTGCGTTTGGAGAATAGAAAGGAACGTAACCTAATTTCATTCCTAATGATTTTGCGTATTCAGCATCGATGTGGTTTACACCAACCGTACGAGTTAATACGTACTCTACTCCTAATTCTTTGTAGATATCTAAAGTTTCTTTGTTTGCCCAGCAGTTACCACGTAAGATAACAGCCTTGAAACCTTCTGCCTTGCGAGCAGTTTCTTCAGAGTTTAAGTATTCTGGAATACATGTTAATTCGTATCCAAATTTTTTATTTACTTGTTCGAAAATTGGTAATTCAACTTCACGAACACCATATGCTAAAACTTTCATTTTAAATCCTCCATTTTATATAAATTGAAAAGTAGACCGTGAAACGATCTACTTTTAATGTTTATCCTACTCCAGGAAAAATAAGAGACCCAGCAACAATCCAGAAGATGATTGCGAATACTGCTAATACAGTTCCTAGTAATGAAGCGTTACTTGCAAGTGTTGCTTCTTTATCATATTTAATAGCGTAAGCCACGGCAACTGTTGCTGGTGGTGTAGCTAACATAATAAGAATACCTCTTGAAGCTAAAGAGTCCATTGGTAAGAATGGGCTAACTGCAAAGATAATTGCAACAAATACAGCTGGAACTAAAATTAATTTAACGATGCTGTAGTACCAAACCATCTTATCTTTAACGGATTCACCTAAAGAAATGTTTCCTAAAGTGATACCGATTGCTAACCAAGCAAGTGGTGAGCTTAAGCCTGCTAAGTAAGAAATAGCTTTGTATAACCATGGAGCTGTCTTATCGATACGTAAGAATGCATACATTACTTCTTTAGTTTCTTCACCAACTTTTACCTGTACAGCAACTTGTGGTAATGAAGTTTGGAAGATCCAGATTAATAATCCAGCAAATGTTGCAATAACGATGATGTTACCAAAAATCATTTTGAAGTTTTTCTTTTCGAATTTTAATCCGCTCATACGAATTAAACCATAAGAATATAAGAATACACGGTAAGCTAGGTTGAAAATGTTCGCATATAGAATACCAACTTTACCTAACAATCCATTAATGATTGGAATACCGAAGAAAGTTGTTGAACCGAATGTTGTTAATACTGATAATGTAGTTTTACGGTCACCTTTCTCCTTAATAAAGAATAATTCTCCTAAAAGAATTAAAATTACATAAGCGATAAAGCCAAAAATAAATACATTTAAACCAGTTGTGAATGTTTTATCGTTAATGTCAACCATGAAGGCGTTGAACGCTAACGCGGGAAGCGCAACTGAAAGTAAAATGTTAGATAAGACTTTACCACTGTTTTCATCAACAATATTTTTCTTACGGATGAAATAACCCACTAAGATAATAGAGATTGTTGAGAAAATAGCAGACACAAATTCTGGTGCTGTTAAAATCTTAACGATACTGTCTTTGTCCATTGGATAGATATCCCCTTTTCTTTAAATTTATTTTGTGCATTTAAAATGCCATAAAATATGATACCACATTCTTTAAGAAATGTTTAACAATATCCCCTATTTTCAAAAAATTTCATTTTAATTTTCATCAATCAAAAACGATTGGAAAACGTTATTTCCAAGAAATTTCCCTTTGTGAGTTAGAACGTACCCATCTGAAGCAGTTGTGAGCAATCCTTCTTCTAGTAGTTCCTGAATCACTTCACCATAAATTCATCCATAGAATTTCCAAATCTTTCCATAAATTCAATCTTTGAAACACCAGAAAATTTCCTTAAACCTAAGAACATAAACTCTTCAATTAGCTGTCTTTTAGATAACTGCGTTTCCGAAAAGATTGGAAGCTTTCCTTCTCTTAAAGGAGATAAGTAATGTTGAATTGGCCCATTATTTTGATAACGAACTCCACTCACATATCCATGAGCTCCTGCTCCAAACGCAAAGTACTCATCTGCATTCCAATAATGGAGATTATGTCTCGATTCATATCCAGGAAGTGCATAATTACTAATCTCGTAATGATGTCTGCCGAACTCTTCCATCGTTTTCATTGCGAGTTCAAACATATCTGCTTCTTCATCCTGCGTCGGCAATGGAAGTTTCCCTTGTCTCATTAAATTATAGAAAACAGTCTTCTGCTCCAAAATAAGCGAGTAAATGGAATAATGAGGCAAGTCTAGCGCCATCGCCATTTTTAAGCTCTCTTCAAAATCAGCAATTGTTTGTTTTGGAAGTCTGAAAATCAAGTCGATACTCATGTTCTCAAAACCAACTTTCCGAGCGTTTTCAATGGTACGAATAGCTGTTTCTTTAGTATGTTTACGACCAATAGTTTTCAGTAAATCATTATTAAAGGTTTGAACTCCCATACTCAAACGATTCACTCCACCTTCCTTCATGACTGTAAGAAGTTCAGGTGTTCCATCATCTGGATTCAATTCCATCGTAAACTCTGCACCGTTTTGAAGGGTTATATGTTGATGGATTCCATCCAATAAGCGTTCCATTTGCTGTGGATTTAATGAAGATGGTGTCCCGCCCCCTACATATAATGTTTCTAGCGGCTGAATCTTATATTTTTGTTTGGTCAGTTCCATTTCACGAATTAGTAATTCAATATACTCATCAACTGGTTGCCCTTCGATAAATACCTTGTTGAAATCGCAGTAGTAACAAATATGCGAACAAAAAGGGATATGAATATATGCAGCTTTTGGTGACATTATTCATCTCCCTCCTTTCTAAAAAATGGCTCCCTCTTGAACCTTAATATCTTCATCATGTAAATAATCACGAATTGTCTCAATCGCAATCTGTAAAGCTTTTGTACTCTCCTCAAGCGGTAGAGACGGTTTATCCGTCGTTTGCTCTGGAATAAACGGAATATGCATAAATCCTGCTTTAAATGATTTATCAGCCTTTGTCGCTGCAAATAAAGCTTGGTACATAATATGGTTACATACGAATGTCCCCGCAGTATTTGAAACTTCTGCTGGAATTCCCGCTTTGCGAATCGCATTTACAATTCGCTTGATTGGTAAAGTTGTAAAGTACGCAGCTTCTCCATCAAATTGAATGACTTCATCGATTGGTTGTTGACTGAAATTATCTGGAATTCTCGCATCATCTACGTTAATTGCGATACGCTCCATTGTAACCCCAGGTCTTCCGCCTGCTTGACCAACGCATAAGACCGCATCCGGTTTCACATCATTAATGACTTCATTCAAGCGGATGGCTGATTCCTTAAATACAGTTGGCAATTCAACACGAAAGAGTTCTACTCCCTCTATTTCAGGAAGAGCTTTAACACATTCAATCGATGGATTAATCTTTTCCCCTCCAAAAGGGTCAAATCCTGTCACAATAATTTTCATAACATCCCTCTATTTCGGTTTATTATTTCTTAACGCTTCAACCTTTAACGGATCAGGCGTAATATACGTGTTTTGCTGTCCTTCATAAACGACAAATCCTGGTTTAGCACCGTTTGGCTTACGGATTTTCGATACTTGAACATAATCCACAGGAACCGTTCCAGAAAGACGATATTTCGAGTAGTATGCAGCAAGCATCGCACCTTCACCAATTGTTTCTTCGGCTGGGTCACTGGATTCGATAATGACGTGCGATCCTGGAATGTTTTGCGCATGAAGCCATAAGTATTCCTTCTTCGCTTGCCTGAGCGTCAATTGGTCATTTTGTAAATTGTTCCGTCCAACTAAGATTCGTGTGCCATCTGTTGCGTAAAATACGTGCGGTTTAGCACTTCCTTGTTTCTTGATGCCTTTTTTCAAGGCAGAACGTTTTAAGTAGCCACTCTCGACAAGTTCTTCTCGAATCGCTTCTAAGTTAAATACATCAGCTTCTTCGATTTGGTAAATTACACTCTCTAAGTAATCCATCTCATTTTTCGTTGCTTCTTGTTGCTCATGAATATGAGTTACCGCATTTCTAAGTTTTTGGTATTTTTTAAAATACGCCTGCGCATTTTGAGAAGCGGTTAATAATGGATTTAATGGAATAGTTACTTCTTCGTAGTCTTGATAGAAGTTTGCACCGTAACACTACTTGCACCTTTTTCAATTTGGTGTTGATACGTATTGATCAAGTCTCCGTATACGCGATAATGATTCGCATCTTCTGTTCGTGCTAAATCTTCATCGAGTTTTACCATTTTTTCACGGTTCTTGCGAAGTTCAGATTTCAACATCTGTAATAAATGTCCTGCTAATTGCTGAATCTTCTCTTCTTGAATCTTCTGAACATAGTAGGCACTTAATAATTCAGAAAGTGTCTCGAAGCTTTGTGATTCTCCAGTCTTACTCATATACGGAAATGGTAAGAAGTATGTCTTCCCATCTGTTGACTTCGTAAGCGTCGGTTGAATATTGGTATTTCCTTCTTCGAGATAATGATGCAAGGCCTCCGCTAAACTTTGGCCCATACTTTCACTACGTTCCACAATTTCATGCGCCGACTGTTTACTAATCCCTTGAAAGACATTCATTAACGTTCTCTCGCCAGGTTCTCCAATAAATGGATGTAGTAAACTATCTAATTCAAATAGCGAATAATCAAAAGGATTTTTCTTTGACGTTTGAGGAGGCATCACATAGCTAGCTCCTGGTTGTAAGGTACGATAACTATTTTGCCCAAGGGATACACGTTTGACACAATCGATAATCGTATTGTCTTCTTGATTCACTAAAAATAAATTACTATGACGGCCCATCATCTCAATGGTGAAACGATAGCCAGCCTTATCTCCGAGTTCATCACGTGTAGAAACATCCAAATGTAAAATACGGTCATTTTCCACTTGAGTAAATGATTGAATAATAGACCCTTCTAAATACTTACGAAGAATCATACAAAAGTTAGGAGCAACTTCTGGATTCTCTGGTTTCTCAGAAATAAATTGTACACGAGCCATCATTGCGTGTGCCGAACAAACGAGTAAGTAGTTCTTACGGTTGGCACGAATGGTGAATTGTACATCGTATGGTAATGGCTGATGAATCTTGTAATACGTCCTCCTACTAATAGAGGCGCTACTTCGTCCATCATCCATTTGGTGAAAATACCATCAAATGTCATGAACTCACTCCTTTCTTTTAATTGTTAAAAATTATAATGCTGCTAAACGAGCGATTTCGATAATCACTTGTGTTGCCTTTTCCATTGATTCCACAGCAACATATTCATAACGTCCATGCATATTTTCGCCACCAGCAAAAATATTTGGTGTTGGTAATCCCATAAACGAAATCTTAGAACCGTCTGTACCACCACGGATTGGTTTAATGATTGGAACGATATCTAAGTTTTCTAATGCTTGTTTTGCCACATCCACACAACGGAAATCTTTCTCGATGATTTCAGCCATGTTGTAGTATTCGTCGTGTAAATCAACACTAATACGATCTGTATCCAATTCTTTATTCATACGAGAAGCGATACGTAGCATCATGTCTTTTTTAGCATTGAATAATTCGCGGCTGTGATCACGTAAAATGTAGACTAATTTAGCTTCTTCCACAACCCCTTCGGCTGCTACTAAGTGGTAGAAACCTTCGCGTCCTGTAGTGTGTTCTGGAACTTCGAACTCAGGAAGGGCGTTTTGGAACTTACGAGCTAATTCAAGTGCGCTGACCATTGTATCTTTCGCTGTACCTGGGTGAACATTCTTTCCTTGAATACGAACAGTTGCACGACATGCGTTGAAGCTTTCGTATTCTAATTCACCAACAGGTCCGCCATCCATTGTATAAGCATAATCACATGCAAATTGCTCTACGTCGAATAAATCAGCACCGCGTCCGATTTCTTCGTCTGGACCAAAGGCTACGCGGATTTTACCGTGTTTGATTTCAGGATGTTGTAATAAGTAAGCACCTGCTGTCACGATTTCAGTCACACCAGATTTGTCATCAGCACCTAATAAAGTTTTCCCGTTTGTTGTGATTAATGTTTGTCCAACATAGTTTTTTAAGTTCGGGAAGTCTTTAGGGTCTAATACGAATTTTCCTTCTTCGTCTAAGACAATCGCTTCCCCATTATAGTTCTCGTGAATTTGCGGTTGAATGTTTCTAGCTTCAAAATCGGCAGTGTCCACGTGTGCAATAAATCCAATCGTTGGCACTTCATGGTCAACGTTTGAAGGGATTGTTGCTGTTAGGAAGCTGTTTTTAGGATTCAAATACACTTCTTGGAAGCCTAATTCATTTAATTCTTGTTCTAAGTCTTTTAAAAACGCTGTTTGCGAAGGCGTTGTTGGGACTGTTTGACTTGTTTCGTCAGATCTAGTTTCTTTCTTTGCGTAACGGATAAAACGTTCTGTTAATTCTTTATGCATTTTCTTCACCTGCTTTATAAAATTCAAATGGATCTGTGAAAGTTTCACTTTCGATGACTGTCACATCCCAATTGTTTCTTCTTTCCATTCATGAACCCATTTTGCTAATTGTTTCCGACATACCACTTCGATATGATGCCCTGCATCGACTAAGAATAATGGAGTCTCTTGTATATCATGCGCTGTATGGTAGAAAATATCCCCTGTTACAAAGGCATCTGCACTATTTTTAAGTGCATCCATATAATAATTTCCACCTGAACCACCCATAACGGCAACTCTTGAAATAAGACCATTTGGATGTACACGAGAAGGAACATATCGAAGCCCCTTCAAATGGAAACGCTCAGTAACAAAATGGATAAAATCTTCTTCAGTCATTTCTTTTGGAAGATTTCCAACACGGCCAAACCCTAATGTCTTGCCTGCATTCTTCAACGAGAAGACGTCGATAGCTGGTTCTTCATATGGATGGGAAGCTCTTAAGCTGCGTAAAACCTCACTTAACACTTCTTCTGAACATACAACTTCCAATTTCACTTCCTCTACGAATTCTCGCTGATTCAATGAACCAATAGTCGGATTCGCCCCATCCACTGGTGTAAATTGTCCAACTCCATGGCTTTGGAATGCACATTCTTTATAGTTGTCTCCGATTGTCCCAGCACCCGCTTCAAACAACGCTTCTAGAACTTTCTCGGAATCCTGTTTTGGAACATAAGTAACCACTTTGACAGAAGGAATCGTTGTAGTTGGAGACATCACTGTGACATCAGATAGTAACAGCTCCTGCGCCAACCAATCATTCACTCCCCCTTCCACTACGTCAAGGTTTGTGTGTGCAGCATAAACTGCAATATCATGCTTCAAAATTTGTTGAAACATTTTATTTTGTGGAATGGTTAAATCAAATAATGCCACTGGTCTAAAAATTGGCGGATGATGCGCGATAATTAAATCAACGTTTTTGGCAATCGCTTCTTCGATGACACTTGGACGAATATCCAATGTTGTCATAATCACTTTAACTTCTTGGTTCCAATCTCCAAAATGAAGTCCAATTGGATCTTTTGGGACTGAAAGACTCTTTGGCACGCGTTTTTCAAAACGACTTACTACATCTCTAACTGTTGGCACGATCAATCACTCCTTGCAATTCATTAAAGGCTTTTTCAAACTGCTCAATTTTTTCATGTTGAGGAGTCTTACTCTTTTGCAATTGTTCCAAAATCTCTTTATTTTTACGATTCATACGTTTCCACTTAGCAACAGATAATTCTGATAATTCTTTTAACAGAATAGGACCGTATTTTAATTCTAGTTCTGTATACTCTACACGTTTATCCACTGGCTCTGCTACGATGATTTCATACAAACGATGATTATCTTCGACAACCGTTTCTTCCACAATGCGATAAGAGTGATTCGTTAACCATTCACGTACGAAATGTTCTGCGACGTTTGGTTGAAGAATGAGCCTTTCACGACCGTTTAGATGACCCCCACTATATCCAGCCTCAAGAATTCTAGAAATGAGTTCTCCGCCCATTCCACAAATCGTAACCGCTGTAATCCTATCTTCTTTAGTTAGAATCTGCAATCCATCCCCTAAGCGAACTTCAATACGATCTTCCATTCGATAATCATGGACTGTTTGCTTAGCAGATAAATAAGGACCATCTACAACTTCTCCTGCGATAGCGCAAGTTATTTGGTCATTTTGGATTAAGTACACTGGCAAATAAGCATGGTCGCTACCAACATCACATACTTTTGCTCCGTTTGGAACAAAACTAGCCACACGTGTTAATCTTTCTCCTAATTCAATCATTTTATACCTCTACATTCTTTTTCACTATGAAATAAACAACACTTTTACTCCAATACTCTTTAAATAAGCAACGGTTTCGGGATCTGCTGTGTGGTCTGTAATTAAATGAGTAATCATATTACAGTCAGCAGTATGAAAGTTCGAATCACGACCAACTTTAAACCCTTCCGTAACGATAATGCGGTGTCCCGTTGTCCGTTCTAAAATGACACGGTTTACAGCAGTTTCTGGAAGTGCGTAAGTGGAAATACCATTTTTACTGATACCCCCAACTCCTAAGAAACAAATATCTGCTCTCGCTTTGAAAAAGAGTTAATCGCAAAATCCCCAACGAGAGATTTTTTCTGCTCGAAAATTTCCCCTCCACTAATCACAACGGATGCTTTCGTAGATGGTTTTTTGAAGATGGAACGACCATTATTCGTTAAAATCGTTACATTTGCATCGGCTAGAAAATTTAATAATAAAAAGGCAGTAGAGCCTGAGTTAATAAAGACCATATCATGATCTCGTACTAATCCCGCGGCTCTTCTTGCGATATTTTTTTTCATGGAATTATATTGGATTTGTTCCACATTCTCTTGTTTAATTTTTCCAGCAAGGTAGCGGGCACCTCCGTAGAAGCGCTCGATAACTCCTTGATCTTCAAATTGTTGTAAATCTCTTCGAATGGTAATTTCAGAAACTTCTAATTCTTTGGATAAGTCTTCAACAGACATCTCATGATTTTCTTGTAAAAGTTGTAGGATACGTTGTTGTCGTTTAAACACAACTCCTTTACTACTCTTCAAAGTTTCTTCCTCCTTTTAAAATTCCATTCTGCTCTTATTTAATTTTTAATGAAAGCTCATCTAATTGTTTTGCTGATACTTCACTTGGAGCTTGTGTCATTGGATCAACGGCTGAGCTGTTCTTAGGAAACGCGATAACTTCACGGATGTTATCTTCACCAGCTAGTAACATGACTAAACGGTCTAACCCAAGAGCGATCCCTCCATGTGGTGGGAATCCGTAATCTAAGGCATCTAACAAGAATCCAAATTGACTTTCGGCAGATTCTTTTGTAAATCCTAATACTTTGAACATTGCTTCTTGCATGTCACGACGGTAAATACGTAATGAACCTCCGCCTAATTCATAACCGTTTAATACAATATCGTAGGCTTGTGCTTTCGCAGAAGCAGGATCATCGATTAACGCTTGGAAATCTTCGTTTACTGGACGAGTGAATGGATGGTGCATTGCTACATAACGGTCTTCTTCAGCGTCATATTCTAATAATGGCCAATCAACAACCCATAGGAAGTTATATTTGTTTGTATCAATTAAATTGTGTTTCTTACCGAAGTGTAAACGTAATTCAGATAATGATTGTGCAACTACTGCAGGTTTATCTGCGCAGAAGAATACGATATCTCCTACTTCAGCATTAATACGTTCACGGAAAGCTGCTTCTTGGTTTACAAGGAATTTCGCGATTGGTCCTTTTAGGCCATCTTCTTCCACTTTAATCCAAGCTAATCCCTTAGCACCGAATTTTGCGACAAAATCCGCTAAGCTATCTGCATCTTTACGAGAATACTCTGAAGCTAGCCCTTTTAAGTTAAGAACTTTCACTTCTCCACCGTTTTCGATACATGAACTGAACACTTTAAGGTCTGAATCTTTCATAATGTCACTCACGTCGATTAACTCTAAATCAAAACGAGTATCTGGTTTATCGTTACCATAACGAGCCATCGCTTCAGCAAATGAAATACGAGGGAATGGCGTTTGTACATCCACATCCAATGTGTCTTTCATTACTTTCTTCAATAAGCCTTCCATCATTTCTTGAATTTCTTCTGCTGATAGGAAACTTGTTTCGATATCCACTTGTGTAAATTCTGGTTGACGGTCTCCACGTAAGTCTTCGTCACGGAAACAACGAACGATTTGGTAGTAACGGTCTAATCCAGCACCCATTAATAATTGTTTAAATGTTTGTGGTGATTGAGGTAATGCATAAAAGCTTCCTTCGTGAACACGTGATGGAACCAAGTAGTCACGTGCTCCTTCTGGAGTAGATTTTGCTAAAATTGGAGTTTCAACATCGATATATCCCTCTGTATCTAAATACTCACGAATGGAACGTGTTGCTTTATGACGTAAGCGTAAGTTTTCTAAAACTGGACGACGACGAATATCTAAATAGCGATATTTCAAGCGTAATTCTTCAGAAGCTTTTTGTTCATCATCAATATAAATTGGAGAAGTTTTCGCTTTAGAGAATACTTCTACTTCATCGACTAATAGTTCATATTTACCAGTTTTAAGATTTGGGTTTTCTAACCCTACACCACGATACGCCACTTCACCTGTTACTTGGATCACGTATTCAGAACGTAATTTTTCTGCAGTTTCAAACGTTTCTTGGTTACGCGCAGGGTTGAAGACAACTTGCATAATGCCTTCGCGGTCACGTAAATCGATAAAGATAACTCCACCATGGTCACACGACGTTTTGCCACCCAACCATCTAGCGTTACTGTTTGTCCTACAAATTTTTCACTAATTAATCCACAATATTCTGTTCTTCTTTTCATATCCATCCCTCTTTCTAGTTACCGAAGTACTCGTCAATAGCCGTAGTATCCATTGTGATTTGACGATAAATACTATCAAAATCGCTATAAAGCTCTTGTAAGTCTACTTTCACTTCTTTACCAGTCTTCATGACTTTCACTGGTACTTGTTTTGTTTCTAATTCTTCTTCACCTAGTGTGATGACCACTTTTGCGCCATATTTTTGAGCGTTCTTGAATTGTGGTTTTGCCTTACGTCCAAAGAAATCACGGTCCACTGAGTATCCTTGTTGACGAAGTGAAATAGAAAGTTTTAATACTTCCTCTTCCGTTGCTTCTCCAAGTCCAACAACATAGACATCCAATTCTTGTAATTCTGGAACTTCTACTTGTTCGTCTTTCATTAATAAGACCAAACGTTCAATACCTAGTCCAAATCCAAATCCTGGTGTTTCTGGTCCATCAAGTTCTTGTACAAGACCGTCATATCGTCCACCACCACAAATTGTAGTTTTGACACCGAATGATTTAGAATCTGTCATGATTTCAAAAATTGTATCTTGATAGTAGTCAAGACCACGTACCATTGTTTCATCGATTTCATATGGAATCTCTAACGCATTTAAGTATTGTTGTACTTTCTCAAAGTGAGTACGTGCTTCGTCCGATAAGAACTCTAAGATGCGTGGCGCATTTTTCACGATTTCGATATCACGTTTGTCTTTACTGTCTAACACACGTAATGGATTTTTGTGGAGACGATTTTTTGAATCTTCACTTAATTCATCTGCAAATGGTTCTAAATAACTGATCAGCGCTTCACGGTATTTAATACGATCTGCTGTTTTTCCTAGTGAATTGATCACTAAGCGCATATTCGATAATCCTAATTCTTTTAATAAATCCCAAGCCATCGCAATTGTTTCAACATCTGTAGCAGGATTTGTAGAACCAAACACCTCAACTCCTAATTGGTGGAATTGACGAAGACGTCCTGATTGTGGGCGCTCATAACGGAACATTGGAGCCATATAATACACTTTATAAGGTTTCTTATGTTCTGGTCCGAATAATTTATTTTCTACATAGGCACGAACAATCGCTGCCGTTCCTTCTGGACGAAGTGTAATGTGACGATCTCCTTTATCGTAGAAATCATACATCTCTTTTGAAACGATATCACTCGTATCCCCAACACCGCGGCTAAATAAATCGTAGCTTTCAAACATTGGTGTACGCATTTCTTCAAATTGATAATCGCCTAAAATAATGCGTGCTGTTTCTTCGATATAGTGCCAAATTTTAAGTTCTTCTGGTAATAAATCGGCTGTTCCTTTTGGTTTTTGAATCATATGAATCATCCTTTCTTTCGATAAAAATAAAAAAATCCCAACTTCAATAGAAGTCAGGACGAAATTTTCGTGGTACCACCTTAGTTCGGAAAGAGCTCTTTCCCTCTTAATGATAACGGAATTACCGGAATAACTTTGCATTATTCTCCTCAAGAGTGTCTTTCCTTGTACGTTAGAAGCTTTCAGCCACGGCTTCTATCTCTTTAGTGTACGTCTTTGTCTCTGTCTAAGGATTTATATTGTTGGTATAAAGAATACTAGAGGAATGCGCATTTGTCAAGAAACTCTAATTATTTTTTAATCTCAAATTCTACTTAAAATGAATAAGCAAAATGTAACATATATGTTACATTTTGACTTTTTACGAATTATTGAATTAATCTGTCAATTGCCTTAATAACGCCATTGTTTTCATTCGTATGTGTGACGATATCCGCAATAGCTTTTACTTCTTCGCTGGCATTTCCCATTGCAATGGCAAGGCCTGCGTATTCTAACATTTCGATGTCATTTGCTGCGTCTCCAATAGCGGCTATTTCACAAGGCTCGATATTTAACGCTGCAGCTAGTTTTTCTAATCCAAATGCTTTGTTCACGCCTTTTTTAAGGACTTCCACTAAATACTTTTGACTACGAACCACATAAAATTCGTCTCTCCACTCTTTAGGAATAATCGTTTCAAACTCATTGAGATGTTCTTCATCGCCAAGTAATAAAAGTTTATAAAAATCAGTGGAAAGCGACTCTTCTTTCTTAATACGTTTTATAGATCCGTTGACAATTTTCACGTCAAACTCCATCCACTCTGTTGGCTCTTCATCAAATGAATAGTAGTAATCAACACCAGCTCCCATAACACTAATTCCGTGTTTCTTCCCAAATTCAATCCACTTTTGAATTGCGTTTGAATCTACAAAGGCATCCATTAACCGTTTGCCAGTCTGGCTCTCATAAATATTAGCACCATTTTGACTAATAATATAATGGTTTTCTTCTAAATAGCCTAAGTCTTTTAAATACGGGCGAATTCCAGTTTCAGGTCTTCCAGTACATAGGACTAACAAAGTTTCAGTTCCTTTAGTATGGAATTCTTTGAAATATTGTTTGGTTTCTTCTAATAATTCTTTTTACTGTTTAATAAGGTACCATCCATGTCGATAGC
>BNJS01002210.1_pt1 | contig 14552 bp, 24 predicted proteins | sample 8540461 | NCBI WGS metagenome assembly BNJS01 (sample SAMD00202454, study PRJDB9452) | human saliva metagenome | isolation source: human saliva | place: Japan
GTGCGACCGCCCCTATATGTGATGAATTTATTAGGGAAACGCTGACAAAAGTAGAAGTTCGGCGGATCCCGCTGCGAAAGTGGATCGCGGATGACGCCCGAGCGTCGACGTCGAAGCGTGAGCGGCGGTGCTTTGTCACAAACGCGTAGGTGTAGGCGGTCGTGCCGTCCTCGTTTGTCTCGGAGAAGGAGGGTTCGCCGTACATCTCCTCGATGCTCTCGCAGCTCTTTCCGACAGAGGCCGCCGAGGGTGCGGACACTCTTGCCCATGCATATCGTAGCTCCTGATGGTGAGTCATCGGCATCGCGTTTGTCGTTCGCCCTGTGACGGCGCGGAAAAATGCAGTGTTCGGCGCCGTTAAAGTCGAAGGTGACGAAGCGCATACCGTCGCCCGTGAAGTCCTTCTTCCGGTAGTCGTCTGCAAGCCCTGCGCGGACGATTGCCCTGCGGGCATCAGCGAGTGTGGCTTTGCCCGGTTCCAGTTGATTCTGCCCGCCCGTAGGGATATCATCCAGAACAAGTGTCGCTTCCCAATAGGTCATGCCGGGCAGATGTTGTTGCCGCGCCGAGGAGGATGCCTGCGGCAAACAGGGGCGGTGCAGAGAAGACGGAGAAGTCGTGTTTTCATGATAATCACCCTTAGCGAGAGTTTCTTTGACGCCCGGGCGACCCTTGCCATTATGTCAGCGGTATCGCTGCAAGCGCCCTTCCACCGCTTACGCGTACCCCTCCCCGTACCGACGGGGGAGGCTGGGACCTTTCCTAGTATTTCCCGCCGCCGCCGCCGTGACTGCTGTCGCGGCTGGAGGTGGAGATGTAAGGCCTCGAGGAGGACGAGGAGGAGGTCTCCTTGTACTTCGTCTCACGGGACTCTGTGGTGCGGAGGAGATGTCCGCGCGGTGTGTGAGGCGGAAGCTGCCGCGCTCGACGTAGTCGTCTGCCCGTGGGCGCTTCGGACACTGAACGCTGTCCGGAGATCGGCAGGATGAACCAGTATACGATGGCAGCAGAGATCAGCGCGCCGACGAGGGTGAGATGATGGTGAACAGGAAGGCATCGGGATTGAACGGCTTGCCTTCTTTCTCGTAGTAGGCCACCATCTCATCCACGGCGGCGGCAAATGCGGTGAATCCTCGGCGTATTTGTTCTCCTTCAGGAGGGAACGAACTGTTCGGCGAGGTGTCTCGATGCCTTTGTCGTCGGTGATGCGCATGCGCATCTTGTTGTCGGTGGAGATGTAGAAGTCGCGCTCCTTCGGTGCGAGGAGGAGGACGATGGTGCTGTTCTCGCCGCCGCCTCGATGCGGTCGACGACGGCATTGGCGATCTTGCCGAGCACCCTGTTCGTGGGTGTTCTTGACTGTGCCGACGAGGATGCGGATGCCGTGCGCCTGTTCATACGCGGCGAGCTTCGCGTCGAGTGCCTGTTCCTCGGCCTCGGTGATGAGGTCGGACTCGTCGATGACACGCACTGCGCCAAGTCCCAGAACCATCCGAGGCGGGGTTCCATCTGCGACCGCACGCGCAACTGCACTGAGTGCGCCGCCCGCGGTGAAGGCTTGCCCTCCTTTTCGTAATAGGTCAGCATCTCGTCGACACCGGCGGCAAACACCGTGAATGTGTCTGCGTATCGGAACTCGTTGTGGGCGGGCAGGAAGTCTTCTTTGAGATGTTCGATTCCTCGTCAGAGATGCGTGCGCGGATTTTTCGTCAGTGCCAACGCAGTAGGTCTTGTTCTCCGGGGGAGGAGGAGGAGAATGGCACCGTTTTTCGCCGCCGGCGGCAAGGTCGCCGCTGAGTATCTGTCGTGCGAGGGGTTCGAGCGGTCTGCCTTTTCCAGTCCTATCGCGGTCACGGCGAGGATGCGGATATGGTGCGCGTCTTCGATTGCCGTGGAGATCGGCTGGAGGAGCTTCACATCGGCCAGCGACAGCACTCTGACTTCGTCGATTATGCAGGAGGCTCTGCCCGGCGCACCTGATGCCTGCGATGAGGGGAATACGATGAGACTGAGGCAGAGGGAGGACGAGGGGCGAGGCGTGCTGCGTCCATATTTCATTTCGTTTCATCATGCTTGCACTCTACAGATCAAACACGAGCCAGCCGATCCAGAAGAGGACGGCGAAGATGAGTGCGGAGGGATGATGCGGGTGAGCACGTACTCCTTGAATGTATCCTTGGGCGGATCCGCGCCGACGAATTTGCCGGTCTGTCCGTTCATCATGAAAGGTGTACGGGCTTGCCCTTGTAGTTCGTGGTGAGGATCCAGACGGGCATCATGGCGCTATCGGACGTCGCCCGACTGCTTTTCGGATCTTCGAGCTGCCGCTCGGGGCGGTGCTGGTATAGCCGCTGACGGTTTTGCTCAGCGCGTGGATGACGCTCGCCGTGAGGCGCGTGTCGGCGCGTGGCAGGATTCCTTGACATCGACATCGAATTTGTCGGCGAGGTGTCCCGTGAAATACGCAGCGGAGAGGGCGGAGCTCGCTGTAGTCGAACGGCTCGATGCTGTCCATGTACTTGTCGTCCATGCGTTTTGCTCGCGTCGACGGGGATGCCGCAGAACGTCATCTCGCCGCTGCGCTCACAGCGGTAGTGGCTGGTCTCGATGATGATCTCGTCCGCCGTCTCGCGCCGGACTCTCGTTTCCGCGCTGAGAGTCTACGCTGGCGCTTACCTGTGCGTCGAAGAGCCAGAAGGGACGTGACATGGACTGGATCTCCTTGATGCGGTTCTCGTCGCGGAACGCCTTCGGGAGCAGTTTTTCCCTTGTAGAGACTCCTTGAGTGCGGCGATGGCGTCCTCCTTCGTCTTTTTGGAGGGATGACATAGTCGGGCGCGTCATGCCGTCGAAGCGGCGCGGGATCAGTGTTCGGGCTGCCGCGGTAGGCGCATTCGGTCGCCGATGGTGTTACCGTCAGAGACGAGCTCCGCGCCGCAGGAGGAGCAGGTCTGGATCATCGCATGTTCGCCGTCTCGGCCTCGTCCCATGCGCTGCCGAGGTTCTCCGTGTTCCACCGGTCTCTTTTTCTCCGCCGCCCGTGCTGCTCTGTTCCTGCTTTTCTGCAAAGAGGTCATCCATCTCGGCGATGCTGATGTTCGTATTGCAGAAACCTCACAGGTGACGCTGTTGTGTCCCGGAGGAAGGTGAGGGGCGCCGCAGTGGGGGCATTTGTAGCTGACGCTGGTTTCGGGCATATCAGTCACCTCTTTTAGGATGATGGCAAGAAGGAGCGTTACTCCTGCCCCTGCGTATTCCAAACGCGCTTCATCACTGCTTATCGTTCTCGTCAAAGATGTCGCCGCACTGCGGGCAGAACCTCGGCAGGCGGTGGGATCGTCAGGTCTCCAGCCGCACTTGTCGCAGGCGTAGAGCGGTGCTCCTGCAGGGCGCGGTTTGCCGCAGTTCGTGCAGAAATTGCCCGGATTCACCGCACCGCACGTGCACGTCCACCCGCGGCGGAGGGCTGGGGCTTACGCACGCGGCGCAGAACCGTCCCGTGTTGCCCGTCTGTCCGCAGACCGGGCACGTTCCATCCTGCCGCAGCGACGGCACCCATCACGGCCGTCTGCGGCGGGGCAAATGGGTTGACAGCAGGCGGCGCGAGCGCCCGCCCTGCAGACGCGAACGCGCCCATGGCGCCCATGCCAGCACCGCCTGCCATGCCCATCCCCATGAAGCCGAACGCGCCGCCCATGCCCGCCTCGTTGCCGGCGGCCGTGCGCAGCGGCATCTGCGGTGGCACCCGCAAGACGACCGGCGCGCAGATTCGGATCGCCACGATCGCGCTGTCCTGGATCTCCTTGATGCGCTTCTCGTCCTCTTCGTCCGCCTTGACGCTCGACACACCGAAGGAGACGATCTCAATGCCGCGCCGTTTGCCCCATTCGTCGGACAGCTCGTCGGCGAGCTCATTACGGATGTCCTTCGTATAGTTGATGAGCTGGGTGTGGCGGATGCCTTGGCGGCGATGCGTCCGAACGTGGGCTGGAGCGCGGTCAGCAGCTCGCTTTTCAGCTGTGAGTCGATCGCGCTTGCGTTCATGCACGTCCGCAACGCTGCCGCAGACGTTCGTGTAGAAGAGGATCGGGTTCGTGATGCGATAGCTGTACTCGCCGAAACAGCGGATGTTGACGTTCAGCAGGCACTTGGCCGATCATGGTCTCAAACTGGATGGACTGTGCCGTTCCATATTTGTTGCCCATGATTTCTTTCGTATTGAAATAGTAGATGCGCTGATCCTTCGGCGCGTCGCCGCCGAAGGTGAAACGCTTTCCGATGTTCTTCAGCACAGACACGAGGTCGCTCGCGAGATCACCGCCGAAGACGGTCGGCTCGGTGGAGCTGTCGTAGATGAATGCGCCGGCTTCGGCACAGATCTCAACGACCTTGCCCCTGTTCGACGATCGATCACACCGCCCGTCATTCACGGCGATGGCAGCACCGCTGCTGATGATATTGTCCGTTGCACTCGTGTTGGAGCTGCGTCCGCTGGACGCGTTTCTGCCCCTTGGCGACGAGTACGTCCTGATCGAGGCTGTCACAGTAAAAATATTCTTTCCACTGATCGGCAAGAACGCCGCCAACCGAGCCTGTTGCTGCTTGGATGAGTCCCATGGAGCTCCCTCCCTCTGTATGATAGGTAAGAGTTTTCTGAAAAGTTTATTTATAGTGTATCCTATGCAGCAGAAAGCGGACTGTCATAAATAACAGGTCAGATGGAAAAATTCGTTAGAGAACACGGATCAATGAAGTCTCTCGATGTGGCACATGATTTCCCGCCGATCTCATGCGGGAGTCGTACCGGGGGAAAAATGAACTGCCGCGCGAATCGCGTCGTACGGCAGCTCGTATCAGCGCGGTTTATACGCTGCTGGTGTAGCCCTTGTCGGTCGCCTCAACGGCGAGACCAACGATACTTTTATACCCTGTCTTGAGAGCATGTTGCCGATGTGAAAGTTGACGGTGCGTTTCGTGATGCCGAGATCCTCGGCGATCTCGGCGTAGCTCATGCTCTGCGGCAGATGCGCTGGAGGATCTCAAACTCGCGTTCCGTCAATGTGCTGTTGGTGCATCCGAGGGTGATGCTCGCACACATCAGGGTAGATGCTGTCCTCCATGGTCGCACGGATGCAGTCGCAAACGCCTCGCCTGAGGACTCCTTGTAGATGAAGCTGTCTGCGCCCGCGCTTTTTGCCCGCGTGAGGAAGGAGACCTCCTGCATCCCGGTCATGAGGACGACGCGCAGCTGTTTGAACTGTGCCTTGAGACGCTCGCAGATCTGTATGCCGCTGGTACGACCCTCCACACAGATGTCCATGAGTACCAGATCCGGGCGGAGCGCTCACATGCTTTCTGTGAGTTCGGAGCAGGCAGGTGCCGAGTACTTCAATGTCCTCGATGGGACGGAGAATTTGTTCCAGTCCTCGAGTAGGATCTTCTGATCATCGACGATAAGAATGCGAATCATACGGTCATTCCTCCTATCCGCGCATCGAGTTCGAAACTGCGGTGTATGTGTGATGATGAGACGGCCGCCCAGATCGTTCACGCGTCTGCGATATGCCCGTGAGGCCGCCGCCGAGATGCAGATGTGTGCGACCGATGCCGTTGTCGCGGATGCGCGGCCGTCGCCTCGGATCGTGATCGTGACGGCATTTGCATGACCGTGGCAGACGGCGCTGCTGAGAGCCTCCCGAATGATGGCGGCAAAGGCTCGTTCATCGGCGCATATTGCGCGGCAGATGCCCGAGGCGTGAGATGGATGCCGAGCTGCCGATAGGTGTCCGCCATATCGGCGAGGAGCGTCGCGGGATGCGGTTCCTGCATCAGCGGCACGGCCTCAAGCAGGCTGTCGATCCGCACGATGGTATCCAACGCATCCTTGGGGGCGGGACTGGCGAGCAGCTGTTGGAGCATGCTGATCCGCTGTCCGAGCACGTCGTGGACGCGTGCGGTGATCTCCTGCAGTGTGCGGTGGCGTTCCGTCTGCTCGAGTGTCGTCAGCAGTTCCTTTCGCGTGCTGATCATGGCGTGCAGCGCGGCGTTCTTCGTCTCGAGTTCCTGCGTGACGGCATCCAGCTCTGTCACACAGGAGGCCGTCACCCTGCCAGCCCGTGAGCCCTCCCGTGAGATGTACGCGCTGTACGAGCCATGCATCTCCTGCGGCGAAGCGAAAGAGGAAGGCGTCCGTCTGCATGCGTTTTTCTGCCACGGCAGGGTGCTTTAAAATGCGGTGAGAGCCTGCCAAAACACAGCGGCGTTTCGATACTGCCGCCCGAGCAGCCGATCCATAAACACCACGCACAGCGATGTTCACGAGTGCAGCAGAGTGATCTGTACGTGCCGGAGAATGCCGTCCGGCAGGAGAGTCAGAGCCCCTCGCGGATGGAGGCGACGGTCACTTCTCCGGTGCGCTGTGCGCGTGCATGTCGGAGGAGCAGCAGCAGTCGCCCTGCGAGGGGGTGAGGACGCAGATGGCGGAGATCGGCAGGAAGTGGTCGAAATACGGCAGGGGCGCATACGCCTGCTGCCGTGAGCAGGGGCACCGCGCCGTGGCGTCCACCGCATGGCGAAGATGCCGGTGAATAGGCGGCGACACTCGCCGCCATCCGCTCGTCGGTGATCCAGTCCTGCGGTGACAGTCCCATGAGGTAGAGCCTCCAGCCGCCGCTGAGAAACAGCGTGAGGCAGAGGACGACGGCGAGCGCCGACACCTCCGGCAGACTCCGGCGGATGCGGTGGCGGTCGAGGCGGACTGCCACCGCAACAGAGCGCGGCGGTCTGGGCGATGAACGAGGGCGCGAGGAGCACGAGGATGATGATTTCATTGAAGCTGGGGGCGGTCAGTCGTTCCATGGACGTGCCTCCCTCCTCTGTGCCTGCTGCATAGACGTCGATGCCTGCTCCTCCTGCACCGTCGCCGCATACGCTGTTCCCACAGGGCATACGGTCAGTGCGAGCGCATAGCCGCAGTCATCCACCATGACGGATGCGCCCCACATCTCCGCCTGTGCCTCTGCCCACGGAGCTGCCCATGCGGCAGGATCGAGGGAGAAAGGTCACCGCAGTATCGGTGAAACGGCAGAATACGCTCTCCGTCTCTTCCTCGGCGGCACGTGAAAGGAACTCTGCAAATGCGTCAAAGAGGATGAGTGCTGTCGCGGCACACATCGATGCGGGATGAGCCCATGTCACACCGACGTGCAGTCCAGCGGTCGCAGGTAGGTACAGGTCTCTGAGACGGCCATCTCCAGTTCATCGGTGCGGAGGGTGCCGTCTCCCTGGCCTTTGAGGAAGAGGACGCAGCGTTTTTTAAGATAGGAGGAGAGCAGATTGAGACGTCGGATGAGCAGGGCAACCTCCGCCTCGTTCTGTGTCGCCATCAGCTGCGCGCGAAAATCGCGCAGGAGCGGACGCTTTCGCGCGAGGATCGCCTCCAGCTCCTCGGACAGCTTTCGTCGGAGCGTCAGCCCGAGGAGCTTCTTTCGAGCGTATGCTCCTCCTGCAGGAGTGCGTGGGTACGCTCCAGTGCATCGCGCGAGAGGGCGAGCTGGCGTTGGCGTTCGTGCAGGAGGGAGAGGTCTTCCTGCCAGAGGAGTGCGCCGCCGTGAATCTCCATCCGCGAGATGCGGATGGCATCCTCCGCAGCATTTGGTCGGGTCGGTGAGATAAAGACAGGGGTTCCTGCGGCATTTTACCAGCTGCATCCCCAAGCGTGCATGAAGGAAGAAGGCCTCATGAAAACGGTTGGACGGCATCAGACCCGTGCGCAGACAGGTCTCTACGAGGAGGAGGAAGAAGAGTGCCGTCACGATGGTCAGCTCCAACAATCGAACGGTATCGTTCAGCCAGTAGAACAATCTGTATATATAGGATGTAGGGGAGGCGAACACGAGAAAGGTATGCCATGGCGGGACGCGGCACCTGCTGCTGTCCTGCCTTTTTCAGGGAGGAGGAGCAGGGCGCGGCGATCTCACCGAACCAGAGCGTCCAATGAGACATGGGCTGCCCATGCGAGGTGATCATCCCACATCATGGTGTCCGCATTCCATGTGAAGTAAAAACTGATGATGGAAGTCGTTGCAGAGGATCAGCACCGCGCACAGAGGTTGACGCCGAATACTGCTTTCAGCCATGGCGGCATCGAGCGGTTGAGGACATCCTCGTCCGACGCCCATGCGGATCAGAGGAGAGCGACCGAGATTCCCGCGCGGAACACATAGTAGAAGTACCAGAGCATGCGCTCAATGCATCATCGTGCCGCAGTGTGATGATTTTTTTATCGTACGATCCAGCTCCCAGAGGAGCAGCATGGCGATGAGGAGGGAGGACGGCGCGCCGCGTGCCGTGATGGAGGACGCGGCGGTGAATGCAGACACCCCAGACGACCGTCAGGACGAGCGTACCGACGAGGAGGGGAGGCGCTCGTGCGGTCTCGTGCGGTGTGAGGCGGAGAGCCCTGTGATTTCTGTGTGATAGCGTGCGTTTGCCATGCGGAGTGCGCGCAGGAAATCCGGCAGGACGGTCTGGCCGGACACCGCCGACGGGGCGGCGGGCAGGTAGCCTGCGGCCGTCAGTTCAGCGGACAGCGTGTCGGAGAATGTGATGGGTTTTCGAGAGAGGATGCCCTTCGTAAAGGCGAGTGTTCCGCCCTGCGGCTCGACAATGCTGCGACCGTGCACCGCGGCGAACCAGACGGTTTTGCATCGTGGGCGAAGAGTACGTAGACGTCGCGTTCATCTGTCTTTTTAACAGGGGCTGTGTGCCGAAGATCATGGGACAAAACCGGAGCATTCCCTCCTTCTGCATCTGCGCGAGTTGGGCAAATGACGTATCGGTGTCTGACGTCATTCGCTGTGCGAGCGCCAGAAGGAAAATCTCTCGCTCGGGCGACATGCCGGGCAGAACGAGCGCGGCATCCGCATCGAGATCCTTCCAGTCCGTCACGGTCATGGAGCGTCCTCCCGCACAGCGAATACGATGCGTGCCGTGAAAGTGCGGATACCAGTACAGCGGCTCTGATGCCCCACGCAGGAAACGCTCCGCACCGGAACGCGTAGACCTCGACCGCGTCCACACCGCGATCCTGAAACAGCTCGACCATTCCTCGTGCGCAGCCCTTCGGCTCGAGCGGAACGGCAGATGTATTCTGCAGGATCTCCATATACGTCGTTCCATCGTTTCGGTCATAGGCGATGGAGACGGCCTCTGCCGGCAGTCCAAGCGGGAACAGGCAGAGCCCGGCAAGAAGGGCGGCGAAAGCAGATGACGTGATCGGCATCGTCTCATTACGGTACGCCCCCTTTTGTTAGAAACCTTAATGAATTCTATAATATTTCGTTTGGCGAAGAAAGAAATCGCAGATATAAAGTCCTAAAACGACTGAAAAACAAGAATGAATATATGATTTATTGTGAATTATGGAATCTTATGATAAGATAAATGAAATTTTACTTTGCCGTCATGATATGAATGGAGGGGAGTCCCTGTGCGATACATCCATCATCTTGTACCGTTCACACTACTCTGTATGCCCGTTTTCCTGTGCGCTCGCAGCACCCGCTGCTGAGATGTCCGCAGCGAAGGAGATCGAACGCCATCCGGCAGGAGAGACTCCTGCCGGCGGCGATGGATGCGGGAGCCCAGACTGCCGACCGTCGATGTCCCTGCGGCCGCAGCTGAAAAAGATACCGCGCGTTGATGTCTGGGGGACTACCGCTGGCTCTATGGCAAGGGCACAGATGGATATGCCCTCTGTGGGATGCTGACGGAATGTATTCCTCGCCACGCGCCGCTTTCGCGTTGCGCCGACGATTCATGTGGGCGGTGGCGTGAGCGTCGGCGGGATGCTCGAGGATATCCGCTATGACAAGGACACGGTCGGCGGTGCGCATCGGAACGACCGGCATCTCTACCTGTCGCGGCTCTATGTCGAGCACGAAAACGGACACGGGGTAAAAATCCGCGCAGGGGCGATTCATATTCACACCGATCGAGGGCAACGTTTTCGATAAACGCGTTGAGGGCGTGCGCTGGCGACATGGCGACAAAACGGTCGGGATGGCATCCGTATTCTACGGACGCACTGTCTCGCGTACGGGAGACAAGCGCAGGCGCGGCGTCATTCTCGGCTGTGAGCGCAACTGGCGGAAGTGGATGGGCGGCGTGTTCTACTTCGATATGACTACGGAACTACCCGCCGTCACGCGGGAGCGGGCGATGCGGGATCCGCTTGCGCTCCACAACGGGATCGACCGTCAGCGCGTCCTTGAGCTTTTTGCGGGCTATCGTTTTGACCGGCACCGCAGCCTTGCGGTTGAGTATCTGCACGGACGTGCACGCACGGATTTCGATCACTGGGATGATGTGGGGCGCGGCTGTGTGGCGACACTGCGCCTTCGGCAATCGCCCGATGTGGAGAAGGCGGGCGACTATGGTGCGTGGATCGCCTACTACCATCAGCCGCGTGCGACCTTCCTGCATCATACGATGGACGGCGATCCGACCTTCTTTGGACGTGCGGGCTTCCGCGGCTGGGGGGCACGTGCGGACATCGTCCTGACACGCGGCGTAGTGCTTGCCGTCGAGGGATTCGACCTGCGCCCTGCACGCTCCGGCACGCACCTTTTCATGGGGCGCACCTATGATGGCGCACGGCAGAAAGTCCTCGGGATGAGTTTGACCGCGTATTTTTGAAAAAAATGTTTACGTTGTACCGCAAAAACGATATAATAAGTGTATCGAATGTAAAAGGAGGTGATTCTATGGCAGCCGTATCCGCACAGATCCGCATTGATGCTGATGTCAAGGCACAGTCGATGGCACTCTTCCAGAATCTCGGGCTCGATCTCTCCACCGCCGTCAACGTATTCCTGCGTCAGTGCCTCATCCATCGCGGACTACCGTTCTCTGTGAAGGAGGAAAAAGTATACCGCCGAGCTTCTTGAGGCGATTCAGGAAGCCGAGCAGATTGCGCATGACCCGTCCGTTCCGTCTTACAAGAACTGGGAGGAACTGGAACGCGCATTGGAGAATGAGCATACAGTATGAATTGAGAGTATACGAAGACCTTTCGCCGCAGCTACAAACGAGCAAAAACGAGGATGGGACGTATCGCTCCTGGTGAAGTTGTCGAAATGCTTCGCTACGGCAAAAGAACTGCCGAAAAGTATTCGGATCATTGGCTCACGGGGGATTATTCTAAATGTCGCGAATGTCATATTAAACCCGATTGGCTTCTGATCTATCGCATTGACGGAGATGTGCTGGTACTCACGTTGATGGACACGGGGACGCATGCCGATTTATTTCGTTAGCCGTACCAAAAGAACAGGTGTGCACCGGATTGCACACCTGTTCTTTCGTTCAGCAACTAGTCCATCGGATACGCCGCAGTAAAGAGGTGCGGTGCATCCTCTCGCGGAATCGTGAGGGTGAATGCCCCTGCGCGTGAGGAGGCGAGTACAGCCTCGGGGTAGTAGATGACGAGACTCCCGTCCGCTGCCATGTACCAGCAGAACGACGAAAGCCCCTGCTCTTCCGGATGCTGGATGAGAAGTGCCTCCATGACACCGCGCGGGAAGTCCTGCTCCACTGCCGCGGGATACTGTGTTTGGAATGCCGCTTCGAGTGCGGCGATCAGGAGCGCTCGGCTCGTGACAATCTCATCGAGCGCGATTTGCCGCCCGTTTTTCCGATCAAAGGTATACGCATCGACATGGGGGATGGGATGCGCGCCGCCCGCATACGACGAGCCCTCCATAAAGAACGAGATGAGCTGCCCATCGACCCGTCCCACCGCGAGATAGGCGTGATGTCGCTGTAATAGAAGGGGAGCTCGTACCCGTCTCGGCGCACTTCCTCGCTGTAGGTGCGGATCGGGCTGTGCCATGCACCGATGCCAATCTCTGCATTCCACTCAATGAACGCTTTTGCCAGCGGCGTGCTGTCATCATCCACGAGCGCAATCTGGGGTAGACGGCGCGGTAGGCTTTTGACGTCGTTCATATCGTAGACCGTCAGGACAGTGATCCCTCGATCGTGAGCCCATGAGACAGGGGTTCTACGGAGCGTGACCAGTCCCGTGCCGCCATGTCCTGTACTTCCTCCAAGGACTGCGGCGGGCGCGTCTTTTCCTCCGCCCGATCATTCAGGACGCGCTCTGCCGCCGAAAGAGATGCACAGAGAAGCAGGGCGGACAGCAGGGCGGATAGAAACAGTTTGGTATGCATGGGGGGGCTCCCTTCATGTGTTTCCTTTACTTTCTGTGCAGCCAGATGGAGCGGATGCCGGGGCTGTGTTCGGCGCAGATGTAGAATGCGAGCTGTGCCGTTTCCCCGTCGTAGAAGTAGCCGCAGACAGGCGGTGCATTGTGACTGCATTTCGGCTTTGGCAGATAGCCGTATGCCTCCGCGAGATCCTCCACCGTGCTGTCCAGATGGATGCCGCGCGGTGTCTCGATCCGCCGTGCGTCCTCCGTCGGCGTGAGGATGTACTTGTTCACGTCATTTACGCCGAGATGCACGGACGTGACGCGGTACACGTCAGGATCTTTGCGGTACTCCACAATGAGCGACCGACCATAGTCATACGCGCAGATGCCGACTGTGTCCTCCCCGTCGATATCCACGCCGTCCGCAACGTGTTCGCCTTCTCCGTAGCGCTGCTGCACCTCCCATATCGTATCGCCGATGTGGATGCCGCCGAGCGCCATGTCCTCATCCGTGATTTCTGCCGCACAGGGGCTGCAGGGAGCAGGCAGACGGTGAGCACGAGGGCGCAGAGAAATGATTTGATCTTCGCGGCAGAAACCCCTTTCATCCATTCTGTCACCTCCATCTTAACATATAAGTATTCGCTTGTGACCTGTTGCAAATGACAGGTTTTCGGAAAGATTGGAACGTTCCGTGTATGAGGCGTTTCCGTGCGCCGATCCAGATAGTAGACGGGCAGGAGGAAGGTCGCGCGCTTGTGCTTGCGGAAATACTGTCCCCAGCGCATGATTTCTGCCTTCGTCAGTGCGAAACTGTCCTCTCAGATCGGTGACGAGCCGTTCCGCAAAGAGCTTGTCGATCACCTCGACGTAGCTGCGCGTCATCGCGCCGTCCACGATCTGCACGGGCTTGTGGCGGAACGTGATCGGTGATGTCTAACTCCCCCTGCTCGTTCGTCCACGGAACCGATGTGCCGCAGAACGCACAGACATACGCCACCGCCCTCTGATCCGAGTACATCGCTCCGCACAGCCCCTGCTATGCGTCCGGTTTGCCTCCTTGTTCGGACGAAAAATCTACGCCAATCTGGCGAGACCTCATTTTATCAGTGATTCCCTAAAAATAGATTTTCCACCAGTTTTTGGAGTAGAGCCCAAAAACTCCCCTGTTTCGACAGGGGAGTCTTGGGCTTGCGACAATTTTTCTTACCTCTCCTCGTATGCCCAGCCGTACCACGAGGTGGCGAGGGCGGTGCGCGTGTTCGTGTCGAGTGCCCTGCCAGTCAACGAAGTTGACGCGGCGTCCGCTGTCGAGATGGTTGTACAGGAAGTTCTCGGCCCGCTGCCGTAGGGATCGACATCCTTGTTCAGATAGAGGAGGTTCATCGAGGGTGTAGAACGGCTCGACTTGTTCGCCGTAGATACCCGCAGTCCCTCTGCATGGGCGCTCGTTCCGACGCCGAGGTCGACCTCCGCCCAGATGACACGGGCATCGTACACGATGCCGTAGCGATCCGTTACGCTCGTCCAGCTCTCGTTGCAGGGGCATCCGCTGTGTATCGACGCTGTAGACGTAGACACCGTCCTTCTTTTCCCCTCTGATATGGAGGCGTGTGAGGTCGGGGAACTGCGTGTTCGCATTATTGATGGCGTACGGCTCAAGCCTTGTCCTGTCCGCACTGATCTCGTAGTGCTGCGCCGTAGACCTCGCTCGGATAGTTGTCGCAGAGGTGGTGAGTCCCTTTTTCTGCTCCTCTGAGAGTCATCCCCCGCATAGTAGAGTGGATCCCTGTTCAGGAAGTGACGGCTGATGAGAAGTTCGAGCCGCCCATTGTGGTTGAGGTCGGTGACGGCGGCGTAGAAGGTATAGTGGCTGCGCTTCCCCATACCGCTCTTTAGGATGCCGTCCCATGTGTGGTAGAGGGTATTGATTTCCTCCTGGATCACACCCGATGCCGCCATCACGTCAAGCTGCGCCTCCGTGTCAATCGCCGCAGGCGCGGCAGAGGCGGATGCAGTCAACGCGAGCGCGGCAAGTGCCGCACCGATGAGTGTTCTGCATATACGGTATTTCATGTCATCCTCCGTTCGTGCAAATTTTTACATAGGAAACTGTAGAATTTATGCCTGTTGATAACGTAAGCATTATTATCCGTGGTTTTTCAGCGATTCCTTAATACGACTGTACCATATCTTTTGAATTTTTGTAACTGTTATATATGACAGGGTAAACGCCCGTGTTTAGTACACACAAAAACGCCCCCGCAGTTGTGGGAGCGTTTTTGCTGCGAATGTGTATCTCAGCGGGTATGGCACTTGTCGTAGAGGCCTTTTTCCT
>BNJS01002600.1_pt1 | contig 14502 bp, 20 predicted proteins | sample 8540461 | NCBI WGS metagenome assembly BNJS01 (sample SAMD00202454, study PRJDB9452) | human saliva metagenome | isolation source: human saliva | place: Japan
CTGAGGCTCAGAAGGACCATCCACCCAGCGGGCCTCGAAGTGCTCTCCGGCCGGAACGTTACCTTGAAACCGCTTGAACGTTATCGCTGCCGCGCATACAGTGGACATTATCTAACCGAGCGTTCACATACTTGATGGAGGTGCGTTGCACAGAAGGCAAGACCGCATATGAAGCACAGCAGCACCGAGGCCGGCGGAAGTTAAAATGAGATGACGAAGCATTCTCAACAGAAATACAAAAACACCTAAATTCATTACATTTCCGCTTCTTGTTGCGTGCATCATTGTTTTGACTTCCCTGTCACAAGGGAATCACCCCGACCCATTCAGGCACTCAAGCCGTAATGCCGGATGACACGATTGTGTGCGACCTAGCAACAGCATCACAGATATCTGCTGCAATAAAAAGAAAGCCTAGTGGCTTCCACTTAAACCGCAAACACACGGAAACGACAACAAAACTACATTGCCACATTCGTTTCTCAGGATCCACCCCACCAACACCAATGATCGAGATCATGTATGACCAACATACCGCATCAGCGATCGGAGTGCCAGGCGACGGATCGAGAAGTTTTGACAGTGTAGCCGCGGTGAAAAGTGCCTCACCCTTAAATATTGATGGAATGAAGGGACGCGGCGTCGTCATCACAGACGCACTTGGAAAGTCAGCTGTTGCTTGGGAGTACCAAGACGGATACGTTCTTTCCATGACGATGAGCAACCAAGGCGGCGACGAGGAGGCTGAAAAACAGAACACGAGAATTCTCACATCGCTCCTTAAACAGATCGGAAACGACGTCCCCCGGGTTGCGACAGGCCCAGACAACACATCCAACTTCCCTTAACGAATTCCTTGCCCCACTCTGCACATTTTAGGATTCAAAGCAAGGCAACAGTCGACGATGAAACCACACCCAAGCTTTCATGGACGCATCGCTTTCGGATTCACGGCGATCTCACTGCTTCTTGCGGGATGCTCGACGATCAGTTCTACTCGATCAGCTCAGGTATCCGCCTCAAGTACGGCCGCCGTTGCCGCTAATATTCCAGTATGTGAAGCCACCACCGCAGGGGCGGTCGAAGAGAAACTGGGACAGCAGGTAGAGTTATTCTTCTACGAGCACAACAACGACTTCTCCTGGGGATCCTACGGATGTCATGTATCCAGTTTCATTGGACAGAAAGGCGAAGTAGACGGGTTCCAGGTTAAATACCGGCGAAGAAAGCGGCTGATGAAGTGGATGTTCCGGCACTGTACGACGCTCACACCTACGCAGAAGCGGCAGCCTTGGGTCCGTGCAACCCGATTCACCCTGGACGGCATCCCAGGTGAAGGGGTGACAATCCCCTGGAAACCGGTAACTGGGCGGCAGTATGGCGATACCCGGACACCACTATCCTCACTGTCCTCATTAAACGAAAAATCGGATGTCGAGAAGATAGCCAACGGCGGTTTCCATCGCTAAGTCCATCACTGAACTCTTCGCCCCACATGTCCCCAGGTGGCTGCGGGGCCCCACGCAGGAGCTGACCTTCTACCCACCAAACGAAGATACCGCTCGAGTGCTAGGAATTCACGACGGTGGCGCCACACCCCTGAAACCATGGCCATCACCATCACCGTGACAACATCCCCAACTGAGCCCGAGCAGATGGACGCGATCCTGCTCGACTTCCTGGCCGGCGCATAGACACCGACACAAACCGACAAAAACTTCCAGAAACGACGCGGCTCCGGGTCGATTCTGAAGTTTTTAATCGAAAGTGTATGACGCGCGCCGCGACGTCAAGGACCGAGCGGTCGGCATCCGGCGACTCGCCCAACTTTGCAGAATCGAGATGTTCCGTTACCTTATCGAGAGACGTCTGACATCTGCCGTCTACGATCTCCCTGTTGAAGGCAAGGCCGCCTCGGCTCCCTAGAACGGAACACCTATGACATCGCACAGTCCTTTTTCCCGGAGGCGCCTGCCGGCCCTCCTGGGCTCCCTGCCTCTGGCCGCCACCGGCCTGATCGCCGCCGCACCCCCGGCGCTCGCCGTCCCCACGTCCGACGGCCCTGGCCGACGTCACCATCACGCAGGTGAACGCGCCCGCGGACGGCCTCACTCCGTCGGCGATGTCGTGACCTTCAGCATCACCCTGACCAACACCAGCGGCGAGGCCCATCCTACGCCCCGGCCTCGACGAACCTGTCCGGGAACGTCTCCAAGTGCCGGTGGCGCAACGTCGCGGCCGGGACGACCAGAACCGACTGCGCCGGCCTGGCACGCACACGGTGACCGCCGACGACATCAGGCCGGCGGCTTCACCCTCGCAGATCGCCCTACGAGGTCAAGGCCGTGGAGTACGCCGGTAAGGCCCTGAGCACCCCGGAGACGATCAAGGGCGCAACGAGCCCGGTCAAGGCCAACTCGCTGCAGGTCGAGTCGATCACGCCGTCGTCGAGCCAGGAGAAGCTAGCAAGCTGGGCGACACCGTCACCTACACGGTGCGCGTGCGCTCGGTGTCGGACAAGACGATCAACGTCGCCGCCACCGAGTCCTCCTTCGACGACCTGGGCCGCCAGTGCCACTGGGGCGGCCTCAAGCCGGGCAAGGGCGCCGTCTACAACTGCAAGCCGCTCACCCACACGATCACGCAGGCCGACGTCGACGCCGGCCGCTGGACGCCGTCGATCACCCTGACGGCCACCGGAACCGACGGCGCCGCCCTCCAGACGCTCACCGCCACCGGCAACCCGATCAACGTCGTCGGCGACCACCCGCAGGCCACGCCCGCGCCGGCGCCCGACGCGAGCACGGAGCTGCCGGCCTCGATGAGCCAGGCCCAGCACCTGGCCCCCAACACGGCCACCGACAACTACCGCATCCCGGCGATCACCACCGCCCCCAACGGGGACCTGCTCATCTCCCTACGACGAGCGCCCGAAGGACAACGGCAACGGCGGCAGCGACGCCCCAACCCGAACCACATCGTCCAGCGCCGCTCCACCGACGGCGGCAAGACCTGGTCGGCGCCCACCTACATCCACCAGGGCACGGGAGACCGGCAAGAAGGTCAGCTACTCCGACCCGAGCTACGTCGTCGACCACCAGACGGGCACGATCTTCAACTTCCACGTCAAGTCCTACGACCAGGGGCTGGGGCGGCTCACAGGCCGGCACCGACCCGAGAACCGGGGCATCATCCAGGCCGAGGTGTCGACCTCCACGGACAACAGCTGGACCTGGACGCACCGCACGATCACCGCGGACATCACGAAGGACAACCCCGTGGACCGCGCGTTTCGCGGCCTCGGGCCAGGGGCATCCAGATTCAGCACGGGCCCCACGCCGGGCGCCTGGTGCAGCAGTACACGATCAGGACCGCCGGCGGCGCGGTGCAGGCCGTCTCGGTCTACTCCGACGACCACGGGAAGACGTGGCAGGCCGGAACGCCGATCAGGGACCGGCATGGATGAGAACAAGGTCGTTGAGCTCTCCGACGGCTCCCCTCATCGCTCAACTCGCGTGCCTCGGACGGCTCCGGCTTCCGCAAGGTGGCCCACTCCACCGACGGCGGACGAGACCTGGAGCGAGCCGGTCTCCGACAAGAACCTGCCCGACTCGGTGGACAACGCCCAGATCATCCGGGCCTTCCCGAACGCCGCCCCGGACGACCCGCGCGCCAAGGTGCTGCTGCTGAGCCACTCACCGAACCCGCGGCCGTGGTCGCGTGACCGCGGCACCATCTCGATGTCCTGCGACGACGGCGCCTCCTGGACGACCAGCAGGTCTTCCACGAGCCCTTCGTCGGATACACGACGATCGCGGTGCAGTCCGACGGCAGCATCGGGCTGCTCAGCGAGGACGCCCACAACGGCGCCGACTACGGCGGCATCTGGTACCGCAACTTCACGATGAACTGGCTCGGCGAGCGGTGCGGCCCAGAAGCCGGCGGAGCCGAGCCCGGCGCCGTCGCCAACGGCGACACCCTCAGCGGCACCGACGGAGAAGCCGGCCCCGTCGGCCGCGCCGAGCGCCGAGCCCACGCAGGCACCGGCACCATCCTCCGCTCCTGAGCAGAGCGCTGCGCCTGAGCCGAGCAGCGCCCGGCTCCGCAGCCCACGACCGCCCCGAGCACGGAGCCCGCACCGGCCCCCGGCGCCGAGCTCCGCGCCTGAGCAGACCGATGGGCCGACTGCTGCGCCCGCACCGGAGACGTCCTCTGCACCGGCCGCCGAACCGACGCAGGCCCCGACGGTGGCGCCTTCTGCTGAGTCCACGCAGGTGCCGGGTGCGCAGCCGAGCTCGGCACCCAAGCCGGGGGCGACGGGCCGGGCCCCGTCGGTGGTGAACCCGAAGGCGACCGCTGCGCCGACGCAGCCTGGGGAAGCCGTCATCGAGCGCAAGCCCGGCACCGAGCCGGAGCGCGGCAGCGACGCCGAAGCCGGGCATGGAGCCCGGATGAGTTGATCGGCCGTCTGACGGCACCATGGCGCAGCCGACCGGTGGCGCCAGCGCGCCGAGCGCCGCGCCGACGCAGGCGGCGAAGGCCAGCAGCAGCCTGTCTCGCACGGGTACCAACGCGCTGCTGATCCTGGGCCTTGCGGGTGTCGCGGTTGTCGGCGGGTACCTGCTGCTGCGGGCTCGCCGTTCGAAGAACTGAACACGCGACGAGCCGGTCATCCGGCTCTGAGCACTGACTGAGGGGTGGGACGCCGGCGCGTCCCACCCCTCAGTGCCGTCCTGCGCGGCGGAGCTGACCGCCTCAGCAGCGTGGCCCGACCTTCCTCAGGCGCAGAACGCCCAACGATGTCCAAATCGGACACAAAGCCCCAGAACGGGACGGAACCGGCGCGAAGAAACCGCATGATTCCAACGTTTCGTTTCCTGGGCCGGCGACATCGGGGCTCCTTTGTATCCGATTTGGACACCGACGCCCTCTAGCGCCCCTGCAATGCGGTCAGGCTCGAGGGCCAGAGTCCGTGAGAGCCTGTTCGTATGCGTCCGGGCGTTCTTGGGTGAGCGGAAGAGGTGGGCGGCCTCCTGCCAGCTCGCGTACTCGTCGGCCGGCATGAGGACCGCACGGCCGCTACTCGAGACGACACGACCGCCTTCACTATCAGTAGTGGTAGCGAACTTGGAGAATCACCAGGTCATCCCCAGCAACGAGGTATTTTCACGAGGCGATGCTCGTCAGTGATCCTTCGCGACCACGCACCCGAGGCGCCGTACTTGAGCTGCTCGGGTTTACCGATACCTCCGAAGGGATCGCGAAGGACCGCATCGATGAGCATGTTGACCCGTTTGAGGATCCTGCGGTCCGCCTTTTGCCAGTGCTTATAGTCCTCCCAAGCATACGGGTCCCATACGAGACGCATCAGTCCTCCCGGTCGAGGTCATGCATCTCCGTCTGGCCAGCACGAGCCCGGTCATACGCATCAAGAAGGCGTCGCGCGTTCTCAGGTGATCGGAACAGATAGGCGGTCTCCTGCCATGCAGCGTACTCGTCGGCGGGCATAAGAACAGCACTGCCCTTACGTGAAACAATCTCAACGGCGTCATGATCGGCGTTGACTCGCTCGATGAGCGGGTACAACGTCTTACGTGCCTCGCTTGCACTGATAGACATCAGAGCACCTCTTCCCTCAGGCGTACCAGGATACGGTACCACCTGAGACGATAGGCTGTAGGTTCTCTCACTCCCTCACACGGCCCAAGCAGCCACCTACTGCACCCCAATGGCCTCAGGAGCAGCCACCGGGGCACTTCCTGCGAGGGGCTATCACTGAGGAGGTGCGGATGATGTCGAGCTCGTCGACTACCACTGACGCTGACCGGATCGATCCGATTCACCCGGGCGAGGTCCTCATGGAGGACTTCATCGAGGGGTTCGGGATCACCCAGAACAAGCTCGCCACGGCCATCGGCGTGCCCCCGCGCCGCATCAACGAGATCGTGCACGGCAAACGCGGCATCACCGCGGACACCGCTGTACGCCTGGCCAAGTACTTCGGCACATCTGCCGAGCTCTGGATGAACCTGCAGAGCCACTACGAGCTCAGGCTCGAGCGCCGAGCCCTGCGCGAGCAGCTCGACAACATCGTGCCCCTGCAGTCAGTGGCGTAGACAACGCAGGCGTCATGCGCGACCGACGCTCATACTCGGCGAACGGGTACCTGCTGCTGCGGGCTCGTCGCTCGAAGAACTGAACACGCGATGAGCCGGCCATCCGGCTCTGCGCACCAACCGAGGGGAGACACCGACGCGTCCCACCCTCACGTCCGCGCCTTCACACCGAGGGCCGACCCCAGATTCCTCACAACAAAGCATCCCGTTCACAGGACGGGTTATTAATCGCCTTGTAGGATAACGACAATCGCAGGTCAACTTCTGCGTGATCACACGACCACGCCGGGCGAGCGCTCACACGGCACGTACTCGCTGGCAGAGCAGGAAGTGACGCCGAGAATAAACAAGACACTCACCGGAAATACCATTCGTGCATCTTGTAGAAGGAGAACAATGAGCCCTTTGACACGACGTTCACTGATCACCACCCCTCGGACTGAGCGCCGGAGCCACGGCCGCAGGCCTCCTCGCACCCACCACGGCGTTCTGCAAGCACGCCATCACGTTCCTTCAGCACCCTTGTCTTCGATGAGCAGTTCTCGGAAGGCTCAGACTTCAGCACCGCACGGTGGCGGGAGAAGGAACCTAAGGGCGACACGTACATGAGCTACGACTGGGGGTCATCACGCATGACAGCCACAGCGTGAGTGACGGAGCAGGGCCATCTGTTCTGGCGCAAGCGCTCAACCCCCAAGACCGACTGGCAGAACAAGTACGATACGGGCAAGACCGTTCGCCGCGTCAACGAGGCGTGCCTGACCACCGAGGGATCTTCTCCTTCGTCTATGGCGCCGTCGAGTACGGGCACGCTTCCCCCAGAGCCACCTCGGCCTGTGGGCTGGAGTCTGGCTGCGGCCCTGACAGAGGCGCGACTGGCGGAGAGATCGATATCGTCGAGACCTGCAGGGGCGGCAATGCCAAAAGGGTTGCTGAGTCGACGGTCCACTTCCAGCAGACCGGGGGCTTCAAGAGCGGCATGGAGGTCAAGAACAAGCCGGACCTGACGAAGTGGCACACCTACCGGATGGAGAAGACTCCGGAAGGCATCACGTTCTTCTTCGACAACCAGCGATTCCCACGAGGTACTGCGAACACCCAACAACAAGAAGGCCTACAACCAGCAGGCCTTCGATCAGTGCTTCAGCGCCAACACCCCCTACCACCTCCTTCTCATTACACAGACGGGGAACAAGCACTGGGGGCAGCTGGACACCAGGAACTTCAAGGAAGCTCAGTTCGACATCGACTACCTGCAGGTCTACTCCATGGACTAGCCGGTGAATGAGGAGGTGGGGTGCGCCGGCACCCCACCTCCTCGCTGCCGTCCTCCGTCTTCACCCACGACTCACTCAACGTCGAGGGGCCGTTGATGTGGAGGGTCTCGACGTCGAGGCGTCGGTTGACTCGCGAGGCGGTGGAGTCGTCGATGCGGCCGGCGAAGCGCAGGCCGTGTACGCGCTCGCGCAGGTGCTCGATGACGGCGAGCCGCAGGGCGCTTTCCGGGCCGCAGTACACATCGGCCTCGCTCTCGGTGGCCGAGTTGAGCACGGACTGGTGACGACGTGCATAGTCGAGGCGCACCGCCTCGATGGCTGCGTCGTCGTCGACGCCCGTGCGTTCAGCGATGGCATCGAGCTGACTGATGGCGTCGGCGAGGATCTCGGCGAGGGCATCGGTCTCCTGCGACTCGACGGACTCGGCGGTCTGCGTGCCGGCCGAGGGGCCTGGCGTTGGCCCAGCGGACCACGTAGAGGGCAGGGCGAGGCCCTGGATGAGGAGGGACAGGAGGTCGCGCCGGCGACGACGAGGATGATGAGGTTGCGCTCGGTGTAGGCGGCGCCGTCGAAGGAGACGGGGATGGACAACGCCATCGCAAGTGAGATCGCGCCGCGGAAGCCGGCGACCGTGGAGACGATGCGGCCGCGAATGTTGGTGCGGCGCAGGCGCTGCTCGGGGCGGCGGTCGAGGCACGGATGGAGTAGATGATGAGGTGCTGGCCTGCGAACCTTCCCGCGACCATGGCGATGTAGATGATGGGGATGAGGATGAGGCCGCGCACGAGGTCGGCGCGAGGGAGCTCGGCAACGATGCCGGGCAGTGCCACACCCACCATGACGAAGAGGATGGTATTGAGGATGTGGGTGAGGATCGTCCAGAAGGGGATGCCGAGGACTCGCGAGCCCAGGGACATGTGCGGGGCGGCGAAGCGGGAGATGACGATGCCGCAGGTGACGACGGCGAGCACGCCCGAGCCGCCGATCTCCTCGGCGATGAAGAAGGTGAGGAACGGGGTGGCCAGGGCGGTGATCGTCGCCAGCATGGGGTCGTCGGTGATGGTGCGGACCCGGATGCCGATCTTGGTGACTGCCGCTCCGACGAGGACTCCTGCTCCGATTCCTCCCCCGAAGGACAGGAGGAGCTGATGGGTGATGAGGCCAAAGGTGACGCCGGAGGAGTCCTGAGCGGCTTGGAGGGCGATGGCGAAGATGACCAGGGCGGTGCCGTCGTTGAGGAGTGACTCGGCTTGGAGGATGGTGCGGCTGTTGGGGTTGATGCCGCGCCCCAGGCTGGAGACGGCGGTGGCGTCGGTGAGGGCCGAGGCAGGCTCCGATGAGGAGAGCGGCTCCACACTCAGCCCATGAGGGACGCCGATGAGGGTGATGAGGGCGGCCGTGATGGCGACGAGGACCGTGGCGCTGAGGATGATGCCGCGCAGGCTTCTCCGCATGCGGTTGAGGGAGACGGACAGCGACTCCCAGTACAGGAGGATCGGCAGGAAGATCGTGAGCACCACGGTGCTGGGCAGGTACATCTCCTCCCCCACTGGGAGCAGTGCGACGCCCACGCCGGCGACGATGAGAAGCACTGGGGCGATGAGTCGGAACCTGTTGGCGATCGCGTAGGCGACAACCGAGGCGCCGATGAGGGCGACGATCATCTCGATGGTCATGGGGCTGCCGGGTTCCCTTTCTGGGACGAGTATGGCGGGCGGGCTGCAGGCGGCCCGGGAGAGGGCACAGTCAGCCCGGCTTGGGGCTGGGTGTGTGTCAGGTCCAGGCCAGACTGGGCCGGGCGCAGCCTACAGACGCTTCCTTCAGCGCCCCTGGGGATGGTCGATTCGCCTCACGAGATGCCGCTTCAATCCCCGGAGTGCGCGGCTCGGGTGAGCTTCAGGCGAGGGCTCGATGGACTCGGACATCGATGGTGACCTCCCGCTCGGGGACTCGGTTCGCCCGCGCCTGGCCCCGCCATCCTGACAGGGACGCAGTGATGCGTCTGATTCGCTCCCGCGCCTCCGATTGAGTGAGCCGGTAGTCATTTGCGATAGCCAGGGAGCCCGTCGATCTCGTCGGGCATCGCGTCTGTTCCCATGATCGACGTCGCACGGGGCCGACTGGGGTCGGGGTTCGGGTTGACGTCGAAGACGAACTGAGTCGCCAGAGCCCTCGGTCGGCAAGGAACCCGTGGTTGCGCAGGTGGTCGTCCGTGTTGCCGAGGGCAATGCTCGCGATGATTCGGTCGTAGAACTCATGGAGGTCTTGGACGGGTGAGCGAGAGAGATCGCGAATGGCCTCGGCGAGGTCGGCGTAGTCCTTCTGGTCTCCGTCGGACGATCCAGTGGCCGTCATGGCACTGATATAGCCGATACGTCCACCCTCACGGGTTCTGTCGAATCTCCGCAGGATGAGGATGCTTCGATTGCCCACCTGGGTGAGCTGGTGCTGGGGTGTGCGAACGCCCGCGGTTTCAAGCAGGTCGAGAGCAGTGGCCTCCCAGGCCATGACGTCCCAGGAGTCGCTGGAGTGAGGGAACTTCGCAATGGCGAGGCCACCATCGTCGAGTCGGACTGAGACTTTGGGCCGCGCACCTCCGAGGCCCGTCGTCCCTGTGTCGAGAAGGCGTTTAACGGCGTCGGAGGGGGCATCGTCGGAGGCCAGTTCGTCGCTGGCGTGCAGAAGCTCAGGCAGAGCGACGAGCCGCGGGACACACGAGGGCTCTCCGAGGGAACTCGTCGCTCCCGGGGGTCCGGAAGCGTAGGGCGCCCTGTCGGGTGTCGTCGCTGACGCCCAGGAGGAAGTCGAGGTCGTCCAGCTGACTGGGAACGCGTCCCTCATCGCGGGCTCGTGATCGTTCGGCCTTGCGGATGAGGTTGCGGCCCCAGCGGTCAGGGCGCGCTGTCAGCAAAAGGCTCCAATGAGCCCAGACTGGTACTGAGCGCCGGGCACGAGGCTCAGGGCTGGGTCAATGTTCATCCCACCGTCGGCGAGGTAGGTGGGGTCGTAGAGAAAGGTGGTCGAGACCTGTCCGCGCGATCGGGTGATGTGCGCTTGGCCGACCAGGCGGTGGGAGCCATTGGCATCGGAGACGATCTCGATAGTGGTCATCGGGCGCGCTTTCTGGTGAGGCGGCCGGCGCGGAGGCGGCCGATGTCGCTGGCCAGAGGATCTCGCCGCGTCGACGAGCTGGTCGAGAATGCCCAGGGCGCGCAGCACCTGGGTGACGCTGTTGAAGCTGACGTTGGGGTTGCCCTGACTCGATCTTGCGCAGGGTGTCACGGGTGATGCCCGCCCGCTCGGACACCTGTTGCGCAGTCAGGCCGAGCACCATGCGCCACCCGCGCACGTGCTCTCCGAACTCCGTCACCTGACGGTCGATCCTGTAGCCCGACATGCCCCTCCGTTCACTATGACGACCATAGTGGCCCGAACTGAGGTTATGGCGATGCTGCTCGTCGTGTCGTTCAGTGAGCTTCGAGAGGGCAAAGGTTCCGGCAACTGAGGATCGTTCTCCAGACGCCTGGGCCGCTCGCTGGCGGGCTTCAGCCTCGAGGTTCAGCGGCAGGGTGCGGTGGCCTTCGTTGACCCGCAGGCGAAGATCTGCTGGCCAGTAAACCTGAATCCGCCGATCAAGAGCGGCCTAACGTTAGGTTCCCTCATGGGGCCCGGCTCGGGCGAGCCCTTTTAGCCGATGCCCCCAGCCTGGGCTCCGTGGCGGCCCAGCCCAGCGATAGCCAGCCGGTCGTGACCTCATCCCGAGCAAGAGGCAACCGCAGCGGGTCGCGGCTACCCGCAACCGCGTAATCAACTACGACTACGCGGTGAATGCAGAACTGCCGACGATCGGCACGCCGATCCGCCGACACCGTCCGCAAGGTCAGCTGACGCAGCCGAACTCTCCGCCCGACGGTCTCCGTGCAGTTCAGCGCGCTCGACTCCCGCACGCACTGGCGGCCTGCCGCCGCAAAGACGAGGCGAGGGCTTCCCATAGTGTTGGCGCCACAGCCGCCGATGCTCAGTGAGACATGAGAACGCAGGCCGAGATAAGCCTATCGATCTTGCGGACATCGACCTGAGCCCCAAGCTTGATCTTGATGTGACCCGCCCGCGTCCACAGTTCGACTTCAGAGTTCATGTCGAATGTTCCCGCGTTCTCGGTCGACCACATGTTGATAGCACTGTATGGCAGCGAGTAGATCTCCACCTTCCGACCAGTGAGGCCTTGAGCATCGCGGACGATCAACCGCTTCGAGGTGAACACCGCCGAGTCGCGCATCGTCTTGAACGCAGCGTACGGCTGCTCCCCTTGAACAAGAACGCCGAGGACGTCCTGAGGGAATCGGAACCTCCGCCAAGAAGGTCCACGTAGCCACCGAAGCCATCTCCATACCCATGATGTCGCCTCACTGAAAATAATGATCACTGGAAACCCAGCCTGCTTCGAACACGAACATTACCAAGCAACGTCTCAGTACCCCAAGACACAAATATGCATACTTTGATTACTTCAATCGATATGCAACAATTGATAGAATAAAACCGAGTAAGCGACCACCGTTCATGTCACCTCAACACCCACCCGTACCGACTGACCTATGTCAGAAAGTTGCAGTTCATAACGGACAACGCCGCACGCCCTCAGGCCCAGGCTCACGCTCTGAGCCGCACCCACACCCCCAATTAAAACACCCCCTACAATCATCCCGCCAATTCCGACCTCAGCCTCACTCTACTGTCTGATAAAGGAAGTAACAGTCGAGGCGAATAAAACGGTTGCAGATCTCCAGCGTTTCGCTCTGCCAATTCTCGAAAGAAACAAACTCCCACAACTACCTGCCTGAATTCCTACCGTCGAAGGCATTCCGCTTTGCAGGACAGCGAATCGACTGAAATCTTCACTCGCACCCCGATGTCGAGTGAGGCACGATTAAGGTCGAGGCACTGAGTGCAGGCCACCCTCTTTACCAGGGTCCTGACCTCCATGCCCGGGATCAGGGTCAGGACCGCAGCCATCATTCTGGCCGAGACCCTGGGCAAGGACCTCCAGACACCGGCGCCCAGCTGGCCTCCTACGCCGGCCCGGCACCGGTAACCAGGAGATCAGGCTCCTCCAGAAGGGGCGAGCACGTCTCCCCACGGCGGCAACAAGAGACTCAAGCGCGCCATGTTCGCCTCCACACTTCGTTTACCTGCGCTCCGAGCCCCGTATCCCGGGCCTACTACCAGCGCAAACGCGACCAAGGTAAACCGCCTTGGGCCGGGCCGTCATCGCCCTGGCCCACCACCGGAATCCTGACCCTGCACGCCATGATCCGAGATGAAGCCCACTACGACCCACAACCAGCCACGAAACTACCCGCCGCCGCTTGACACACCACATAGGGCCCCAATTCCACACCACCGCCAGATAAGGAGGTGAGACTGAGACAAATGAAACAGTTAGATATCCGGGCACATCGCGCTTTTCAACCCCTGGGTGAACAGTCCGTAGTCACCCAAATGAATCCCTCCAGTAAAGGCAGTCCGCCAGGCCAGGCTGTGAATCGATCATGATCGTTTGCAATCCTTAACGCTAGATAAGATCCAGATTGACGTCAGAATCTTCACATATCATCCGACAAAGGATCAGCAAAACCCCTCGACGATTCAAATCACAGGGCCTTGCACTACATATCCGATCTTGGAAGTCAGACTGACACCAACGCCACCCCCAACAGCGATACGCATACCATCGCAGCACCCTCTGCAAACCCTCCCAAGCAGCGCCACTACTCTTGACCTCACACCCCCTTACTCGTCCCTCCTGTGAGAACGGTGGAGAATCTTAGTCAGATCCGTTACCTGAGCCACTCTCGAAGAGAGCCACAGGGCCCTTAATTTCATAAACTTCACACGTATAACACAATGAATTCATCAATAATTTATAGCAGATCCTACCCCTGTTGAGCCTTACATTCGAATACACTCGAATCGATTCAATGGTAAGCGAAATCATGATGTTGAGAAACCAGAAGATAGAGACCAATACAACAACCCAGCTCGACACCGAAAACAACTTATCCCCACTGAGAATAGTTGCCATCAGAGAAAGCCAGTTAAGTCACGTTTCCAATTTTTCTGATATATGCTGCTCGAGGCAACCAGATCCACACAGACGCCGCCTTCTAACTCATACTTCGCTTGCAAACACGCGAACCCAGAGAGAAAAAGAGAGCAAAGCGATGTCGTGATTCCAACCCAAGCCGGACAACCCCATTTAAGTATCAAAACAAGAATCTCGGCAATTAGCACAAAAAACGATAACCCGCCATACATTAAACGGTCCCAGTTACGCTTCGGAGTGACAATTCTATTGCTGACCAGAAAGAGAACTACGGACACCAATTCACTCCAAGTCGAACAGCATTCCGCCCCAACATCTTTGTCTAAGTTTTTATACTCCACTCTTGAAATTTTTAGATTCATTGTTGTTACAAGACTCGAACAGGCTTACATTTCCCTTAATCGAACGTGGCGAATGCATCACTAAGATTCTAGTTCCTCTAACTTTGCCCAACCACCTCTCTCGACAATCGGAAGTTCGTTGACATACTTTCCAGCCTTCCAAGGAAAAAGAATATCCCGAAAATCCCAGCAAACCACTTCCTGTGGTTGAACTTCGGTGCATTCTTATCTACATAGTTACGCAAATGCACTAGATTGCGCGATAAGGATTTCGCAGAATCTGAGCCTTCTTGCGGTTCCTTACTAAAACCACTTCAGCTATCTCATTTATCAGCCCATCTATCTCACTTCTAGAAGGCACGTCACCTGAACCCCAAAAAGTTCTTCGATTTCAGCATGAAACTGCCTGCCTTTTCTTTTTCCTTCAACCAAGATATTTTTAATTCTCTCGAAGCGCACTCAAAATATCTGAGCCCTCCGTGATGATTTTCGCGAGAAATGTTGCAAATTAATTATTTCGAACCTAAAGCTAGGCACCAAACTCTTCATGTCATCTAATTTATCCTGCATGACACCAATATTACCCCGAGGTGAGAAGAAAAGCAGTCTCCCTTCTCACAGGTCACATTAAACCCTAAACTCCGACATCACCATCTGCCGCG
>BNJS01002557.1_pt1 | contig 14415 bp, 24 predicted proteins | sample 8540461 | NCBI WGS metagenome assembly BNJS01 (sample SAMD00202454, study PRJDB9452) | human saliva metagenome | isolation source: human saliva | place: Japan
TCAGGTCGGGGAGTATTCTCCGGCCTTTTATATTGGTTCTTTGTCAAATCATCAACTAAATATCTTAGAACAAGAAAATAGGAAACAGTATCAGGTGTTTATTCGAGAAACATCTTCTTATTTCATTTATCATAAAGAGGACTCAGAAAAGAATTGATATATGAAAGGAAGGGACTTCTATCTCGCCAACTGACATTTGACAATAAGTCTCTGCCTTATATGAGACGAATAAGTCTGTCTAGCCTTCAACAAAAATAGAAGAAATCAATTTATTGATATGACCTTGCACACTCAAAAAAAATCCTTTCTTGAATTAAAAGATGAACTGGTTGAAGAAATTGTACAGCTAGACATTGATTTAACAAACTTACAAGATGCTACCCTAAACAAGATGGCCGAAGTCGTTGTTAACTTACAAAGTGAGAATCAAGACACTAAGCGACTAGCTGAGTATGATCGCTCAAAGATAAACTTATCGAAGGAGCCAACGATTGAGCAGGTAGAATCTGAGATTGAAGGTATTCAAAAATCTGTTAAATAGTAAAAATCAATGAATATGAAAATGCGGTGAGGAGGCTTTGAAAATATTTTTAATATTCTCAGGAACGGAATAAATATAGTTGACGGAGAAGAGTTAAATCTATTCTAGTATTCACATTCTGAATACTATTATCAAAAAAATCACTATTTTACCCACGAGTTTTTTTATCGTTTATACTAAATCATGTCCAAAAGGATAAGAAAAAAAGATTTAGAGGTATAGAAATGAACTCGAGAAAAATAAAATTGTTTACAACAACAGCGATTGCAACCATTTTGCTGGCTGCTTGCTCAGCAAATTCGACTCGCAAGCTCAGCAAATACTGATAGTACTGTACTTCGCATCGCGGATCAAGGAATTTTCTCAGCCGGTGGGACTGTGACAACTTCTGAAGGAACTTTTGACCCGGCTAATCAATGGGAGGAAACCGGTGCCGGTCAGACTTCTCACGTTGACCATACCAACGTTTCTCTATCAAGTTCCAGAGGATGAAACAGAGGCACCAATGATTTTCCCACACGGCTATGGTCAATCTCGTATGGGTTGGCAAACAACCCAGACGGTCGTGATGGTTGGGCAGATTATTTCTTAAAAGAAGGACATAGTGTTTATCTCGTTGACCAACCACGTCGTGGTGAAGCTGGACAAACATCTGTTGCAGGAACTATTTCCACAAAAACGCTTGATCAACGTTGGTATACCCAATTCCGTATTGGTCGTTGGGAAAATGGTCAATCTAAAGTGTACGATAATTCACAATTCCCAAATGATGAGGAATCTTTGAATCAATTCTTCCGCCAAATGACCCCAGATACAGGTATGCAGTCAGACATGGGAGCAGATTATGATAATGAAGTGGTTTCTCGTGCTTTGGCAGAAACTATTGACGAGGTCTATGAAAGAACAGGTAAAAAAGCAATTGTAGTGACTCACTCACAAGGTGGAGCAGCAGGATGGACAGCCGCTCGTTATACAGATAATATTGGTGCTATCGTAGCCATTGAACCGGGTGGAGCACCAAGTACAGATAGCGATGAGTTCAAAGCTATTGTTGAGAAAAATATCCCGGTAACCTTCTATTATGGTGACTACATTGATAATGGTGATGCAGACATTCAAGCAACAGGTATGTGGCAAGCAATGCGTCAAACAGCCTATGACTTTGCGGATGCTATTGAGAAAGAAGGTGGCAATGCAAGCGTCGTTGACTTACCTAAAGAAGGTATTGAAGGAAATACTCACTTCATGTTCCAAGATAAGAACAGTGATGAGATTGCAGCTCATATTGAAGATTGGTTGAAAGAAAACGTAGAGTAATCTATGATCGGTGAAGTGATAGGTGCTATTGCTTCACTTTTTTATAGAAAGGGGAGAAGATAAAGAAATGAAAATTGAAGGAGGATTAGATTTAGTATAGATAGCAGTATTAAAAAAATGAATACTGCTATTTTTCTTTGCTATTGTACAGCTAAACAAAATAGGACTATAATAAAGTTAGAAAGTGAGGTAAATCCTATGAAACACGTTATTTTGAACAATGGAGTGAAGATGCCAATTCTTGGCTTTGGTGTTTTCCAAATTCCTGCCGGTGAAACCAAGCAGGCCGTACTTGATGCTATTAAGGTTGGCTATCGTCATTTTGATACGGCTCAGTCTTATGCCAATGAAAAAGAAGTTGGTGAAGCTATCGCAGAATCAGGTTTGCCAAGGGAAGAATTTTTCATTACCAGCAAAGTCTGGCTGGAGCATTACGGTTATGAGAAAACGAGAAAAGCTGTTCTACATTCATTGGAGGTCATGGGTTTAGATTATCTAGACTTGATGCTCCTTCATCAGCCTTTTTCAGATTACTATGGTTCTTATCGTGCCTTGGAGGAATTGTATAAAGAAGGGAAACTGCGTGCCATTGGTGTCTGCAATTTCTATCCTGATCGTCTGAGTGATTTGGTGGCTTTTAATGAAATTACACCACAGGTCAATCAAGTTGAAACCCATCCGTTTAATCAACAGATTTTTCGCACAAGAGAATATGATCAAAAACAATGTTCAGATGGAGTCATGGGCTGCTTTTGCAAAAGGTAGAAATGGCATCTTTTCTCATCCGACACTAGTGGCGATTGCGGAAAAACATGGTAAGTCTACAGCTCAGATTATGGTTCGTTGGCAGGTGGAGCGTGGTATCGTCTGCTTGACAAAATCAGTAAAACCGGAGCGTATGGCTGAGAATATTGATGTTTTTGATTTTAACTTAACGGATGAAGATATGACAGCCATTGCAGAACTTGATACAAAAGAAAGTCTGTTTTTCAATCACCAAGATCCTTCAACAGTTGACATGTTCTTACGTTTGATTGAACAGAGAAAAAATGGAGAAAACTAAAGATGAAAACAATTACTTTAAATGATGGCAATTGTATTCCGGCAGTTGGATTTGGTGTTTTCAAAATTCCTGCAGACGGCTCGACCTATACAGCTGTTAAGGAAGCCTTAGAAGTTGGTTACCGTCATATTGACACAGCGCAAGCTTATTTTTAACGAAAAAGAAGTCGGACAAGCTATCAAAGATTCAGGCATTCCACGTGATGAAATCTTTGTCACCAGTAAACTTTGGATTCAAGATTATGCTTACGAAACTGCTAAAAGCAACCATTGATGCAACCTTGGAAAAATGGGGCTTGATTACATGACCTCTACCTGCTTCACCAACCTTATGGCAAAGTCGAAGAAGCTTGGAAAGCTTTAGAAGAAGCCAAATCAGCCGGTAAAATCAAATCAATAGGTGTATCAAACTTCACGCCAAACTTTTGGAATCAATTTGTTCCACATTTCAATACGATTCGGCTGTTAACCAAGTAGAGTTCAACCCATATTTTCAACAAAAAGCTCTACGTGACTTGCTTGCAAAGGATGATGTTAAAATCGAAGCTTAGTGCCACTCGGACAAGGAAATAAAGACTTATTTTTCCGAACCAGTCATCATAGCTTATCTAACAAATATGACAAAGATGCCGGGCAAAGTGTTTTGCGATTTGAAGTGCAAGAAGGTATTATTGTCTTGCCAAAATCAACCAAGAAAGTTCGCATGGCATCAAACAAAGAACTCTTTGATTTTGAATTGACCGCTGAAGAAATGGCGGAGATTCGTGCCCTTGACAAAGGAAAAGGTGCTCATGACCCGGACGCACCGGGCGTTGGAGATTATCTCTTGTCAGCTTATGACATTCATGCTAATGATTAATTTTTAAGATTATTTGAGGAATAATAAAATGAAAATATTTTAATTTTGGGTGCCAACGGACAAATTGCACGGATTGTAGCAAAGCGTCTTTTGAGCGAACAAGATGATGTTCAATTGACACTTTATTTACGAAAAAGTCATCGTGTTGATGACTTAGTGGCTATTAATCCTGCGCGTGTAAGGACAGTAGATGCTGACATTCACGACCAAGAAATGTTGGACAAGGCTGTTCAAGGACAAGATATTGTTTTTATTGCAAATGTTGACAATGACCCTGATAACAAACTGACTCAAGGTGTTATTGCAGCAATGATTAAAAATGATGTTAAACGTGTTATAGCTTCAAATGTTTTAGGAATTTACGGAGAAGTTCCCGGAGAATATGGTCGTTGGAATACAGAAATGCTTACGCAAGCAGGGCTCAATCGAGCTCGACGTTCTGACGAATTGTTAGAAAAATCAGGCTTAGATTACACAACTTTACGTTTGCCTTGGTTAAATGACCGTGATGAGGTGAAATACAGTATTACTCACAAAGGAGAATCATATGTCGGTGTCTCCGGCTCACGTCAAAGTATTGCAGACGTTGTCGTCAAAATGATTGCTGATCCAACTTACCTCAATAGAGAAAGTATAGGTCTTGCAGACCCTGATACTCAAGGATTGACACGTCCTGTTTATTAAGATAAATAGAGGAGGAGAAAAAATGAAAGTCGCAACATTTATTGAATCAGGGAAAATGACAGTCCCTGAAGCAAGCCACTCTGACATTAACAGACCTCCATCCTTTTATAGATGTCGCTTTTGAGGCAATCTATACCTTTCTTTGAGAAGAAATATTTAATCCTAACTATCAATTTGAATAATGATAGATAAAAACGAAATAAACAATGAAATACACAATACTTAATAACGGAATCAAGATGCCTATGGTTGGATTTGGAGTTTTACAAATCCATGATGCCAAAACAACGCAGACAGTTGTAGAAGAAGCGATTAAAACGGGCTATCGTTTGATTGACACCGCCCAAGCTTATGGTAATGAAGAGGCGGTCGGAAAGAAGTGCAGTAGATAAGGAGAAAGTGGAATGAAAACATTATTTATAAACGGTAGTCCCAATAAAAATGGAAATACCGTAGCTTTAGCATTATTAGGCGATCAATCTTTTGAAACGCTTCATCTGGCAGATTATAAAATTTATGATTACGGACAAGATTTCTCAGATGATCAATTTCGAAGAGGTGCTGGCAGCTATTTGAAGCAGATACAATTGTGATTGGCTCACCGGTCTATTGGCATAGTATCAATGGTTTGGTACGGAATTTCCTGGATCGACAGTATAATCGTGTCGAAGAACAGCTCAAAGGAAAAGTATTGTATTTCATCTTTCAAGGCTCAGCTCCGACGCAGGAAGTTCTTGATATGGGAAACTACACCATGAGCCGTTATGCCGGATTGTATGGAATGAACTACAAGGGTATGATAACTAGGTAAGGAAGTGAGAGGTTGCAGAGTACGCAAAATTCTTGTTGCTTATTTTTCCGCCTCCGGAAATACAGCCACGATTGCCTAAGATATCGTTTTTGAAACAGGTGGAAATCTATTTGAAATCAAACCACAGAATCCATATAGCAAGGCTGATTTGAATTGGACAGAAGAAAATAGTCGAGTCGTCCAAGAGTATCTCAATGAGTCCAAACGGGAAACGCCTTTGGAAGTAGTGACTCCTGAAAACCGGGCAGATTATGATGTAGAGATGGCAGGAACAGGCAACCGTGAAGAAGGGCAACGGTTTAGTTCATCAGCTACAAGCTCAGAAGTAGCTGAATGGCTTACTGAGATAGGATATTAAGATTTCTATGGAAAGAGAGAACAACTCTTTATTCTCACAAGAAATAAATTTTGGTATAATACTCTTTATTAAGGAGGAGTAAAACATGTATTTAATGTCAAAAGAGCGTTTAGTCGCTTTTTACAGATGCCATTTGGCGATTACTCATAACGATTTTAGTTTTGGAATTAAACGCAGTGGATCAGATTAGCTGGCAGGCTCTAGCGATTTGCGTGCCAATTTTTCGCCTACACCATTTCTTTTCTTCTGGTTGAACCATGTGGGTTAATCTGCATCGTAGTTGGGATGTGGTTGATAAAATCAACTCCAATTTGGTTTGGAGTTCGATTGTCTTACTCTTCTTTTCATCCTTTTTCCCCTACACCACAGCCTTGGTTTCGGCTGATTTTAACAATTCAGTTGCTCAAACCTGCTATGGGTTCATTGTTCTTCTGGTAACAGCTTGTAACGTCTGGATGTATCACGATTGCATAAACTAAATACCGATGCTGTTGAGCAAGCCGTTTTTAACATTTTAGATAAGGAAGGTCTGGTTGATATTGCACTAAAGCTAATAAGTTTAGTCTTGACCTTGACGGTCTTCCCTTCTGCCATGATGTGGGCGGTGCTGTTTACGTTCTTGGTCATCGTTTTACCTAGAGCAATTAGGCAGTAATCCTTATCAAATAAAGAAAAGTATGGTTCTTTCGAGGGAACCATACTTTTTTTCTGTACTATCAAGTGAATTGCATTAATACACTTTTTATTCTTTTTAAAGTTGAGATGTAAAAGAGGTTTTGTGGCTTCCTTTATCTACGAGTTGGGACATGCACACGTTTGGTTGGATTGTCTGAGGCGGCCTGAGAGATATTGGTTGAAAAGCTTGGCAAAGCAGAAGCAGAGATCAGTTCGTCAAAGGCTTTCCAATCTGTCTGGACAATAAATTTGGTTTGTGTTAGCTGATCCACAAGTGGTTGCCAAATCCCCAGATTGGACCGCAAGAGCATGGTTAGGTTTGCCAAATCTTTCAATGTAATTTCCTCACGCATGGCATAGGGATGGGCAGGTGGAACAGAAATATAAAGTTGTTCTTTGAAGAATCCGGTTGTCAGCACATCGTCATGCTCAATTGGAAAGTCTGTCACGATAAACTGGAATTTCTGACTAAGTAGGCCTTCCAGTAGGGAGTCATTATCGTGTAACTCGACATGGACTTCTTGTTCTAAGTCCTGCTCTGCCAAACGATTCCTCACTTCCCATTCTACACCAGGAGCTGAGATGCCGCCAAATAAAGTCGTGGCTTGGAGAGAAAAACGTTGGAGATTTTAAAAATTGCTGCTCATGGTTGAGCAAAGCTTCTGCTTATTGAACAGTATATTTACCGGTTTCCGTTAAGGAAAGTTTGTTTTTGCTTCGTTCGAAAAGCCGGACGCCTAAGTCGTCTTCTAACTGACGCATATTACGGGTCAAAGACGGCTGTGAAATCAACAAAACCTCAGCTGCGCGTGATAGTGTCCCTTCTTTATCGACCGTAATCAATTGTTCCAGGTGCTGTAAATTGATCATATCTTCTCCTTTGTGACTATTCACTTTATGAATAGCAGTCTAACTAATTGCTATTGTACTATTTTTTAAAGCACTTGTAAAATAGAGACATCAAGTGGAGGTGGCTGTATGAATAAGATTAGATTAAATAATGGAATAGAAATGCCACAGGTTGGGATGGGGCTGTTTCAGCTGAAAGGTGATGATACTCAAACCTACATCAAACAGGCGATTGAGGCCGGGTATCGCTTATTTGATACGGCCAGTATCTATGGTAATGAAGCAGATTTAGGGCAGGCCATTAAGGATTCAGGAATTGCTCGAGAGAATTTTTTTATTTCCGGCAAGGTCTGGATTCATTCTGATGGCTATGAGGCAACGATGAAGGAGTTTGAAACAAGCCTAAATCGTTTGGGAACAGATTACATTGACCTGTATTTGATTCATCAACCGATGAGGATGTTTATGGATCTTGGCGTGCCTTAGAGAAGCTTTATACTCAAAGGGAAAAATTAAGGCTATTGGCGTATCGAATTTCTCTGAAGATCGCTTGCTTGATTTTTATTTTTAAAGCCACAAAACTGTTCCGGCAGTAAATCAAATTGAGCTTCATCCTCATCAATCATCCATAAGGAAACTGATGAAGGATTACGGATTCAGAGTTCAGGCTTGGGGCCTGCTTTGTGAAGGGATGAAAAATATCTTTCAGCATCCGGTATTAGAAAAATCGCGAAAAACACCAGAAATCCATTGCTCAAATCGCTTTAAAGTGGAGTGTGCATATGGGCAATAGCGTCATCCCCAAATCAACAAATCCCATACATTTGGCAGAAAATGTAGCCCTTTGGGATTTTTGAATTGGACCAAGAAGACTTAGACCAAATCAAACAGCTGGACATTGGTTACAGTGAGATTATTGACCATAAAAATTTAGCCGTTGTAAAAGGGTTGAACCTGTGTTTAGGGAGTAAGAAGGCTCCTGTCTAAAGGAGGAATTATGGTATTTACAAAAGATACAAAAATTAGAGAAATTACGCAACATCCTAGTTTTAGAGGATTTGGACACTTATTCCCCATTTAGCGATGAGGACGAGATGGTGAAGGATCCAAGTAAGAGAGAAACAGGGCTATTTTACTTCAAAGGGAAGGAATATGAGAAATTTGCCCTTATCAATGCAGGAGGCGGTTTTCATTATGTTGCTGCCTTGCACGACAGTTTCCCACAAGCTGTTGCCTTGCCAATGCCGGTGATTGGTATTGGTCAAGCAATGGTCGTTGCACCTGTGACGGCAGCAGGTATCTATCAAGCTCCTGATGACTTGGCAGGTTCGGCCGGTGGCTTGACAAATGCCATGCATCAAATTGGTGGACCAATTGGCTTATCTGTTATTATGGCTATGACATCGAATTTCTATGTCAGTCTTGGTTGGATGCGCTTTGCTTTTTGTCCTTATCTTTGTTTATCAGTTTGGAAAAATCTCTAGGAGGTTTCTATGAGAAAAACTTTATTTTTATTGGTGAAGTATCCTGGTCTTAGCTGCTTGCTCCGTTCAAAATAACAATACTACAAGTAGTAGTTTATCAACCTCATCTTCATCTGTTCTTCCAAGCGGGAAAATGGACCAAAGTCAGATTGCAGCACCGCAAGTTGGTCTCTCAGATGAAGTGTGGAATAACAGTCGCGGAACAGTTTCAGATGGAAAAGATACCAATTCTGAGCAAGAGCCGACTCGAATCTTGTCTGAAGACGCCGATAGTCTGATTGTCTATTTTTCACGGTCAGGCTCTACTGAGTTACTGGCTAGCAAGATTCAGGCACTTTCCGGTGCAGATGTGATTGAATTGGTTGCCAAAGAAACGTATAGTTCTGATTATGGTGAAACGGTACAACGGGCCAATCAGGAACGAAATGTCGAAAACACTCCTGAATTGGACGTAGAGATGCCGGATTTATCTCACTATCAAACCATTTATATCGGATATCCCATTTGGGGCATGACCATGGCAGAACCCGTTGCAACCTTTATCGAAACCTACGCCAAAGAACTTGATGGAAAAACGATTATTCCATTTTCGACAAATGGAGGCTATGGACTAGGATCAAGTCATCGATTATATCGAAACTATTTGGCTGAAAACCAGGTTACCGCTCGTATTGAGCCTGCCTTTGCAGTCGAAGGAAATAAGGTCGATCAGGCTGATTCAGACTTGATGACGTGGTATAACAATTTAAACAAATAGAAAGAGGTAAATGTTATGAAAAAGACGACAGATGATTTTTGGAATTGTTGTGGTAGCAATACTTGTCGCCCTATTTACATGGAACTTCTCAAGAGGACGACAATCAACAGAAAAGTTGGATGAGGAAGCCACGGTAAGAAGCGATGATGCGCTTTCCATCCGCGGCGGCAGCGTGGCTGATTCAGAGGAAGATGTACGTGAATGGGTGCAGGGGCTTAGGATATCAGAAGACTGCACAGACTCCGCAGGAGGAGCTGCCGGCACCAGGAATACGATGATTGTCGCCATGCGAAAAGACCGAAAGGAAGAGACTGCGGCAGGCAGATGGATCGCGAGGCTTCTGGCGGCAGGAATTGGCATATATGCTTTTTTCAGGCGGCAACTCGGAGAATACCTTTTCCTGCGGACTCATTTCGTGTTTTCTAATGACAGAGAACCGCTGATCTTCTTCTTTATCAACTATCCGGCGATCATGGGACTGTTCGTCTTCGTCGGTCACTATCCGGCCTGATGGCTGAAAAGGCTGGATAAGAAAGGAAGCCATAAATGAAAAGAATAATACTGCTGCTATGCGTGCTGATGCTTGTCGGCATACTGGTGTCCTGCGCAAAAGCCTCAGATCAGCCTCAGCAGCAAACAGAACAAAATGAAACAGAGGCATCATCGGAGGACACAAAAGAACCTTCAGATGTTACCTCATCAGAGAATAAGGAAACTATGGAGCAAACAGGATATACAACCGCTGTTCCGTATTCATATAAGACCGCATCTGACCATCCCGGTACTGTGACCAGGGTGGATTATGATTCGAAGGATTATGTCAGAGACGGAGCAGCAATCACAAAAACAGCCTACGTTTATACCCCTTACGGCTATGATGAAAACGATGAAGAAACCCGATACAACATCATCTATCTGATGCACGGCTGGGGTGGACACGCAGGCGAATACTTTGAATACACTTCAACCAAAAACGTGTTTGATCACCTGATCGAAAAACGGCGACATCCCACCGGTCATCATCGTATCAGCCACGTTCTACAATGATAACAGCGACACGGACTTCAGTGGATCGATTGCCGAGTTCCGCCAGTTCCACCGGGATTTCGAAGAAAACCTGATGCCAACGGTGGAAGGAAGGTTTCACACTTATGCAAAGTCTGCTTCGGATGAGGATCTGAAGGCATCCCGGGATCATCGGGCTTTCGGTGGATTCTCCCTGGGATCGGTCACGACCTGGCTGCAGTTCTGCTATGACACAGATTATATTCGTTACTTCCTGCCGATGAGCGGATCCTGCTGGTATTACGGCACTTACGGAGATTTTCAGATCGAAAGGAATGTGGACTTCATCGAACAGCTGGTGAAAGATAACGACCTTGATGAGAGCGGTTATTTCATATATCACGCCGTCGGCACACAGGATGCGGTAAAGAGCCAGTCCATCGACATGGCGGAGGAAATGCTGGAGCGTTCTGATGTGTTCACACCGGAGCATTATATGTTCCATCTGAAGGACGGCGGGTATCATGACTTTGATGCCGTACAGGAATATCTGTACAATGCGTTACCGCTGTTTTTCCGGAATTCGGATAATGATCAGGTGACTGTCGGCACGGCTTCGGCCGTGTTCTATACAAAGGAGAACGGGATCGCAGATGTTCAGAACGATCCTGCTTTCGGCGATTACGGCAGGCTGCTCTTTCCTGTAAACAGAGGATATATGAGCGGTGATACACTTGGGAGTCTTCGTCTTACCTGGTACAACAACATTGATCCGGATATGACGGTGGAGATCTGCAACTACATGAGAGATCATGCGGAAACCGGGGATACAATCTTTTATGACATTTACACGGAAGAAGAAAAGAAAGCTGATCCAGCCAAAAGAGATACCGGTCTGTTCTTCTTCAAGGGTGATCCCGGTGCCAAGTTTGCAGTCGTAAACGCGGGAGGCGGCTTTGCCTACGTCGGTGCGATGCACGACAGCTTCCCGCATGCTTTGGAGCTTTCAAAGAGGGGCTACAACGCATTTGCTCTGATCTACCGTCCCGGCGCTCAGACTGCCTGCGAGGATCTGGCAAGAGCAATCGCATTTATATTTGAACATGCAAAAGAACTGGAAGTCGACACATCCGACTATTCCCTATGGGGAGGTTCGGCCGGAGCCAGAATGGCAGCGTGGCTTGGCAGTTACGGTACAGAAAGCTTCGGAGAAGATGCTCACCCCCGTCCGGCTGCAGTATTTGTCAATTATACCGGCCTTTCGGAAGTATATGGCAATGAACCACCGACTTACAGCGCCGTCGGGACGAACGATGGCATTGCTTCCTACAGGACGATTGAGCGACGCATCAATGCTATTCGGGCAAACGGCACAGATGCTGAGATCGAAGTCTTTAATGGCCTGTCTCACGGCTTCGGGCTTGGCACAGGCACCGTTGCGGAAGGCTGGATCGACCGTGCTGTGGAGTTCTGGGAATGCAATATGAAAAACGAGTAAGGAGGGATTTGAAGGATATGAAGAAACAAACGGCGGGAAGAGATCGCCTGGGTGATCTTGCTCCGAAATTCGCAGAATTGAATGATGATGTACTCTTTGGAGAGGTCTGGTCGAGAGAAATGGAACTCTCTACGAGAGACCGCAGCATGATTACAATTCAGGGTCCTCACTGCACAGTATGATATGCAGGTCGAATGCCGGTATCCTATTGGGCATGCGGATTCGAATCTTCTGCAAAACGAGACCCTGACAGCGATCGCTGAAGCACATGGGAAGAGCGTCGTCCAGGTGATTCTGCGCTGGCATGTGCTGGAAAGACTGTGCGCAGTTCCGGTTCCGCAATCGGATCATATCCGTGAAAAACATCGAGATCTTGATTTTGAACTGAGTGATGAGGAAATGGAACAGATCCGGGCAATGGACAAAGGTGAAGAAGAACGGTATTTCAATATTAACTATGAACAGATGGGCGGATTCTTTACATCGCTCAATAAGTAAGATAAGGAAGGAAAAAGAAACATGAACATAGTATGGATGATTACAGGTGCCGGCCGTGGACTGGGCCGTGCGTTTGCGGAGGAAGCGGTCAAAAACGGCGACATGGTTATTGCCACGGTCCGCAAAATCAACGATGTGGATCCGTTGATGAAAAACGAAAATGTGCTTCCGGTCATTATGGATGTTACGAAAAAAGAGGAAGTCGCCGCTACGATCGCTGCAAGAATAAAGAAATTCGGCAGGATCGACGTGCTGATCAATAATGCAGGTTTCGGTATGAGCGGTGCCTTTGAGGAAGTATCGGATGAAGAACTCAGAACATTGATGGAAACGAATTTCTTTGGCGTTACGAATGTTACCAAGGCTGTCCTCCCCGTTATGCGTAATCAGGGAAGTGGCATAAAGTACTGACGGTATCCTCTCAGGCGGGAGCCATAGGTTCCCTCGGAAGCTCCGCTTTACTGTTCTTCCAAGTATGCGGTTGTGGGACTGTCGGAAGCGCTCAGTATGGAACTGGCGCCTTTCGGAATCCAGGTTGCTTCTATCCTGCCCGGTTCATTTCGGACGGGTTTCCGTGACAGCAGTTCTATGAAGCATGCAAAAACTTCGCTGGCAGCTTATGAAGGATCGGCTGTTCACGCGGCCAGGGATTTTCTCGTGGCCAGTAATCACAAGCAGGAAGGAGATCCCGAAAAAGCAGCAGCATTTCGTGTATAGTATCATTGAAAACGGAAAAGCTTCGAAAAGGATCCTGATCGGCAAAAAATGCTGTGAAGATGTGAAAGCATATCTGGAAGAAAGAATTTCAGAGATCGAATCTTATCTGGATGAATCATCCCAGACGGATTTCGGCGTAGAGCAGTAACATTGTGAAATTACATATGAGGCCGCCTGTCAAACCGATTGGCGGTCTTTTATATTGACAAAAAGGATTTTAGGTTTAAGAATATAAATATACAATAAAATATTATCAGTGTAAATATGAAATCATTTGAAAAATTTTGATAAAAATGGGTCACAGAATACTATAGAAGTTCCGAAAGTATAAATCCTGACAAATCAACAAGGTAAAATCATGTAAAGATAACTGGAGAATATCGAGAGAATTGAAGAATTTTGGAATACTTTTTAGATCGATATATTGGACTATAGATATTTACAGTTCGTATGAGGAGTACTTAAATTCTGCCAAGGATCTTACATTAGAACAAAGATATCTTAATGCGATATCATGGTATTTTATGGAAGTAAATAATGGTGGACATTTTCAGTTTTTTGACAACTCCACAGGAATAGTATGGGAAGATGCTTTAAATGGACTTAGTCTGTTTGGAATGGAAGAGTTGGCTGACAACTTTAAAACAGTGGTGGATTTGTTTGGGGGAAGTATACCTTTTGCCAGAGAAGAACGATGGGATGCTATGGATAAGATGGGTGAAGATTTTGAAGAACTTTTGGATAAGGCTGATAATGTAGTATATGATTTGTATGACTATGACTATGCATTTGAAATGAAATATATAAAATCTCATCCTGAGAAGTTTGTATTTGAGGATATTATAATAAGATAGTGTGAAATATGGATAATATATAGTAAAGAGATAAGGCTGAGACCATTTTATCATGTATTCTCAGCCATTAAAATATATTATTCAAGCAGATACTTTAAATATCCATACCCCTTTCATCCATTTTTCTCATAGGGGATGAACTCAAGTGAGGCACTGTTTATACAGTATCTTTTACCGCCTGATTCTTTAGGTCCGTCATCAAAAACTATAGTCCTAAGTGGGCGTTACCGCTTCTGCTTCTCACCTCTGTTCTGTTCATATTGAAGCTGTCATCTTCACTGTATTTTACTACATCCTCATTTTATAGGTTTTGAAAAACTTGGCTAACCAACCTGATCTCAAACTTGTCTGTTGAGACAAAGAGTGGTTCCTTTGTTGTAATATCTACATAAATTCCCTTTTTCAAAATTGTTCCAATATTCATTTGCAAAAAGGTCTTTCAGTAT
>BNJS01004305.1_pt1 | contig 14299 bp, 19 predicted proteins | sample 8540461 | NCBI WGS metagenome assembly BNJS01 (sample SAMD00202454, study PRJDB9452) | human saliva metagenome | isolation source: human saliva | place: Japan
AATATCCCTTCTTTTCAGGATATTGTGAGCGTATAGCCTGGATAGATTGTCAATGACTTTGCTTCCCCAACCCTCTTTTCTTTTGGAGGTAGAGAATGAAATGTCCCACCTTCCAATAATGAAAGAGCATATCAGCATTAGCCGAAGCAATCACGCGCACTTGAGTCTGCTCTAAATCAGAGCCAATAGCACGCACTATGGGCGAAAAATCCTGTTTGTCGGTGTTCTTTATATCGTTGCTCATTGTGAAATCTATTACAATTGGTTGAACTTACTCATCGCATTTGCTTTGATGTCGTCGGCAATGTCAATGTAGGGCTTCATAGCCTTGTAGTCGCTGTGTCCCGTCCATTTCATCACCACCTGCGGAGGAATCCCCAATGCAAGAGCATTACAGATAAACGTTCTACGGCCAGCGTGCGTGCCAAGCAAGGCATATTTCGGAGTCACCTCATCAATGCGTTCATTACCTTTATAGTAGGTTTGTCGCACAGGTTCATTGATTTCGGCAAGCTCTGCCAATTCTTTGAGATAGTCGTTCATCTTTTGATTCGTAATCACTGGCAAAGCCTTGTCGTTTTCAAACTCCACATCCTTGTATTTCTCAAGAATAGCCTTGCTGTGGTCGTTCAATTCGATAATCAAACTATCGGAAGTTTTGACTGTCGTCACTTCGATGTGATCTCCTTTGATGTCGCTTCTACGAAGATTGAAAACATCAGAATAACGCAATCCCGTGAAGCATTGAAAGAGAAAAACATCGCGCACACGTTCAAAAAGCCTGCTTTTGTTGGTGGGATTTTGAACTCTCTGGAGCTTGTTCAATTCTTCCCACGTTAGAAATATGATTTTCTTTTGCGTATCCTTGAGTTTTGGCTTAAATGTATCGTAAGCATTGTTGCTGTGCATTCCTTGCTTAAAACTCCAGCGCAAGAACCATTTCAGGAAACTCAATTGTTTGCCAATAGTGCTATTGCGCATCTCTCTCACTTCTCGAAGATACTGCACATATTCAGTTAATCCCTCCTCATCGAAGAAATCAAAACTTAGTTCTGAACGAAAATTCTTAAGATGATTCTTTTACGGCTGCAAATTTTTCAAAGGTGGAGTGCGTCCAATCATTCTGTCTACCGCACACACGAACGAAATCATCAAACGCTTCGTAAAAGTTACTAGGCACATTAGACAAATCAGTACTTGACAATTCCGTTTTTTCATTCTGCCCGTGCCTATTGTTGAAAGCCTCCTTCACCTCAGCAGGGCTTGGTATAATCTCTGCAACCTCAAATCGCTTGAAAATCTCTTGCAATTCAGTGTAGTATCCTAAGAGAGCAGCATTGATTTCCGATGAAGATTGTTTGAGTTTATTGGCACATCCGTTTTTCACTCGTTGTTTATCCCCATCCCATTTTGCCACATCAATGCGATAACCGGTAGTAAATTCAATTCGCTGGGAGGCAAAATTCACCCTCATACGAATCGGTACGTTCTCTACAATGGGCACTCCATCTTTCTTCCTACTTTCTAGAGCAAAGATGATATTACGCTTGATGTTCATAGTTTGGGAGTTATGATTTATGCACCCAAAGTTACACCCAAATTCTGAGATACCCAAGAGAATCCTATGATTTCTCATTTTACTTGAAATGAACTCAATGCGCTGAAAAACAATATGTTGATGTCTTATGATGTTTTATGACATAACAAGAGAAAGAGCCTCTCTCTCCGCAAAGTGGCTTCAAGATGACTTCAAAATGGTCGTCAAAACAGCCTTCAAAATTAGCGTAAATCGTTGTAAGACTTATACTTACAACGATTTTTCTTTGTATATAAGTCTATACAGTGACGGCTAAACCCTAGGTTTTGATAGTCATCATTCGGTCAAATTCTGCTACAGAAACTGCTACACAAAATAATGGACGTATAGGTTAAATAGCAGGATATTTTGAAAGTACTACTAATTGGATAGAGCGGCTCAATCGCAGCTATAAACGCACCTTGCACATGCGTGCCGCGATGCCCCCTTTTTGTTGGGGTAGCCTAACAAAAGGGAGGGGGAACAGAGAATATTACACACTTTTTCGGACAATACCCAAAACATAGTCGAAGTATCATTGATGTATGTTATTAGAAGTTTACGCCCATAGAACGAAGTATGAGTTCCCAATTCCAGTTGTAATTAAACAAGCACTACATCATGAGAGTCTAGAGCTTCCATGACGTAGTGTTGAATAGTAGTGAAAAGTTGAACTCAATTACAACGAATGAAAACACGTTTCCTAGGAATGCTAAAAGGTTCCCCATCATCTATTACCAAACGGTTGGCTTCGATTTTCCCTTTGTATATATGGGTGGTCACATGAGGTTTTCCACATTCTTGTATCCAAAGGGGGATGCCCATGCGCTGCGCTGTAGCCTCCTCCTTGCAATATAATGGAACTGGGTAGTCAAATTCTACCCCTGCTTCGACTGTAAAAGACAAGGAATCCTGTTTTACAATGATGTTTTGCAAAGGACGAATCTCATAACCAGGAAGGTATCCCTCTCTAGCTAGATAAAACTCATCTGTTGTAGCATTTAAACATCCATGCACGCCTAGCGAATCTTTCCAAAAGATAAGATAGCAACGATCCTCTCCTCCCGATGGATGTGAGATCTGCTCTTCATAGATGGAGGACATGTGTTCAATAGGAACGAGTTTTTCTGTTTGAGCATATACAGCGTGCAACGTCCAAGAGAGAAAAAGGAGAATAAGAAACTTTTTCATAAACGTCTTATTGAGGGTATTCCACATGAATTGAGTGATTCTCGATGAGAACATGACATCCTTTTGCTTCAAGTTCTTTCCCAGCGAGGGCATGTGCTTCGTGGTCCATCTCTTCAGTTGAGAGAGTTGTTGCTTCAGAAGCTTTGAGAGCTGCGACCTCTTTGGCAAACTCTTCCGAAGAGGCTTTTGTGATTCGTACCATAATAGTTGTATGGTTGTAAAATTAAGTTGGACGTTATGTGCTACATTACAAACCTAGGATAACTGTACGAGTACTTATTGGGAGGCAACATGAATGTCCGAGGATCAATTGTTGTGGAGGACTAAATGTGAGAAAAACTAGTTCATTTTTTGCATAGCTTGTAATCTATGTACCTAGATAGCGATAGACAGTGATGAAGAGTTCTTATATTAAGGAGCTCGATTATCTAGTGAGTCTCCTGCCTGAATCTAACCTTCTCAATTGCTTTACTGTTGCTTTACGTATTTTTATAGCTTCTTCGTACGCTTGCAACCTCTCCTCTAGACTAGACGTAATATAAGGGGTAAAAGGACAGTCCCTTACGAAAAAGTGCGCCTGAGAAGCGGCGATAGAGATTCATGGGAAAAAGCAATGTGAGGAGAAATGGAGTTGCTCTAAATTAGAGGGCACAGAACAGAAGCGTATCATTGAAGATATGCGAGAACCACCGATAACAATCGGGAAATGAAAGGGTTACAACGAAATCACAGAAAATGCACCACAAAACGAAATGATACATGGCGTTACATTTGCGTTACATTTGGGGGCGAAATGATGGGCGCGTTGCTGCAAAGATGATACGTGTAGGCACGTTTGCGTTACATGAGGTGGCACAATGGTGCGATGGAGGGAGAAAAGGGCGCGATAGAGGCTAAAAAGGGGCTTATTTTGGATGTTTGAGAATGGAGTGGCTGTGTGGCTGCTCCATTTGTTGTATATAGATGAGATTGCTAGTGTTTATCGGGAGAGTTAAGGTGTAAGGATGTGTGCGTGGTATTGTGTTTTTGCCCTGTTGTACGCAGCCTCAAATAGGTGGGTGAAGGGGTTTGCCTAGGATGGCATTGAAAAGCCGTCAGAAAGCCATTATAATGGCTTTCTGACGGCTTTCAGGATTATTAGGGGTGAAGCATGATCACTTGGGAGGGGGAAAAAAATAGGGGTGGGGTTACAGGTGGGGTTACAAAGTGGGGTTACAGGGAAGTGGGGTTACAAAGTGTGGTGTTATGAGGTAGTGAGTGAGGGGGTGAAATATACGCTATTCTGATTGTAGTGTATGTAATCGCTGTGAGTTGTATATGAAAATATATAGTCGTTTTTCCTTCTCTCATCTTATATATAGGGGAATATCAAGATGTTAGCTCGATTATCCTCTAGAAATAGGTTGTCTAACTGGGGTGGATACACTGTTAGGAGGCGGAGCGGATAGACCCTATGACCTTGAATATACGCAGTATGCGAGATATAGAATACTCTTGCTCGTCATACTCTTCGGTATTGATTGGGATGAGTCTCAGAGTGTCGGGTGAAGACCCTCGTCTTACGACCTTGACGGTTCGAATGTCTCCCATATCTACAGCATACACTTCTCCGAATTGGATGGTGTCTAGCGTACATTGTTTTAGTGCTATTATATCACCATTGTTTATCCTTGGGGACATGCTGTCTCCAGATAAATTACACCAGAAGTCAGCATGATTATAGGGCTTGAAATCGATAAAATAACTAGGTGTAGCGTGATGGTCATTGAATATCTCGTTGAAGCCTCCTAGAAAGTCAACGTCATAGTAAGGTAATCCTGCCGTTGTTTGCTGGCTTAATTGGGGAATATCTTGTTCTGTATGTTTGCAGTCTATGCTCCCAACACCCATCAGAATCCAATCAGAAGAGATGCCAAACTCTTTTACAGTATTCTGTATTGCTGAAATTCAACATTGCTTCTCCTTTGGCTATTTCTGTCAAAAGGAGGGCTTACACCGATTTTCTTTTTGCAAAACTCTTCTTATCGGTTACTTTTCCATGCTCTACAAGCCACTCGTATGCTTGTAAAAACGTTCTGCTACATCTAAATTCTTCGCATAATTCAGTATTCTGAAAAGAAAATCCAGAATTTCCTTGGTTTTATAATACAGAATTCTGTATCTTTTGCAGGTGTTCAATTTGCACACCCCAAAGATACACAAAAATGGCGGTGTGAACAAAGAAAAGCACATAAACTAATATATCTCTAACAATTGTTCAAACAAAATGGAACAGAAAATTGTGAAGCGTCGTCTTGTTGTAGGCGCAGAAGTAGAAAGCTATCTAGCTAAAGTATTCGGCTGTAGCTATCGAATGATTAAGAAGGCTATGTACTTGAGTGAAATCAGCCCTCGCTCGTCGCATCCAAAAGGCAGCTCGCGAAAAAGGTGCTTATGTTGAACTTTCAGCTCCCGAGTGTGAAACAATCCACACAAGCAATGGAAAGATGATACAGACCTTTGAAAATGGTGCAGTCCTTGAAGTTGCTATGCATACAGGACATTGCATCGTTACTCATCACGACAAGGTCGTGAAAGAGGTTAAGTATTGACCCTCCCCAGCTAGAACAATTGCAGCACGAGATAGCTCAGTGAGTAGTAACCGCCCAATGGGCAAAAACACAACAACAATGGAGTATTACAACAAGCAGCTATGCATATCAGCGCGAGAGTTGATAGATAAGGGGATAATCTCCTCATCTAATTACAAGCAACTCTCAGCTCGCGGTCGCATCCAAGTGGTGCGTCGTGGCGGTGGTGCTGCTGGTTGTTGCGCGCTCATCGCAGTCGATAGCTTGCCTACTGCTTACAAGACTAAGCTCGATGCACTCTACCCTGAGAAACATCAGATAATGCTTGAGAATTGGCTGCGGGCAACTCATGAGGTAGACCAACGAGCGATGGCTTACTACTCAAGCAAGGCAGAATGTGGTATTGACCTACCGATTGATAAGGTCAACGAGTATGTGACCAACGCCAGCGTGCTAAAACTGCGCCATCTACCTCTACAACCACACAGCAACGACTAAGAAGCTCTTTAAGGAGAAATTCAGCTGGGAGCGCATGTGCAGTGATTGAAGGACTGCGTGACCTCTATGGTCACACGCTGTAACAGCACATTGCGCTTCCGCAAGAAAGCCAATGAGTACAAAAAGGAAGGTTACAGCAGTCTTATTAGTGGTAAGTTTGGCAACCAAGCAGCGCGCAAGGTAAACATCAAGACTGAACAACTTATCATCGGCATAAGCTGCCCGCCCAATAAGCCGCTTCAACGCGAACGTAGCTGAGATGTACAACCAATTTGTCTGCGGTGAGCTTGAGGTCTATGACCCAGAAACGGGTGCACTCTTCGACCCCGAGGACTTTGTGGACAAGGATGGTAATCCTAAGGGAGCTGAGCGAAAGCACTATCAGCAACTATCTCAACCGTCCCAAGAACTCGCCTCCTCATTGCCAAGGCTCACAACAGCTACACCACGTATATGCACGAGCAGATGCCCCATGCACCGACATGCTGGTGAATTTAGCCTCTCTAGATTACGATGGACGACGTGGACTTGACCTCGCAAGCTCAAAGACACCAAGCAGCGCATCCATGCCCTACTACGCTTACGATGTGGTCAGCCAATGCGTTATCGGTGCGAGCTACGCAAGGAAAAAGGACGAGAGGCTTTGTACTCGACTGCTTCACGATATGTTTAGGCTTATCGACCGCCATGGCTGGGGGATGCCAGCAGGTATCGAGGTCGAAAATCACTTGATGACCCAATATAAGACTGGATTCTTGCAGGCAGGGTGTTGCTTTCCCCTTTGTCAGATTCTGCGCAGCTCAAAACTCGCAAGAGAGTATGCTTGAACCTCTTAATGGTGCGAAAAAGCGCAGCATCATCCACAAAACCACGAAGGTATTGGACGATTTTATGGCAGGGCAAGTGGCGGACTGAGGCCAAGAAGGTGAGCGATGCCACCAACGAGCTCTACGAGGACAAGCAATACTACACCTATGATGAGCTAGTAGCCGACGACCGTAGGGACTGCGAAGAATGGAACGCAGCCTGCACCCTAACCAAAAAGAAGTACCCCAACATGAGCCGTTGGGACGTGCTAGTCGCCAATATCAACCCCGCTCCTACCTCTAGACAAAAATCACCTTTGGCGCGCTATATTGGTGAGCGCGCGAAACCAGTGTCAGACGTAATTCCACCGTGCGCGTGATGGGCGAAGATTGGTGGTTGAGCAAGACAGAGGTGCTTGAGCAGCTTGTCTCTAATGACTACAAGGTAACCGCCTGCTATCTCCCCGATGAGGAGGGACGACCTCACGAAGTCTACCTCTATCAAGGTGACCGATACATTGATACAGTCGAGCGCGTAGAGACTTACAACCGCGTGATGGCAGAGCAGACCACCGAAGATCATGCCAAATTTGCCAAGCAACAACAGAAGGTTGCCAAGTTTAGTAAGTACGTCGAAGACAACGCCATACCTCAGCTGGGTATCATTAAGCCCGAGCCCAAATTTGGCAAGTCCGACTCTCTCAAGCCTCTGTTTGATATTGATGACCTCATCATCCCCACTCCTCCCGAGGAGGATGACCATTACCTCCCACCGCCTGCCACGGACTACCGCGCACGAGCGTTGGAGAGCTTATAACATCCCTCACAGCCCCTTATAATAGCATACAAATATGATTACAACGGAGTACAAGCATAAGATTATGGCTGCCATCACAGCCAATCGCACCAACTATCCCTCGGATGCCAAGCACGCAGCTGCCTTGGGAATGACCACCTCAGTATATAGTGCCGTCAAAAAGGTCAGACCGACCGCGTGCTGAGTGATGGTGCATGGGTGAGTATCGCCAGACGGCTGGGCGTAAACCTACGCGGAGAAGTTGAATGGCAAGCTGCCAAAACTGCCACCTTTGAGTTTGTGAGCGCGCAATTAGAAGCCTGCCAACAGTCTAGCTCAGCGGTATCCTCTGCGACCTCCCTAATATCGGCAAAACCTTCACCGCGCGACATTATGTCAAGACTCATCGCAATGCTGTCTACATCGACTGCTCGCAGGTCAAGACCAAACTCAAAACTCATCCGCAGTATTGCCTCTGAGTTTGGCGTGACAACAAGAGGACGATACTCCGACATCTACGATGAGCCTCGTCTATTACCTCCGCAGTATTGACCGTCCCTTATCATCTTGAGACGAGGCTGGTGACCTACAATATGAGGCTTTTGGAGTTGAAAGCCCTCTGAATGCCTCAGAACGCTGCTGCGCATGGTACATGATGGGCGCAGATGGGTTAAGAGCTAAGATAACTCGTAGCATTGAGTCTCAAAAGGTAGGATATACCGAGATGTTGAGCCGATATGGTGACCGCTACGCACGAGTGACTCCCGATGATGGCAGAGACCGCGAAGCCTTTTTGCGCGAGCAAGCTAGAGTCGTAGCGATGGCAAACGCTCCCGAAGGCACAGACATTGGTAGCATCGTGCGCAAAACAGCTGGAGGATTGCGCAGAGTCTATACCGAAATCGAAAAAATGAAACTACAACAATCTAACCCCAATGAGTAAGCGAGCATACAGTCCAGAGGAAGTACTCAAGAAGCGATATAAGGTGCTGAATTGGGATGGCAAGTGGGCAGCAGCTTTTGGTCATCCTACAATAGGTGAGATGTGGTTTGTCTCTGGTCAAAGTGCATCGGGCAAAAGCAGCTTCACGATGCAGCTCGCACGAAAGTTTTGCGAATATGGTAAAACTCTCCTTTGCTCTTATGAGGAAGGCATTAGACAGAGTCTTAAAGAGCGACTCGAGCTATTTAGGATGCACGAGGTGAGTAGACGATTTAACATTATCATCTCCGACACCTATGATGAGCTGGTGGAACGTCTCTCTAAACAACGCAGTCCAGAGTTTGTCATCATAGATAGCTTCCAGTACACTGGATGGACATACGCACAGGCTTTAGGATTGACCGAAAAGTACCCCAAGAAGACCTTCGTCTTCATCTCGCAGGAAGACCGAGGAGCACCATTAGGTAAACCAGCCATCCGATTGCGCTATGCCGCAGGCGTTAAGGTGCGTGTGACGGGCTTTAAAGCCTACTGCCAAGGACGATTCAGCGGTGAGGCTGGAAGTTATTACCCCTGTATGGGAAGAAGGTATATTGAGAATTGAAGCAGGAACCTACAATGAGTAATCAAAAGAACCCAGAAATCTACCTCATGCTCCTCCCCAACGACCGCGTGGCTGATGTGCTTGAGGATTGGTTGGCAAGAAACCTAGCTTGCAATCTCACTCTGCGAAGAGCAAAGACAAAAGGACACACTGTGATAGAAACAAGTGATGTGATCTTTGCTGCACGCATCAAACAATGGCATGGCTGCTTAAAAGTACATCATAAAAAGAAGAAAGGCAATGAGAAAGAGTTTATTCAGAGGACGCGACCACGCAGGCAAGTGGCACAAGGGCAACAAGTTTTCTGGACTTGAAGAAAATCCAGACACCGATACCGAGATGTTTCGCTTAGCGTATTACATCCAAAACGATGCAGGCGAAGAACACGAAGTAGTCCGCGAAACGATTATCCAGCTAGTATGTCCAGCGACAGAGGAAGAACCCGAGATTTGGGAGGGGGACATCATAGAGGATAAAGACTATCGCATGGTGGTAAACGTTCTCGACTCCAGCCAAATCATGTTTTACCTGCTTGCGCACAGCAAGACCAGCGCAGAGTATAAACCCCTAAATATGTACTACCTTTGAATTTAGGCTCAAAGATGGAAGGGCAAAAGTGGTGGGAAACATCCACGACACCCTAAAACCAACAACAATAAAGGACAACGCAATCAAGATTTTGGAGGACGAGCTAAAGCGCGCAGAAATAAGAAGAGGAATCGCGTTTCAAGCTTGTTACGAAGCCGACACGACTGAAAGATTTTTCCGCCGACAACTCGAAGCAGCCGTGCAAAAACAACAGAACCAAAGAGGTTATAGACAAAAATGAATGGCGACCTAGAGAGGGTATCCGCCATAACGAAAGAAAGCAAAAAGCAATGGTTGACGAAGCAGACGAGGCGGTACAGAATTGCCCTTCAAAGCATCTACGACACCCGGGAAGCCATTAACCCCTAAAAAACCCTACGACAATGAGTAATCAGAAGAACCCAAAAATCTACCTCATGCTCCTACCCGACGACCGCGTGAGTGGTGTAGCTGAGGAGTGGATAGCGAGGAACCCAGCTACCTCACCCTGCGAAGAGCCAAGGCAAAGAGGTATACGGTTGTTGAAACAAGTGATGTGATCTTTGCTTCACATATCCAACAAAGGCATGGCTGCGTAAAGTATATCAGAAAAGGAGAAAGCAATGAGAACGTTATTAGCTACGATAGAGTCGTGTATTGATGGTGTTTCAATCTATACCACGTCATTAGAGAAACGCATCGCTTCCTTTGGTGGAAATGGACAGATATCCGCATTCAGCAACATCGATACTGTATCCCTACTGCAGGGCTTCTACCCCGAATTAAATGAAATTAGCTTGCGAGCTGCAGCCTCCAACGATTATGGTCGCGCGGAGAGAATGATACTCAGAATGAATACGAAGATATGTCCTTTATCGGCAATGCGTGTGGCTCAACGCTCTCTATGAAGAGAATTTATCCTCCTCAACAATAAAAGCTCCATGGACGAAAAGGACACATTATCAAACCTCCAAACTGCTAAACGACAGAAAGCAATGAAACAAGACTACGAAGAAAAACTCTACGAAGCTGCCAAGGAAGTAGCAAAAGACCTCCCCTCGGAGAAGCAGCGCGGATTTTCACCTGTTGCCCTAATCCGAGACACAAGCCCACACTAGACGCGACAAGCATCACTCTAAAGATGACATATTTCGACATCGAGGTGAAGCTAAAGTTCCCAACGGAGGCAAGTAAAATAGAACAATAAACCCCTACGACAATGAGTCAAATAGTAAAACACCTAGAATTGCACCCCCAGACGCTACGACCCCAAATACGGGGAACTTCACTTAGTTCGAGGAGTTTTTCTGCCCAACATGCTGTGCGCGCGGATATTTAGGGCGGTATAGCCCACAACGAGGAAAAATACCCTGCCCCCCGTTGCAAAGGCACAGGACGGCTCAAGGCTATAGTGACCGTAAAATGGTCGAGTGGATTGTGATGACACTCGAGGGCAAACCCAAATAAACCATTACGTTTTGAATTGTTATGTTGATATCGGGGGGCGCGTGGTACGTGAGTATAGTCCGCCCCACCTTTTCAAGGGGATGTAACGGCAGAGTGCTGCCGACGGAGGTGCAAAAAAATCTTTAGCAAGCTCGCACCGCAGGTTCGACTCCCTGCCCTCCACAATAACCCAAACAAAACATTACCGGAAACAATCAAAAACAAACATCATGGCAACAACAAACAACATCTGGGTACAACGTCAAGACACGCTACCAAGGAATTGACGAAAAAGGCTTTACAAAGGTCTACACCGAGGGTACCTCACCGCAGCAAATTCTTTCACCGAAGCGGAGGAGAAGACCAGCGAAACCGCACTCTCATACGGCGACTGCGAAGAGCTCGACGTCATCGCAATGTCACGCACCAAGTTTTCTCAGAAATTGTTAATGGAGACAAGGAAGCCGACAAATGGTTCAGAGTGCAAAATCAACGTCATCACAATGAGACGAACGCAGCGGACGAGAGAAGAAAAACCCCATTTTCTTCTGTGTCAATGCAGACAACGCATGAAGCGCACCACCGCTTAGACGAGCATCTCAAATCTACCATGTTGGGTTATACCGTAGAGCAAGTGGACGAAACTAAAATCTTTGAGGTAATTAAGTAACCACACAAGGGGCGCGAGCTTTATTCCTAATCACCTTATAACTGCAATGAACTACTCAAGATTTTTCACAGTCTATTCGCGAGCTCCCAAATATGGGGATGACGACGACCAAAAAGCCCAACTGGTCAGTGAGATAAGTCAAGGCGCACAACCTCTCTACGTGAACTTAGCCAGCAAGAGTATAGTCTTTGCTCTCTCCGTGAGCGCATGGGCATCCGTGACAACCTCCGCAGACGACGTAGCGCGCTACTCAGACAGATGCAGCAGATGAGCATCAAGACCCACGATTGGCAAGTGGTCGACCAGTTTTGCCTACAACCGCGCATCGCAGGTAAGCCCTTTCGATATCTTAGCCTCACAGAACTTACAGCACTCTCGCGAAAAATTACACGCCATAGACCACAAAAGACCATCTCAGGCACAGAGCCAAAGGTAAAGATGCTCTACTACAAAACCCCAAATCAACTCTCAGCAACTCCCTCCTAGCACCATGGAAGAAGACCTCAAAAATTATTTGGAAGAACTCAAAGAAGAGATACGCATCGAGATGCAAGACCACACCTTGACCCAGCGTGCCAAGTTTTATGAACGTCTTGCCGATTGGGCGTATCAACGTCAAGAAAAAGTATTACAAGTCATATACCCCTAGACGAAATGGAACACATCGTATTAACCCCCGAAGAGCGTGCAGAGTTTGAAGCCTTTCGCGCTGAAAAAGAAAAGAAGGCTGCAGAAGAAGCACGCAAGAAAGCGCGCGTAGAGTATGCCGAATTAGTAGATGCCGAAGTTATCAAAGCCGTGGAAGAGCTTGAATCCCTCAGCCAACAAATCAAAGCTGCCAAGGAAAAAGTGTACAATAATTTTTCGACGGTGTTGGACATGAAGAGTGAGGTGATAGGCATACCTAAAGACAACCAACGCAGCCACACCTTTACCACCTCCGACAGCCGATGCCGAATTATCCTAGGCGTTCACACAGTAGATGGCTACCGCGATACAGTCGAAGACGGCATCACGATGGTAAAGAACTACATCGAGAGCTTGGCAAAGAGACGAAACCACGAAAGGCACTTGTGGCGGCAGTCCCTCCGCCTATTGTCACGCGATGCCACAGGGCAAACTCAAGGCTTCGCGCGTGCTCCAGCTCCGTAAAATGGCAGATGAAGTGGGTGACGAGAAATTCAGAGAAGGTGTACGCATCATCGAGAGAGTTACCAACCCACAGTGACTCAAACAGTACATCAGAGCTGAGAAAAAGGATGACAACGGAGCTTGGCAAAGCATCCCCTAAGCGTGACGGAAGTGTGAGAAGCTAACGTCTAACATCAACCAATTATGCAGCACCGAAAGGGACGAAGTTATATTAAGCGTGTCTTGGAGATACAAGCTATCTACGATGAGTGGAGTCGTATCGGACTCTCCAACCGAGAGATTTGGCGACGGCACATCTATCCTAAGTATTGCATCTGTGAGCGCACCTATAATAACATTATCAATCGACAAGTCGAGGAGGACCAAATTGCCCTCCTCGGCTTTTACTCTACCCCCGAACAAGGATTACCCTCATGGCAACAAACGAGACTTCTGGCGAAATAATCCGCCATATCCTGCAAGATGTGCGTGTGGAGCTAGATGATGCCTTGTGACCGCAACTTTGAACGACAAGCTCGGAAAAATGGGCGCGCGCTAAGCATCCCTCTAAGGCTGGACGACACGTGCTAGTGGACAGTGGTGCGCTCCGTCGCAGCATCCGCGGTAAGGTAAGTGCAGGTAAGATCACTTGGGAGAGTACGCTGCCCTATGCTGCCATCCACAACGAAGGCGGTGAAATAGTGGTGACAGCCAAAAATGAAGCGTTTTTGGGCTAAGTACTACGAAGCCAATGAGGGTGGCAGGTACGCAAAAATGGCGAGCTGAGGGCTAGTCAGCTAAAACGTACAATTAGGTGCAACAGCGGAATTTTGGAGGCACTGGCACTTATGAAAGTGGGTAGCTACTCATCACCATCCCCAAGCGACAATTTATCGGTGCATCGCCTGAGGTGGAGCGCATCGTGGAAAATATCATCGATGAGTGTCTAGATGAGTTTTTGAACAGTACGAACTATAATATAACAGCATTATAACACATGGTTAGAAAAGAAATCTACCAGCGCATTGTAGAGCAATTGCGCACAGCATTGAGGTAGTGAAATCACAGCATCGACTGTGGAATCACAACGTGGAATTTATCGAACAGGAGCGTGAATGGGCGCGTCCTGCGGTATTTGTTGAGTTTGCGTGCAATCAGTTGGCGGCGACTAGGGCGGACAGCCCAATGCGATGAGAGGCGAGGGGGACGGTATCGCTGCACATCGTCACCGATTGGTGGGTAGCACGACCTTGGGAGAAGACACTGATGACTTTGCAGCCTTCGAGTTGTCTGAGCGCATTTGCTCCGTCGTTAGAGGGTTACGAGGTGAGCGCTTCCACGGCATGGAGCTTATCACAGCCACACAAGCCACAACCACGAAGAGTTGCTGGAGAACATTGGAGCAGTTCAGGTTCATTGTGGTGAAAGAGTCAAATAATCCTAACAATTAAATGATATGAAAAAGAAATTAAAAATTGGGCGCTTCTTCCGCGGTAACGAA
>BNJS01003675.1_pt1 | contig 14294 bp, 18 predicted proteins | sample 8540461 | NCBI WGS metagenome assembly BNJS01 (sample SAMD00202454, study PRJDB9452) | human saliva metagenome | isolation source: human saliva | place: Japan
CGCAGAAGGATGATGCAGTAGATAACTAACTCAAATCGTAACCTATTACTATCATGAGCAATTAACCTACGCTCAGTTCCAATAAATTACACTCTTTTCGTAACTCTGATGACAAAGATACGATTTTTATTTAAGTAGTGAAATAGAAATAGCCGCTCCCATAGCGATCTCTTCCTTTGAAAAGAGGTTGTATAGGTCGAATGGACACCTGTGATCAGTAAGGTTTGCTTGGAAAGACGCTTCTTCAGATCAGCTCCCTAAAGAAAAACTGATAGCGGGTAGTATGGAAAAATTCATGGTCAGGGTAGACTACTTCCTCATAGAAAAAGGCGTAGGGATGAGCTGCATAGTCCGATTCGGAATAGGGCTTGTGATAATCTGCATTTTGATTGATGAGTTTTGTTATACAAAGGAAAATTACAGTACCTTTTACAGTCGGACGAACCAAGAAAGTGTCCACTTCATATTCCTTAGCCCATAGGAGAGAAAGAGCCAAAAGTACTGTGATCGGTAAGGGTTTTGGCAATGATATCTTTTGAAAAGCTCCTTGATAAACAGCTTCAAAGGCAAGTTCGCGAGTGGTAGTATCGATATTTTTAGCAGATTGGCAGAGAAGGCGATATCCTCTGGTAGGAGCGGTAAGAACGTCCTTGCCGCATCATAAGGCGGTTCGAGGCTTGTCTTTGGGAGGCAATTATGGAAAGACTCAGTACTTGGTCTCTTTTAGCTGATTAAGATAATGAGCCTCAGCCATAAAAGTATCTTCGTATAGGCGGGCAATGATATCCAAATCAGACTCACTGTCATTGGCATTGAGGTAGGTATGAGTTAGGGTATTTCAGTAACTTCCTTCCACCAAGAACTTGTGCTGTAGCCCTGTATAATGATAGCCAAGAGCAAAGCCATAATAGTCATTCTTACGTTTGTTATTGGAGGAGGAAGAGAGTTGAAAATTACCATAGCCAAGTTGCCAACGATTGTACTTAGTTAAGTTCAGTGGTTTCTGTCCATTTTCATCGGCAAACTTCATTTTATCGACCATTTTGTTGAATCCATATTCTCCAGAGAGGGCTATTTTGTGTTTGGAAAAATGCAAGGCCGTTTGTGCAGCAAAATGGAGCTCGTTATGGCTTGTTTTAGGACGAGGATCGTAGGTTTCTCGGAATTTCTCCTCATAGTTGATATGGGTAGAGAGGAGAGAGACCATACCTGTTGGTATAGAGGGAGGGATACTCCTCCAAAAATATTGTATTGTTGGTTTGACCCAGGAGCTGGACGGCTTACCCCAAAGTAGTGAGGATCAGGCATGAGACCATTAGTTTGTACCTCTGTTTCGGAGAGATTCCAAGCCTTGTTTCTTTGGTAGATACGCTGCATATTGAGCCGACCTAAAAAAACGTATTTCCTTATGTTTGTAAAAACCCATAGGACTGTAAGCCAAAGTCAGTTTGTTCCCTTGGGTTGTTGTCCCTAAGCGAGATTTCCTCTTGATGATTGAGGTATACATACTGAGGGTAAAATTTTTTACAGGTATTTCTGTCATAGGAGTCTGCTCGTATATAGTGTACATCTTGGCAAACATATCCGTATCCGGGGTTATTTGTCCATAAAGAATAGGTGTAAAGAGTATACACAAGGGTAAAAGGAATCTTTTCATGGTAAAAATAAGTAAAAGGGCGAATTGCAATATGAAAATATGAAAGGGCGAATTGCAATTCGCCCCTACAGGTTATTCATTTGCGCACTAAGGTCGAATACATTGTCTTTTAACTGAAAATCATTGGTAGAATTGTTGAGTATCCTGATAGCGAGTGAAACCATTCTTAACCTCTTTGACTTTGCGAATAAATACTTCAGAAGAGAAGGCACTTTTAGCCTTGAGCTCTCCTGCATCTATGCTGTCAGGGAGGCGGTGAGGGAGGGAGTTGTTGGCATTATTATGTTGGGCATTGATCCCATCGATGATTTTATCCAAAGGAATCTGTACACATTTGGCAGTATTAGAATCAGCATTGGTAACAGTTGGAAGAGGAACACGCTTATAAGCCTCAAAGTTTTCCTTAGTATCCCTAAAGAGTATATAAGCTCTCTCTGCCTTGGGTGTCTAAGAGAAAGTCCTTACCTCCATTTTTGTGGAGTATGACCATATTCGTAACTGCAGGGTTATCAGTGTCTAACGATTTTCCATCTTTTACAAAAGAAGGATCTAAGTACACCTCGAAATGGGCATGACTTAGGTCAATGGTGAGTTCAGGTTTCTGTACTGCAGGCTTGCCAGGGAGTGGTTCTTTGTGATTACGAGCGGAACTGGCTACAATTTTAGACTTGCCAGGAGCTAAAGGATAGTCCCTTGCCAGTGCCAGGGAAAGCGATGACTGTTTTGGCATATACATAATCGGTATTGGCCTTTTCGCCCAATCCTTCCAAGCCTTGTGCCTCTGCCCAGTTATATTGTCCGTTGGCAGCATATCCTTTTTCCGATATTGGAGGCTATATACTTTTGAGCTCCCTGTAATTTGGCAAAAATAGATACCATCCAAGTAGATCGTATCGGAGGAGTTGTTGTACACCCTCAAAGAAATTATCATGATAGTTGGCTGCTTTTATATCAGAACCAGTATAATATATCTGCTTGATCACCAGGTCGCCCATACGAGCTGCACTCATCTTGAAAGAGAGGGAATTAGCTGTTGTGGAGATAATGACCCCTTGCTTGGAAGCAGCGAAATTAGCCTCGTTGTCAAAACCAAAAAGATTGTTATTCTGCTCTTTTGTAAGGGATTTGGATACCTCTATGTTATAAGTACCAGGCAGGAGCTGTAGGATAGCCTTTCCTTCATCGGAGGTAGTGGCTTCGTATTGTTGTCCGGTAGAGGTGTCAGTGAGTTTCACCACAGATCCAGCGGCCTTGAGGTTGTTGAACTTATCCCCATAAGTAGTCTCTATGGTGTAGGCGATGCGGGACACTTGTCCATTGTCATTTCCACTGCCAAAGCTATCGTCATCCTTGCGACAAGCACTCAGAAGGGCAGTTAGTGATAAAGCAAAAATAATTTTTTTCTTTTAAAAGGTTTTAAGTGTCATGGGTTAGTGGTCAGCTGATTCTTCATCACATGCCACTGCTTATTGCTTCCTGAATTATAATTTTCCAAATTTGAAAGTAGCTGTAGCTCCAAAAGAGATATCCTCATTCATACTGTCTTTCACTGCCATTAATGATAATGGTAGGGCGGTAATTGGCCACATTGTTGATATAAAAAGAGAGTGAAAGTCCATTCTGGAGCTCCTTGGTCAGACGCAGGTGGAAATTGTGATATATAGGTGTACGACTATCCCTATTTTTTTCTTTAGTAACTCTATGTAGTGCCTGATATTGATTATTAGTACGCTCCGATGGAGGAATTTCTGTATATTCCAAGCGATCATTGAGATATCCCAAGGGATAAATATCCTTAATGGAGGCAAAAAGCATTGCTAAAGGTAAATTGTTCAATAGTTAGGGAGGCGAGCAGTCCCAAGAAAGATAGGTGGTAAGAGGTGGTAAGTCGTAGGCTGAGCTTATCAGCACGATTGATGTCTCTGGGATAAAAGATATATTTATGCTCGGTATCTGCTACATTGGCATTGGCTTCACGATTGGGCAAAAGTACTATCGGACTCAGAGTATACATAGCTGCCAGAGAGTGTAATTGGGTATTGAGCGCTTCAATTTTGTTGAAGTGCATCATCAGTTCCACCCCTATATCCTTGCTTCGTTTGGTGTTCCCTGTCGTCTGGTATTCTAAGACAATATCCTTATATCCTGTAATGGTATAGGAAGGAGGGAGCGAGGGGTTTGGATTGTTAGTAAAGCTCAGCTCAGGAATAGGATAAAGTCCTAAGTGAGGGGTGTTCTCAAAGTTGTCAAAATTATGATTGAGGAAGCCTGTAAGGTTCATACGAACAAAAAGGAAGATTGAAGTCCGTCCTACTCATATTTCCAAGCTTTTGGCAGGCAAGAGAGACACCTCAGGGCGCTCAACTCACATGTGTCTGTATATAGTTCACTGCATAGTCGCGTGTACGCAAGTCCTTGACCAAGATGTCAAAAAAGACATTGCCAGGAAAGCGATTCACCAGAGAAGGAGCTTTGGTAGAGAGCCCCACGCCTGCACGAAACTTCACAGAAGGGAGAGGACAAAAGCGGTATTGATACGCAGGGCTAAGAGAGAAAACCCATTTTGGTTTTCATAACGAAGCCCTATATTGCTAGTAGAGACTGACGGTCATTGAAGGTATAGAGATATTGTCCTGTAAGTAAAAGTGAAAGAGCTTATTGGCAATTACATATCTATTGAAATTCAGTGGGCGTACTCCTGCTGACTGTCCCCACTTCTGTTGGGCATAAGAGAGGTCATAATAGAGGCCGAGTTCGAATCAAAGACCTTTCCCTCACCAATGTTGTCACTATAAGTGAATCCCTGTTCCCCCAGAGCGAGTGGCGGAAATAACCATGTGAGAGTGTTTTGGAAAGCACTCACAGAAGCAGAGATGTTGAGGGGTTCTCCTATAGTACGTTCGATAGACATATATGAGACGGGGGTATAGACTCCTTGGTGAAAGGAAGTGCGATCTGCTAAGGGAACAACATTGCCAATACCATTAACATAGAATTCTTTGGAAGAATCTGTTTTTGTATAAGATATACTTACCAAAACCACTCAGCAGGTCTATCCAAGAGTTATCTATCTGCCAAGAGACACGATTACTTAGTGAGTAGCTATATTCCTTCTTGGGAGAACCATTATGAAAAGCTTCGTCCAATTCTTGATACTGCTTACTGCCATCTAAGTTTCTGCTTGTTGAGAGTGTTAGGGTATTTTTTAGCTTTTGAGAAGCATTGAAAGTACTCCATATACCTGTGGCAGAGAGACGGTTGAAGGACATTAGATCGTGTGAGGGTCGCTATTGGAGTTGAGGTAATCCAAGGAAAGGCTTAGGCTTTCCCCATTTTTGAGGTAGCTTAAAAACCCTTTTTGTACATTAATCGTATTTCCACCTCCCTACCATAGAAGCCGAGAGCTGCAAGGGAGAGACTCCCGCTTTGCGCTCTATAATGATAAGCCCCGAGGTAGCATTGCCATACTTAGCATCGGCAATACCACTGATCACTTCTACCTTCTCTATATTAGCCGCGGGAATGGTACGTAGGTCAATAGAGCTATTCATATGAGAGAAAGCTGCAGTATTACTTCCACCTATACGAGTATAGCCGTAGGATTGCATATTTTCATCATTGGATATATACATATCGTCTATGATGAAGCCCACCCCAAAAGCGTTGTTAAGCGAAGAAAGTGCAGAACGCAGTTGAATACTTTTAGGGGCTGTCAGGTCGATATTCTTGATCGCCTGTCCTGGAAGCTGTTGGAGTACATCGGAGAGGGAAAGCGATTGGAACTGAAATCGCATATTTGTCGAGGTAATGGCTGAGCTGGTTTTGTCTAACTCCATCAGCAGTAACCACAACTTCCTTAAGGGAGAGCGTCTCTTCCTTTGAGAGTGATGGTTATAGAAATATCTTTTTCCTTTGAGTGCTTTCTTTTCCATGCCCAAAAGCTGAATATCAGATCATATTCTTCTAAAAGGGAGGGAAAACTGTCCCTTTTTCGTCGGTGATAGCCCTATTTTTGGTATTTTTATCTATGATACTCACGCCTAATAATGGTGTCTTATTTTCATCTTGTACCACTCCAGAGAGCAGTTGTTGCTGACTGTAACTCCAAGAGAAGAGAACTATTGCAAAACACTTCATATAGGAAAATTTCAGGCTGCAGATATTATTTGTATTTGGTCTAATTTATATATTTAACATTTCTTTAAATGATAGGAAAAAGCTCGCTTGTCCTATGAAAGATAGAGGCGGAAGGTTATGCGACCCTATAGTATAATCATTAATCATTAAAATTAATCATATATTTCGTAATTTTGCAGGCGATACAAAAGACCATGAAGAAAATTCAGATGGTAGAACTTGCAAAGGCAATATGAACCTTGAAAGCACAAATACAAGCATCCTTTGCAGAAGTACTTGGATTCCGCTGCCTTTATCAACGGTCCTCAAGTACAAGCATTTCCAGAAGGAATTGGAAACTTATTTGCGAGGTGAAGCATGTGATTCCTTGTGCCAATGGTACGGATGCATCTCCAGATAGCCATGATGGCTTAGGGCTAAAGAGAGCGATGAAGTAATCACTGCTGATTTTACTTTTGCGGCTACAGTGGAGGTGATAGCCCTATTGGGACTTCACCCTGTTCTGGTAGATGTGGATAAAGATACCTTTAATATAAATATAGAAGCAATTGCAAAAAGCCATTACTCCTAAGAACCAAGGCGATCGTACCAGTACACCTATATGGTCGTCCGGCCAATATGGAAGCTATCATGCAGATAGCCAAAGAGTACAACCTCTATGTCATAGAAGACAATGCACAAGCCATAGGGGCTGATTTCACTTGGAGTGATGGACGCAAACAGAAAGTAGGGACTATAGGACATGTAAGACTACTAGCTTTTTCCCTTCCAAGAACTTAGGTTGTTATGGAGATGGGGGAGCTATCTTTACCAATGATGATGAGTTGGCACATATCCTACGAGCATAGTCAATCATGGGATGTACATACGCTATCATCACGATGTAGTAGGGGTGAATTCTCGCTCTGGACTCTCTACAAGCCTGTGTGCTTCGATGCAAAATTACCACACTTGGATAGCTATAACCAAAAGAGAAGAGAAGCCGCTCGTCTCTATACCGAGGGGTTGCAAGGCAATCCAAATATCATCACCCCAGAGATTCCTCAGGGAGATACCTCGCATGTATTTCACCAATATACCATACGCATATTAGGCGGTAAGCGAGATGCTTTGGCCGAACACCTCACAGCATGGAGTACTTTGGTATACTACCCGATACCTTTGCACAAAAGCAGAAAGCCTATGAGGATAGTCGCTATCGTGAGAGCGGATTTTCCTGCTACTCAATGAGTTGGTGCAGGAAGTTATCTCCTTGCCTATGCACACAGAATTGGACAAAGAACAAATAAATTTTATCACAAAATTGATAACAGATTTTGTGTAAAATAAAAAAAATACGTAACTTTGCACGATTCTAAGGTTTTAGGTCTTTAGAAGGTTTTAGTAGCTAACTGTTGATCATAAAAACCATTAGTCATTAAAAGATTGATATAAAATAAATACAATGAGAACAATACAATTTAGAAGCTGTTTGTGAAGCAATGAGTGAGAGAAAATGCGTCGTGATCCTTCTATTTATCTCATGGGAGAGAAGTAGCAGAATATAATGGAGCATACAAGGCTTCCAAGGGGATGTTGGACAATTTGGTCCTAAGCAGTCATGAGATACCCCTATTGCAGAGAGTGGGTTTTCAGGAATCGGAGTAGGGTCAGCCATGAATGGATGCCGTCCTGATCATAGAGTTTATGACCTTTAACTTCTCTTTGGTCGCAATGGATCAATTATTTCCAATGCAGCCAAAGTTGCAGACAAATGTCTGGAGGACAGATTAATATTCTATCGTATTCCGTAGGCTCCTACTGCTTGCAGGACAATGGAGAACTACCCACTCCAAGCTGGAAAACTGGTTTGCTGAACTGTCCCGGACTCGAGTGATGGTGCCTTCACTCCCTTATGATGCTAAGGGATTCTCAAATCAGCTATCCGTGATAACGATCTAGATCATGGAGTCAGAACAAATGTACGGCGACAAAGGGAGAAGTGCCAGAAGAAGAATACACTATTCTCTTGGTGTAGCTCGATATCAAGCGAGAAGGAAAAAGGATGTGACTATTGTTTCTTTTGGAAGATTATCAAAAGGAAAGCTTCATAGCAGCACGAGATTGGCTAAAGAAGAATAGAATGTGAAATCGTAGATATTCATGACAGTTCGCCCTATGGACTGGGAAACTATCTTCACTTCTGTGAAAAGACTAAATCGCTTGGTGATTCTCGAAGAAAGCTTGGCCATTTGGTTCTGTATTCTTGAAATTACTACCAAGTACAAGAACATATCTTCTGATTATTTGGATGCTCCTATCCAACGTATCACTACTGCCGATACCTAAGCACCTTATTCACCAACCTTGTTACAAGAATGGTTGCTCAATGCACAGGATGTAATCAAAGCTGTGAAGAAAGTGATTTACAAATAAACGAAATGTCTATTTTATAATTCATAATAAAGATATCCTCTTTAAGGATAGTCTTTTGACTTATATAATTTGTAGCGATTCTTGGTATGGTATTGTTTTAGATACTTTGCTTGTGCCTAAAAGGTATCTTTATAAAAATAAAAAATATTGTTATATTTAAAACCTTTTATAAAGGGAAGGTTTACATTATTATGATTAGGAACTTTTATTTTGTTTCGGTTTGGGTTAACTTTGGGTTTTGTCGATGGGACTTGCCCACGGTATTATAGCACTGCTTCAGACAGTGAGCTCTGTGGTATGGGTGTAATTCTCCTGTAGTTGGGTCTTTTTTTGAGGGACTACAGCTTTATCATGAGTTCTTCTTTTGTCTCTTCGTGTAGAGGATTGTCTTCTTTTTGGATGTGCCATTTTCTTATTTTTATTTGTTTAACAATTTTGGTCGTTCCATCGAGGATCTGTTGGGAATCATCTTCAGCCTCGTCAAACTCTTTTGGACTGGGTGCTCAAAGTTTCCATGGCTTGTGCGAAACTCTGTAAGTTCTACACGCTTTGAGCACTGTGTCATCTGTGCTTCAGATATATTGAGCATTGAGGTGTGTTCTCCCTGAGAGTAGCTCTTCGTATCATCATTACTTATACAAACTTGACAGCAAGTGAGACTGAGCCCGGTGAGAGAGTGATCAAAGGTTCATCAGTGATATCTCACTAGATAGCATTGATAGTGCTCTCGAGCGGAAGAAATCCAACTCTAAGGTGTACTTTTCTTCTGTAAGCGCACCTGTACTCAAGTGATTACCACCATTGAACTCCTGATAATCAAAGAGCTCATGATTGTCTACTTGATACTCAAAAGAGATGTTCGCCATCTAATCCTGCAAAGTGAATATCATACGCTTTTTAGATCGCGTTTTTATCTTTCATTCTAATATGCGGTTTGAGGTGCAAATATAGGAATAATTATACAAAATATTTGTAGATAAATTTCTACAAATAGATGGTAATTAGAGGCTGTTTCTCTTTACTATGTTTTCTGCACGTTCTTTGTCGGTATCACTGAGGAAAACCTCGTCCAAAGGGTGGACGAGTAACCAAAGGAAATTGCAGCATGACTACGCTTGAATCCAGTTTGTCGAAAATATCGTCCAATAGAAGAATAGGAAATGGTATTTAGTCTGCTTATAGCAAACAACGACCTGAAGCTACTCAGTGCGGATAAGGAATGATTTCTGCTGGCCTTCGCTGGCGAACTTCTGACCCAATTGTCCATTGATGTCCAAGAGAGCAGGCCATCCTTATGGATTCTATAGTGGTGTATTGAGCAGCACTATCCTGAAACTCTCCTTAAAGAAGGCTCTTGAAATCCTGTCCAAACAAGCGGCTCTCTTAGCGGATGCTTACCTCTTCTTTCGCAGGAGAGAGGTGTGTACTGTTCTGGAAGGTAGGTAGGAAGACTCAAGAAAAGCCAAGCGCACCTGAGAATCTTTGTTCCCATATAGTGAAAGCTGGTCATCATAGATATCAAGTGTATCAGGATCAAAGTGTTGCCTCATGAAAGAGTTTGGTAGGGTGTGCGCTGGGCTAAAGACCTTGTTATTGCCTAGTAATGTCGAGGTGGCTCAGTTATAGCTGACAGGAATTGTCAAGAAATTTGCGACGTGCCTCAACTTCCTTCATGAATAAGGTCACGATCCGAGGCGAGACCGTCACTATAGGAAGGCCTATATGATCGGCAGAGTTTCTCAAACTGCCATTGCGGCGAGAGTTTTTTGACCTTTTTTACTACAAACGACCGTCTCCGTCCCTCTTTTCGAAATTTCCTCGATAGATAGAAGTCTTCCCCTAAGCGAATATTCATCAAAGTAGACGAAGTAGCTGGTCGTTCCTAAGTGGTAAATAGCGTCCAAAGAATTCGTTTCCCTCCATTGTCTGAAATTAGGCAATTGAGAGAGAGGGAGAAAAAGAAAAAGTCTCAGCTTTCTATATTCTTCAAGAAATTCAATATGTAAAGTCAATTTTTAGGAACATCTAAAAGGGCTTGAAAAACTCTTTTAAATTATAAAAATATTGAGAAAAACACAACGTTATTACAAATAAAAATTTTATTTTTAAAATCTTTTAAAACAAAAATTTATGTCAGTTTACAAGAAGAATATCGTCCTGGGCGACAAACAAAGAAAGAAAGAAACAGAAGAGCCAATGAGCTGCCAGCGAGCAATTATCACATGGAGTACCGCAAGAAGTGTTTCAGGCATTGGATGAAAGCAGGAAAAGACTGAGGCATGGGTGCAATCAACGTTCTATTCTCTTGACGGTGGTAGCTGTCGTAGTGGTGAGTTTTGGGATATATGTTATATAAACAATTTGTATCCACTCATTGAGACTGAGGCCTCAGAAAAACTATCCTTTGCCTTACTGTTTGATGAAGCTCTCAATGCTCCTACAGCACAGCGCGATTCTCTTACTCTTTCTCTCAATGGGCGCCAAGAGTCATGGAGGATTTCTGCAAAATGATTAAGGATTATTCTTCCAACAAAGCAGCCAATGTAACCTAATACTCAGCAGGAATAGCCTATCTACAATTGAACAAATACAAAGGCTTGGTAACCCACTTGGACAAATTCTCTTCAGGGATCCTATCCTAAGTGCTTTGGCTTTAGGAATAGGAGATGCTTTGTAGCCCTTAAGCAGCCTAAAGAAGCAATGGATTATTACAAAAAGCTATTGATAGGTGATAACACTCTTACAGCTCCTATATACTGAACAAAGCTCTTGTGGCAGAGAGCAGAGAACATAAGAGGCTTTTGGGTACTTGGAGAAAATCAAAAGCAACTATCCTAAATCCAAAGCTACTTCAACAGATATGCCAAATCAGCCGTGTAAAGCCATATGAACCAATAATATGGCAACGAAACAAGTCTATCTACTTACGATAAAGTTCTCTGCCATCGGTTGCAATAGGTAAGAAAGAGTAGGGATTATCACCTCTCAATGGAATGGGCAGATACCAATAATATGCGTAAAGGGAGCCGTGGATACGCTCTTGGATTGTGGTTTCTCATGAAATATCATAAATTAGGTGTGCAGGGCTTTTGAGCTGAGTCCAATGGTGCTAAGCGTATGATAGAGGAGGCTATGGATGCCGTAATTGTCATGGGTTGTGTGTGATACAGGGAGAGATAAGCGCTGACTTTGTCTGAGGAGTTACCTGTGGGATAGCCCACTGAATATGCAAAAGATATTCAGTAATCTTCTGTGTGCTTACGATAACACTCTCCAACAATCCATAGATAGGAGTGGAGGCAACTGGAAACAAAGGAATAAACAACAATCACAACAATACAAATGATTGATTTGTGAGGGATATTATATACATTATAAAACTGCTCTACGTGAAAACACGTGAGCAGTGATATAGATAGTTTTTCCTTGCCAAAGAAAATGTTGTATCTTTGCCCTCAATAAAGCATCCCCCAATTCCGACACATTACTTTATTACTAAAAATATGGCAATTATATTAACAGACGACTGTATCAATTGTGGGGCTTATGAACCTGAATGTCCTAACAACAATGCTGTTTATGAAGGCGCTGATGATTATGGCGCTATAGTGATGGCACCAAGCTCCGTGGGAATATCATTTTGCCCAGTGGAAAGCATGCTAATGCCGATGAGGTACAAAAAGCCTCATCAGTGATGACTATTACTATATAGTCCCCGACAAATGTACTGAGTGTGTAGGTTTCCATGAGGAACCACAATGTGCTGCTGTGTGCCTGTGGATTGTTGTATTCAGATGAGAATTGTAAGGAGATCCAGGAGCAGCTTATGCAAAGCATGATTTCATGCACAATGGGGGAATAGCACAAGCCTCATGATAACACATCTACAAGGACACTTAGTAGAGAAGACACCCACCTACCTTGTTATAGACTGTAATGAGGGTAGGCTATTGGGTGAATATCTCATTGCATACATTTTCGCAATTGTCTCGATACACAGCAGTTGAAGATATATACCTACTTTGCAAACTAAAGGAAGATGCACATACACTTTTTGGATTTTTGATAAGTCTCGAGGCGGGAGATTTTTCGCTACTTATCTCTGTATCAGGTGTAGGGGCCAATACTGCCCTGAGTGATGCTTTCCTCGCTATCTCCGGCACAGCTTCAGAGTGCGATCGTCAATTCAGACGTACGTACCATACAGTCAGTCAGGGGATGGGTGTCTAAGACAGCGCAACGAATCATATTGGATCTCAAAGGAAAGATGGTTAAGCTCACAGGCGATAATGCCTCTTTGGTAGCGGCATCTACAAAAGCCCATCAAATAAAGAAGAAGCGCTGGCTGCTTTAGAAGTTTTTGAGCTATCCAAGGAAAAGCGGCCGAAGCCGTAGTCAATAAAATCCTTACCCAATCAGGACAAGAATTCTCTGTAGAACAGCTATCAAAACAAGCATTAAAACAATTATAAAACAAAGATGAACGGGAAATTAGTCATACAGTTGTTTTTCTTTTTCTTGCTCACACCTACTCTTACCCTTAGGGCAGTGGGATACCCCCAGGAAAAAGTCAAGGATACCGTTAGGACAAGTACCTCGCTGAGGGCGTTTGTTGCTAAAAAGATTCAGACAGAATCTCTCGAAAGTATAAGTACCAATGCGCTTTGGACAGAGCCAATAGCCTTATATACCGAAGGTAGGGACATATGATATCTCTACTATGTTCCTCACTCCCAAGGAGTGTGAGGAACTTGGTGCTTCAGTGAGCGTATGGAGCTTGTATGTTCAGAGAAGAATGCAGCTATGCAGCCTGCTACTAATCCCCAATCGGCCAATACACAGCGTTGCTTCCAGAGTTCTATGTAAAAATCAGAGCTCTTTGGGTCCATCTTTGGTGGGAACCAATATGAGATATCATCCCACAGGAAATGTTGCTTTTGACGCGGATGCGCTATAATAAGAATGACAGCAGTCCATCAGTCCTGAATACCAAGAAGGCTCTTATGGGCGACGCTCAGACAGTTCGCTTAGGGATGCAAGGGAGAGATAGGGACACGCCTATCACTGAACGCTATGTATGATGCCAAGCGACTTTTGATTTTCAAAATGTTTTAAGCTGGAATACACCCCCAGCGAAGACGATATTGTGCATATAGGTAGAGCTGGGGATATGTGGGCCTACCACTGAATAGCTCCTTGATTACAGGTGCCCAAAGCCTTTTTGGGGTGAGAACAGAACTCCAGGTTTCGGTCGTGCCCGAGTAACAGGTGTCTTCTCCGAACAACGCTCTCAGTCCCCAAACCCAGCTCACCGCACAAGGGAGGTGCTCTACGAGACTTTGGATACGTGCCTTGGATTATGACGAAAACCACCAACTACTTCCTCTCTCAATTCTTCAGAGACCAATACGAGTCGCGCCCTTGATGAACTATCCCTATATACGTAGTAAAAGTACAAATCGTGCGTGTGGAGTATGGGCAACCAATCGCTCAACCGTACTGTAACATTCGTAATAGTAGCTCTTCTGGGACTTTATGGAGGTATAGAGCTTGGACTGCGCAGAGCCTTGCGAGGAATTCAAGACAGTGCCAACCACCTTGACATCATCTACGATGCCGGCTTAGACCTCTACAATATGCGTTTCTACCTACCGCAGGACGTTCAGCAAGCATTCGAGTGCAGACGGACATCGAAACACACGATGGCATATATTGCGATATGCTGGAAGAAATGTTCACGATGGTAACAGGATACACCCATTTTTTGGTGGCGGGGCAAAGCCGCCCTACTTTCTCTTTCGGTGAGCATGACGGCGGACAAAGTAGCAAAGAAACCACTTGTCCCAATCTACGATAGTATTCACAAAAACAAGTTTCAATCATGGGAAGAAATCAGACAGAACGGAAAAATCATCCTGCAGCATTGACGAACAAACATAAGATGATTTTCAAAAACCTCACGGGCAAGGATTTTTTCAAGGTCAGGAATATGCGGGTAGCATATCGCAATCAGGGGAGATAGGATTTCGCCCGGCATCATAGAAACATTGCAGGGACGGTGAGTAATCGAGCAATACGTAACTTC
>BNJS01003517.1_pt1 | contig 14251 bp, 22 predicted proteins | sample 8540461 | NCBI WGS metagenome assembly BNJS01 (sample SAMD00202454, study PRJDB9452) | human saliva metagenome | isolation source: human saliva | place: Japan
AGTCCTCTTTTTCTGTTGTAATAATTTTTGTTACAACTATTATATCATTCCCATCAAGAAAGTCAAGTCAGACAACTTGAAGCCTCTATTCTAACAAAAAGAGGTCAATGTTTGCCATCAACCTCTTTCTTATCGTTCATTCTTTTTTCTAATGAATACTTTACCTATGACTTGCTATTTTCAGCCTAGTTTACCCATTCACCATTGCCATTTACTTTATAACCATCTGGTGTTGTTGTGCTGACTGCTAAAGCTCCTGAACCATATGCATAGTACCAGTACTTGCCTACTTTAAACCAACCTGTCTTCATGACACCTGATTGATCCAGATAATACCAAGTACCATTTTCCTTGTACCAGCCTGTCTTCATAGCTCCTGAGCCATCAAAATAGAACCATCTGCTACCATCTGTTCCCCAGCCTGTAAACATCGCGCCCGAACTATCAAGGAAATACCATACTCCATCAACTTCTACAAATCCAGTCTGCATGACACCTAAATCATTCAAGTAGTACCATTTACCACCTGTTTTCACCCAGCCTGTCTTCACATCACCAGACTCGTAAAAATACCATTTACCATTAGATTGCACCCAGCCAGACTGACTAGATGTAGATGTTCTAAAATCTTTCAACGATTTTTCTACAACCGTAGCTTTACTTTTAACTGTTGAAAGGTTTGAGGCAGTTACTTCTGTATACTGAATAGCAGAACCATATCCACCAGCCAATTCTTCTGAAGAAGCATCATCACCTAAAGCTAGAGAAATCGTTGCTACTTGCTGAGAGCTGGCTGCGTTTTTAAAAGCTGCAAGACCCACATATGTAAATTTAGGATTAATCAAAACCTCATAATAACCTGTAAATTCTTTAGAGGTTCCACCCTTCTTTTTCGCTACATAATTCGCCTTCTCAGCATGCCAGTTTTCAATTGCTTTTAGAAAACCTTCATAGTTCACATCTAAAGCTTCTCCTCTTATACTATTGCTAGATGGAAAAGCAGTCCAGATTTCTTTCGTAGAAAGACGCTCAGGTTTTAAAGCTACTGACACCTCAGTAGCTCGTACAAAAGCAGTTTTCTCAAGATCAGTAGACCATTTAATAGGGACATACTTATCTACCAAACCTTCATCAGCCGCTTCCTTACGAATCTTATTAATCGCGTCCAAAATAGATTGTTTATTTGGAGTTAAAAATTCTCCCTTGATTCCAACCAAAACATTGCCACTAGCAGGTTTTAGCACCTCTGAGGTCAATATATTTTCATTTTTACCATTAATAGATTGTGTTGCCACCAATCTGTCATTAGCAAAAACATCAGTTGTCAAAACTGCTCCAGCCAAGGTCAAAGCCAAGGCGCTAGCAAATACAATTTTCTTCATCTTTTTCTCCTTTTATCCTCTAGATAGGACAGGTATTTTCAATATTAAATTATACCATATTTCCCTACTCTTTGCCCGTTTCTACCAATGTCATGAGGCAAATGCTATTTCCTCCGAAAAGTAGAAGCTTCATTCTTTACTTCACAACAAGTTCATAACGTGTCTTACTTGTGAAGGTTTGACCGGCTTTGAGAATGACTTGGTCTTTAAGGTCACTGTGAATGGCATCTGGCAACGCTTGCGCTTCAAGGGCAATCCCATTGTGCTGTACCATTGGATGACCTCCTATGATGACACTCTCATCCACAAAGTTTGCTGTGTAGACCACAAAGCAAGGAGCTTCTGTCTTGAAAAGCAGGAAGCGACCTGAGTTTTGGTCATAAAGGAAACCAGCATTGTCATGACCTGCAGGAAGGGCAAATGGATGGTCCAAACCAGACACCAGCTGGATTTGCTCATCTTCTTCTGCAAAGATATCCTTCAACAAGGCACCATTGTAGATGTGTTTGACCACATCACGATTGGCATCTGGAGTTTTGGCAGGAACACCGTCAGGAGCGATTGGATAAATTCCCTCTGTGTTTAGCTGGAAGACATGACGGTCAATCGTCTGCGTGAAATCACCAGACAAGTTGAAATAGCTGTGGTTGGTTGGATTGACCAGCGTATCCTGATCTGTTGTTACCTTGTAGCTGATTTCATAGGCACCAGTTTCTTCCAAGTGGTAGCTGATCCAGATCTTGAGGTTACCAGGGAATCCTCCTGTCCCATCTGTACGCTCTGTGTAGAGGGTCAAGCCATGGTCGCTCACCTCGACCAATTCAAACAAGCTGGAATCCCAACCAGTTGAGCCACTATGGTTACAGTTGCTAGCATTGTTGACTTCAAGATTATAAGCCTTGCCATTGAGCTCAAAGGTCGCACCTGCGATACGGCCTGCCACAGGACCTACACTAGCTCCATGCTTGGGACTATTGCCTACATAGCTATCAAAATCATCAAAACCCAAGATAACATTGGCAAAATTTCCAGCCTTGTCAGGTGTGACATAGCGCAAGATGGTCGCACCATAAGTCATAACCTCAAGCTGGTAGCCACCGTCCGTCTCAAATCGATAGGCCAAAACATCTTGTCCCTCAACATTTCCAAATACACGCTCTGTGTATACTTTCATTCTGTTCTCCTTTTACTATTTCTCTCAAGCAAACAAACCATAGAAAGCCTACTGACAATCTATGGTTTATCTGATAGTTTACAAATCCTCTTGTCAAGAATTCATAAATATTGTCTTACTTTTGATATTCGTGGATGATAACACCTTGTACCACACGATTTACTGTACCTGTAGGAGACGGTGTATCAGGTTTATTTTCTACCTTGAGTGAAGTCAATAGGGCAAAGAGTTGGGCATAAACAATGTAAGGAAAGACACGGTAAATATCATTCAAGACACCACCACAACCAAGAGCCACTTCTTTGACATTTTTCAAGGTCAAAGGCTTGATCACTCAAAAGCACAACACGACGAGCAATCTGGTCGCCCAGCAACTTCACGAACCAAGTCCAAGTCATACTTACGAGTGTAGTCTGTTGTTGTACCAAATACCAAAACAACTGTATTTTCGTTGATAAGAGATTTTGGACCGTGACGGAAGCCGACTGGACTTTCATACATGGTCGCAACTTGACCAGCAGTCAGTTCCAAAATCTTGAGCTGAGCTTCATGAGACAAGGCCAAAGAAAGGACCAGCACCTAGATAGATGACACGGTTAAAGTCTAGGTCAACAAGTTCTTTGACATCTTCTGCATTGTCTAGAACTTTTACGAGGCAAGACTAGACACAACTTCAAAACGTTCAGCTTTCACAGCAAATTCTGTCGGGATCAAAAGACCAAGAGGCTGTTAACATCATAGACGTAAAAGCTTGAAGTCATGGCAAAGCCTGCATCATTAGAGGCAGCCGGTTGCAAAAAGCAAAGAGGTTGCGGTCATCACCATGAGCTTGAAGAGCCAACTCACCATCCGCTGCGCAAGTAATCGTCACTTGATAAAGCTCATCCACCAAGGCTTTGGCCAAGTCAACAGTCGCCACACTTTCAGGCGAATTCCCACTACGAGCGAAAAGATACAAGGACAGTCGCCACATCTTTTTTTCAAATAGGTTTGCTGGATTTGGCAACGATATCTGTTGTCGCAATAGCATTGAAATTCCATTTGCGTTCGTCATAGACTTCCTTTAAAAGTAAGGTAGCAAGGTATCTCCCTACATAAGCAGAAGTTCCAGCACCTGTCAAGATAACCTTGATATAGTCATGTTTATCAGCAATTCCTTGTAAGAAGGCTGCAATTTCATCACGTCGTGCTTGATAAGCTTCAAAAGCTTCTTTCCATACATCAGGCTGTTGGTAGATTTCACGTGTAGTGATTTCTGCACCCAATTCAAGCAATTCTTCTTTTTGTATAATGTAGCATTGAATTCCTCTTTTTCTATTAAATATGGGAATGGGAGTAAGCCCCATTCCCATGTATATTCTATATAAAATGCTCTAACGATTTTCACGTTGTCACATCGTATACTCAATGAAAATCAAAGAGCAAACTAGGAAACTAGCCGCAGGCTGCTCAAAACACTGTTTTGAGGTTGCAGATAGAACTGATGAAGTCAGCTCAAAACACCGTTTTGAGGTTGTAGATAGAACTGACGAAGTCAGTAACATATATCGCAAGGCGATGCTAGTATGGTTTAAAGAGATTTTCGAAGAGTATTATTCATCTTCATCATCATCGAAGCCAGCTAACAGGTCATTAACTTTCACAATACTTTCTGCAGCACGGTTCTTATAGTCCGCATCTGCACCTGTAAGGCTAGCATTGATAAATTCAATCACCATTGGCAGATTCATTCCCTGCATAAAGGTCGATGTCACGACCTTCCATAATCAAACGGCTTACCACGTTACATGGTGTTCCACCGAGAAGATCTGCAAAGACTAGGAAATCATCCAACCCTTCAATAGCAGCTTCAAATTTTTGCAGTAAATTCTTCTGGGCCATCTTCTGGAAGAAGAGCCACTGCATGAATGTTATCTTGTGGGCCCATAATCATTTCTGTGCTGCCTTTAAGCTCCTCACAGAAGCGACCATGGCTGACCAAAATTAATGATTTTACCATAAAACTTATTTAGGTCCCATTCCAAATGCAAAGTGACCAAGGGCAGAAAGACCTACTGCAAGAGCGATAATGATACCGATAGCTTTAGTAGAAGTCATACCTTTCTTACCAAGCAACCAGAAGATAAAAGGCAGTAAAGATTGCTGGAAGCAAAGCGTGGGAAGATTTGGTTCAAGATGTCTTGAAATCAATCATCTTTTCACCGATTGGCAACTTGTAAGAAATTTCAAAGTTGATCATTGTTGCTACAAGAGCACCCATCATGAAGACACCAAGTACAGATGCAGCGTCAATCAAAGCTGTCAAGGTACTTTGCATGTTGTTGATAAGGTTAACCCCTTCTTTGTAGGCAAATTCCAACTGTTTCCAACGGAAGATGTCATAAGCAACTGCAACTGCGATCCAAAGAAAGATACCCCAAGGTTGACCACCGATAGCCATAGTTGCTGCGACTAGATCCCCATGATAGCAGGTACAAGTGAACCAAAGATTGTATCTCCAAGAGGAGCAAATGGTCCCATCAAACCTGTCTTGATACCATTAACGGCATCTTTTGAACCTACACCATCTTTTTCTTCCATGGCAAGGTCAAAACCAGCGATAATGGTGTGGAAGAATGGTGAAGTATTGAAGAATTGAGTATGAACTTTCATCATTTCTTTCAATTCAGGGGTTCCATCACCCATACATTTTTACGCAATTGTGGCAAAATCATGTAAAGGTAACCAGAAGCTTGCATACGTTCGTAGTTCCAACCCAATTGGAAAGTAAACAAGCTACGTTTGTTGATTTGATTAAAATCTTCTTTTGTAAGTTTGTAATTAGAATTCGTCATCTTCGATTTCCCCACTTTCTGATGGTGTAGAAGGTGCTGCTACAGCTACTTTTTTGGCTATTTTTTTGAGTGAAGCACTGCAAGGAAGATACCTACGATAGAAATACCAATCATAGACAAATCCTTTGAAGTTGTTCACGAAAACCAATTTTTTTCAGCAACATCTTTCGGTAGAGTACCTACGATACCAGCAACAGCGCCACCAAGACCTGTTACGTATGAGTAAAGAACAGTTAACATAGCTGTCAAACCAAATCCCATAGCAAGGTAGTGAAGGTTACGTTTAACTGGAAGGTAACGAAGCAAGATTGCAAATCCAAGACCTGGAAGCATACGTCCTGCGAGTGTCAAACCATCTGCAACCCATTGGTATTTTGTAACGAAGTCTACTACGTGTTGTACAAATTCACCACCAAAAGCAAGCGCAAAGAAGACTGGAAGGGCACGAGATAGAGCCCAAGGAATCGCACCAAGTAGGTAGTTGCGTTCAATACCTTTATAGTCAAAGCGTTCGATTGCAGCATCCACACGGTGAGCGAGAAAGTAGTTGTCATACGTCCAAGAACGTCGAAGTAAGTCAAGAGAGTTGCTACTGGCACAGCGATTGTTGTAATCGCAAGCGCTGTATCAATTCCTTGTGAAACAGAGAAAGCTGTCGCAAGAACCGCACCAGAAGTTGCGTCGATACGAGAAGCACCACCGAAGGTACCAACCCCAAGAACGAATAGTTGCAAGTTACCACCGATAAGTAGACCAGTAGTAACATCTCCCATGATTAAACCAGTAATGAAACCAGCAAATACAGGGGAACCTGCAGATGAAACGATCGTCAACTCATCACAGATTTGATAAGCTGAGTACAAAGTGAGAAGTAAAATTTGCCACCATTGTATCATAACAATGACCTCCTAAAAATTTTTTCCTATTTTAATAAGCTCAAAAAGTCTGAAACTGGATCATTTGGAACCATTTGAGCAGTAAGTTTAACACCTTTTTCTGCTAGTTTGTGGAAGTCTTCCACATCCTTGTCTACTACGTTGATAGAACGTGTAATAGAACGAGTTTCTGGTGTTTGAGACATATTCCCAACATTAAGGGTTTCAAGTGGTACACCTGCTTCTACCAAACCAAGGAAGCGGTCTGGTTTACGAGCCACGATAAAGAGACGTTGGCTATCGTATTTACCAGCAAGAATATTGGCTGCCGCTTTCTCAATTGGCAAAATACTCAATTTCACACCTGGTGGTGTCGCAAGTTTCAAACCACTCTTTTCAACGTCGTTGTTGACAACTTCGTTATCTACAACCATAATACGTGAAACATTTAGTTTTCCAGCCCAAAGATTGGCTACTTGTCCGTGGATCAAACGTCCATCGATACGGCATCCTACAATTGTCATAAGTTTTCCCCCTTTATGTGTTTTAGTGTAGGTTTACGAGTTAAATGAATCTCTTCTTTATATTCACCTTCTGTTTCAAAGATAATGATGCGGTTGGCACCTTCCTTGAGATAACTATGAGGGATATAAAGCGAGAGGGTTGGGCCGACGTTCCAAAAACGTCCTAGATTCTGCCCGTTGACAAAGGCAACTCCCTTACCAAACTCAGACAAGTCTAAGTAAGTATCTTTTGGCTCTTGGACTGTAAAGTCATAAGCGTAAAAGGCTGGTTGTCCTTCTGTCCATCCTTTTGAAAAATCAATTTTCTCAGGATTGTCTAGAGGGAGTGGATAGTGTTTCCAGTTTAGTAAGAAGTGCAAATCCTTACAAACCCCTGTCCGAATTCCCTTACGTTGCGTATCCGCTAAGAACTTATGTCCATAGTTGACACGCCCCATATTTTCTACCAAGATATCCAATCTAGATAGCGCTTTCTTTTCACCTTGATAAAAAATATCTTCCCCAATCTCTGTCTGATATTGGGTTTCGACCCACTGACCATCGACATAAAGCTGAGCTCTATCTCGACCGTCAATGATACGAAGTCTTTCTTCTTCAGCATCCCAACTTGTTTCTGTTCGATAGAGTAGGTAGCCATAACTTTGTCCCAACTCCTCCATCTTTTTAGGATAAAGGCTTTCTACAGGACTAGACAAACTATCCAAGGTTTCAAACAAGGAAACTTTTTCTACTAGTGGAATAGCATCCAACTCCATACTCTCTTTGTAGAGTGGTTCCAACTGTGGATACTCTGGAAAATGTGTCGCCATCATCTTCTTGACTGCCAAGTATTTGGCAGTTGGATTTCCTTCTTCATCCAGAAGGGCATCGTAATCATAAGATGTAACTTGTGGTAGGTCCAAAGTTCCTCTAGCCGAGCAACCATTCATGAAACCAAAGTTTGTACCACCATGGAACATGTAAAGATTGATGGAGCCTTGCTCCAATACCTCTCGAACTGCATCTGCCAATTCTTTGGGATCCCGTGTGATAATCGGCTCTTTCCAACGATTGAACCAACCATCCCAGAACTCCATACACATGAGAGGCCATTTTTTGCCATGCTCATCAAAAAATTCCTGCATCTGTGAAAAGTTGTAAGGTGCCTTAGAACCAAAGTTGCCCGTTACAAAGAGGTCATCTTCGATTAAGGTTCCAGCTTTCAGAGTAGCTCTCCATGGACCATCTGATGTAAAGAGAGGACAGGTTACGCCACGATCTTCCATCAACTGTCGAATTACTCTCAGATAAGCCTTATCTTCTCCATAAGAACCATACTCATTTTCAACCTGCATCATGAGGATATTGCCACCCTTGTCCAACAAATATGGCACCAACCGTGACAAGAGCTGGTCATAGTAGCGACCAACAGCCTCAATATATGCAGGGTCTGAGGAACGAATCCTCATGTCTTTGGTCAAAAGCCAAGCTGGTAAACCACCGAATTCCCACTCCGCACAAATGAAGGGAGAGGGACGAACGATAGCGTAGAGACCCAAATCTTGTGCTATCTGTAGAAACCGCTCCAAATCTAGAGCCCCTTCAAAGCGAAACTCGCCCTCACGAGGCTCGTGTAAATTCCAAGCCACATAAGTCTCTACTGTATTAAAACCAAGAGCCTTCAAGTTATAGAGCGAATGATACCAATCTTCTGGAGGAACCCTAAAATAATGAATGGCGCCAGATAAAATCTTAAATGATTTTCCATCGAGATAGAAATCATCCCGTATCTCAAATCGTGTCATATTCTTACCTTCTGACAACTAAAGTTTGCGCTTTCATTTATTGTTATGTTAAATATAGCGCAATCATTCATCTTTGTCAATAGTCTTAACTAGATTATTTAAAAATTTTTTTCTATTTTTACTAACTTTTAGGCAAAAATACTTATAAAATCGTATAAGCCCTGAGCACTTCGCTCTTTTTTTGCCAAAAACCTTGTATAAAAATGTATAAAATCCTGATTATTTAGATGTAAATTAACCTTTTTAGCCTATTATTCTAAATTTTTTATTCAAAAGACTACTATTCTTTCCAGTTTTATGGTAGAATCTTTAACGGAGAATGAAAATCGAGGTGAAAATATGGCAATTCCTAAATATCAATATATAAAAGACGAATTAAAGAACAAAATCATTTCTGGTCAATTTGCCAGTGGCGATAAATTCTACACTGAAGCTGAATTGATTTCAATGTATGATGTGAGTTCTATCACAGTTGTCCGCGCCTTAAACGACCTTGCCAAGGATGGCTATATTGTCCGTCAACAAGGAAAGGGTACATTCGTTTCACGCGCACGCAAACACAAACTCGTAGAGTTTTCAGATGTAGAAGTTTTTGAAACTAAAGATGATGAAGTGACCGTCCTTTCTATTGAACGCGGAAATAAACTAAGCTACTTAGAAAAACTTGGATTACGTGGTGACCAGTTCTACTATAAGATTGAGCGCGTACGTAAATCAAACGGTGTTGTGTACATCTACCATACATCTTACATCCCTGAACAATACATCAACGCAAATTATCCAAACCTTGAATACTATAGCTCTATCTATAGCCGTTTCAAATTGGATTACCACATTCACATGAATGATGAACATTTTGAAGAAATCAATGAAATAGCATTTCCAACTCCAGAACATGTGGCTTCGGTCCTCGGAGTCGATGAGCAATTCCCAACCGTTTTACAAACCAAGACTACTAAACTAGAGTCTACTGGCCAAGTTCTCGCATACAGCGAAACTTATAAACGAGCGGATTACTACAAAATCAAATTCATTTCATGTGACCGTGATCACTAAGAAGAAAGCCTAAGCCTAATCGCTTGGGCTTTTTCTATGCTTATTATATGACATTGAAAATGTATAGTCAATTGAAACAGGAGTAGGACAAAAGAGCCTCAAAAAAAGTACTACAACTTGGTAATACCTTTTTGAGGTGCTTTTTGATATGTGCCCATGTTTTCTCAATAGGATTGTACTCAGGCGAGTAGGGAGGAAGAGGTAAAAGTTTATGCCCAAACTCTTTACATAAAATCTCTAGCTTCCCCATTCTATGGAATCTTGCATTATCCATAATAATAACTGATGGTTTGGTTAATGTTGGTAAGAGAAACTTCTGAAACCAAGCTTCAAAAAAGTCGCTCGTCATTGTTTCTTCGTAAGTCATTGGAGCGATTAACTCACCATTTGTTAGCCCTGCAACCAAAGAAATCCTCTGATATCTTCTACCAGATACTTTACCTTTTATTAACTGACCTTTTAATGAGCGACCATATTCTCGATAAAAATAAGTATCGAATCCTGTTTCATCAATATAAACAGGTGCTAGGTGCTTTAAACTATTAAAATTTTTAAGAAATAAGGCTACTTTTTCTGGGTCTTGTTCATAGTAGGTGTGGTTCTTTTTTTTCGAGTGTAGCCCATAGCTTTGAGAGCATAGTGGATAGTAGTTGGATGACAGCCAAATTCAGAAGCTATTTCAGTCAAATAAGCGTCTGGATTGTCAGTAAGATAGTTTTTAAGTCTATCTCTATCAACTTTTCTTGGTTTTGTTCCTTTTACTTGATGGTTTAGCTCTCCTGTTTTCTCTTTTAGCTTTAACCAGCCATAAATGGTATTACGTGAGATTTGGAAAACGTGTGATGCTTCTGTTATACTACCTGTTCGCTCACAATAAGAGAGAACTTTTTTACGAAAATCTATTGAATATGCCATAAGAAGATTATACCACATTATGTACTATTTTTGGTTCATTTTATTATATTTTTCTATATGTCAATTAAGATAAACTAAATTTGTTTTAAATTTTACTAAAATATAGGTAATTTTTATCAAAAATACTTTGAAGATAAAATAAAAATCGAAGTTCTTCTACTCCTATAAATAGAGTAATAGAAATTCGATTTGTATTCTAATTATCCTAAACCAAGACGTTCAAAGATATCATCCACTCGTTTAGTGTAATAAACTGGGTTGAAAATTTCGTCGATTTCTTCTTGTGTGAGGCGTGATGTCACTTCTGGATCTGCTTCTAGAAGTGGTTTGAAGTCTACTTGGTTGTCCCAAGAGTAGGCTGTTTTTGGTTGTACCAAGTCATAAGCTTGCTCACGGGTCATCCCTTTTTCAATCAAGGTCAACATAGCACGCTGGCTAAAGATAAGACCAAAAGTAGAGTTCATGTTGCGGATCATGTTTTCTGGGAAGACTGTCAAATTCTTGACGATATTTCCAAAGCGGTTGAGCATGTAGTCAATCAAGATAGTTGTATCTGGTGTGATGATGCGCTCAGCTGATGAGTGAGAGATGTCACGTTCGTGCCAGAGAGCCACGTTTTCATAGGCTGTAATCATGTGACCACGAATAACACGCGCAAGACCTGTCATGTTCTCAGAACCGATAGGGTTGCGTTTGTGAGGCATTGCTGAAGACCCTTTTTGCCCTTTAGCAAAGAATTCTTCTACTTCGCGTTGCTCTGATTTTTGTAAACCACGAATCTCAGTCGCCATACGTTCGATCGAAGTCGCGATACTAGCAAGAACCGCAAAGTACTCAGCGTGAAGGTCACGAGGAAGGACCTGTGTAGAGATTTCTTGAGCACGGATACCCAATTTGTCGCAGACATATTGCTCTACGAATGGTGGGATGTTGGCAAAGTTCCCAACCGCACCAGAAATTTTACCAGCTTCTACACCAGCAGCCGCATGCTCGAAACGCTCGATGTTGCGCTTCATTTCGCTGTACCAAGTGGCCAATTTCAGACCAAAGGTTGTAGGTTCAGCGTGCACACCGTGGGTACGCCCCATCATGATGGTAAACTTGTGCTCCTTAGCCTTATCAGCGATGATGTTGGTGAAATTTTCAAGGTCACGACGGATGATGTCGTTGGCCTGCTTGTAGAGGTAACCGTAGGCCGTATCTACCACGTCGGTAGAAGTCAAACCATAGTGAACCCACTTGCGCTCTTCACCAAGCGTCTCAGAAACCGCACGTGTAAAGGCAACTACGTCATGGCGAGTCTCCTGCTCAATCTCCAAAATACGGTCGATGTCAAAGTCCGCTTTTTCACGAATCAAAGCTACATCTTCCTTAGGGATTTCCCCCAACTCAGCCCATGCCTCGTCAGCCAAGATTTCCACCTCAAGCCAAGCACGGTATTTATTTTCTTCACTCCAAATGTTCGCCATCTCAGGGCGAGAGTAACGGTCGATCATGATTATAATACAGAGGGCATCTAGAAAGCGAGATAAAAATAGGAGACTGACGCTGTGTGCTTACACACTAGGAAGTCTATCTTTTTTTCGATGCTTTTAGCTCGAGTTCAAATACTTGAACTTGCCCTCTTCTCCTTTCTTTTCTGTAAAGTTTCAGTTCAAGGAAGTCCGTAGCCCGTATTCAGTTTAGAAAATACGGTGCCCTTGTCCCTTTCTTTTTTAATTTGTTTCTTCTAAAAAGTAACTTCAGCCGAATAAGGAAAGTTGTTCTTTATTACTATGTTCGGAATATTTATTATTAGACCTATTAGCATTTTTCATTTTATAGTAATAATCCTTTGTTTCTTTCTGAACAAGCTTTTCAATAACCTGTTTTTTTCAAATTCTACTATATTCTTAAACTTCATTATCCCTTTTTCTGGCTTAGGAATATAGAATAGTCCAACATACTTATTTTTGGACAAGTAAATTATAAATATTATTTAATGAACCTTTACTTACAGAAATATTCCCAAATCGATTTTTTTGCTAGTATCTTTCCAAATTACTAAAACCAAAATCAGCATCACTAGACATAGCTTTATCCTTTATCATTTGAGCTTCTCTAGTATATTTCCCATTTTTAAAAATTTTTTTCATTTTCAGTATCTACAGGAATACGCCTATCAATCCATTCTCGATCTGAAATGTTCCTAGGACTAGGGCCTATATGATAAACCTCTACATTTTTTTATAATTATCTGCCTTAAGCATATCCTGTATACTTTTATCAATCCCTTTAGCATCTCCTATCAATATTGTATAATTTCTTTTACGACTATCATCAACCGATTTGACAACATCATCAGGAATTTCTTTACTTGAAATACTTCCACTTATGAACATTTTTACCATGCAAATTTCTCCCTATCAGGCATCATCAATTTGCCAATATCCATTTTGCTTCTCATACATATAAAATTCAAAACTCTTCCCAATTTCTTTATTAATGTATGCATTTTTTACCTCTTGATACCGGGAGTTATCCTCCCAAATCCAGACTTTATTATCAATATCATTGAATTGAAAGTGCAAAATAATGAATTCTTTCTTATTTTTGGCATTCATTGGTATCCCATCTAATAATAATGTACAAGTAATTTTTATGTATACCACCAAATTTATTCTTTGTTAAAGAAATAAAACGCACAAAAAAATATTAGGATTATTATTTTTTTCAAAAGCATCAATACAATATTTAGCAGTACTTCCTTTACCAAACAAATCATCAATCAATAATACTCTATTCACATCATTAGGTAATTTCTTAGATTTGAAGTCAGCGGCAAGAATCAGTGAAGTTTTTGCTTGATTAGGAGAGGTTTTCTCTAAAATATCAAAATTAACAGGTACTTTGCTAACTTCACTCAAACAAGCAGCAATTTTTATACATTATCTTCAAATCACCTGTCGGATTATCTTGATGAAGAGGATTAAAACTAGGAATAGGGAGAATAGCGTCACAACCACTAACATGAGGAAGCAACTGTTCTACCAAATAATTTATTAAATAGTTAGCTTCTTCAGGACACAAAAATTTATTATCACATATATACTTATACTTAATATCATGTACTGCATTTCCAATTTCAGTATAGCCATCTTCATCCTGATACCAGTCCAAAGCAACGGCCTCTTCTGCCTGTGGAACCATTTTTTGTAAATCAATCATATAACAATTTACTCCTTTCAGAAACTCCTAAACTTCCTACGATTAATCACTCAAACTCCTCTTTCTCAATAAACACAGACGGATAGTGATCTAGTGTATTCAAATCCGTATCCAGCGGTAAACTATAGATAGCTAAGTAGTTTTCAGGGTATTGTGTAGCTAGTTCTTCATATTTAGCTTGTACCTTATTCTGGTCAGCACTAGCATACAAGACTTCCACGACTGCTCCAGTCTTATCCTTTTCAACAAAAGCATTAACGATGATTTGAATCATAGACTTGTCCTAAAAATCTATCCCTTTCCCAAACTCTTCCACACTATCCGGCACATCACTAAACAATGTCACATGTCCCATCTTGCGATTGTGCTTCGCCTCTATTTTACCATACATGTGGAGGTGAGCGCTTGGATTTTTCTGTGACATATTTTTTCAGCAACCTCGACATGCTGGCCGAGGACATTGAGCATAACAGCAGGCGCAGGTAGTTTGATGGCTGGCA
>BNJS01003313.1_pt1 | contig 14144 bp, 6 predicted proteins | sample 8540461 | NCBI WGS metagenome assembly BNJS01 (sample SAMD00202454, study PRJDB9452) | human saliva metagenome | isolation source: human saliva | place: Japan
AATAATATATACACGCAGGCAGGCAGGCCACCCACACATATATACACCGATATATCTCACATCATGGCACAGGATGATCCAACTGTTTTAACCCATCAAAAACAAGTACTTTTAAGGACATAGGCCCCGAGTTTTTGTCTGTAGCATGCAGTTTTAGTAACTGGGCATATAAAGATAAATGCCTGGGATCTGTTTCAGGAGGTAAATACTTCTAGCCCAGAAACAAATTCCCCCAATCAATGAGTTGTTGTCTCATCAAAGGTCAACTGATAGTCAAAAATTCTGCCAACTTCAGCATCCATCGTATTTTTGAGGAACAAATAAAAGAAAATTTTTAAACTATGAATATTATCCAAATAATCATGGGAAAATTAAAAACTTTTTTCATCTGATTTTTCTCCTGACAAAGATCCAAGCTCTCTCAAGTTCAATCAGGACCATTCAAATATTTTGAAAGTCAGCGGTCTTTTCTGTCTTTTAATATGTACATATTTTCAGTTCGGCAACGCATACCGTAAAGCTCATCATTCTTCTCTAATAACAAAGAAGCTTGTTTCTGAAAGATAAACATTTTGTGCCTGGAGTTCCCTTGATTTCCTCCTGCAACACGTAAGTTGCTCATTCTGTCATTTTATGCTTAGTCGCCAGTAACCACATCCTTGGCGCTGATATTGTCGGTAAAAATCACACACAGAGCCCAACCTCATAAGTCGCTACAATATCACATAATTATACCATATCTCTTTATCAAAAAGGATTAAAACTAATTTACTAGAGTTACTCCTCCAATTGCAAAGAAAAATACCCGTTCAATATCACCATGAATGAAGTTATTCCCTCCCATAGAGAAAAAAAAAAAGATGTTACACACAAATATATATTGAATACCCTGAGTCCCTCTCTCCTAAAAGCCTTTCTTACTCAGCTCCATTCAAGAATTAAAGCATCCATATCTCCTGCCCCAATGTCTACCAAACATTTCAGTTGATTTGAAGAATGAATGAACAATATACTAATATGGATAAGTTGTATATTTTTTATTGAAACAGTCCATAAAATTTCAAAGTTTTTATACTGGAGAAAGAATGAAATCCTTATTCGTCAGTTTCAGATCATCTAACCACTTAAATATTAATAGTTGAGATAACCAAAAGGACTGCCAAATATCGTACCCAAATTTCTAAAGTTCGTAATGATATTTTACAATCTGATTATCCTTTATAACATTTGCATCAAAAAATTAATCCTAAAATCACATGTTCAATCCTCTTGATAAACCACCTTCAAATCACCATAACAGCCTCCTGATAGTGAACAACTCAAGCTTGAGAAAAGAAACTGCCCAAACTCTCAGAAAACCAGAAAGATTACGTTTATTAACTTAAAAGTATTCTAATGATATAAACCAGATATAAAACGAAAATCTGATCAATCAAATATTTATACTCACCAAAATATCACAATAAAATAGAATTTGTGCACCCTGATAATTTAATCTCATGAGTAATTTCATTATATCATCTAACATCGACTCCCTTAAAGATATCAAACCTAAAATGGAATCATCACAGAAAATAAATATTCAGAAAGGATTGATTAATCACATTTGAAGTGATTTACACAGTACATGTTAAAGGCCAAAGATTCAGATTACCAGTGGAATGGATGTTGACATCACCATGCTAGAGACAAACATTGCTTTAAAAGAAATACAACCTCAAGTGCCTTAATTATCCTCATTACTGATGCGTCTGAATATTGAAATCTTTCTCAGAGATTGCAAATATTATTTTACCAGTTTTGAAATCTTAATGAAATCATCGATTATTTTAATAGTCAATAACGTGAAACTCCTTCTAGAAGCAGTAAGCCCAATGAGTGATAATCAACATCAAGAACCACCACAACTCCAACGTAACGGCAATAAGATCTCTTTCGCCATCCTCTATCAAGCTCTAATCAAAAACTTCACCAAGCATAGCAATCGCTCATATACAAGACCATCATGCTGATTAGTGCCAACTTACGGATAATATGGTTAATTCATGCCGCAACTGCCCCAATTCAGCCTTATTGAGATGATTGTTGCCCCAGGCACCCGCGAAACCACTTGCCCATCCCGCCAGCGCGAAGGCATCTATCTCCGATTCAATAATAATTCAAATCTGAGAAAACCCTTAGAATACACAAATGTCATACGTAAATTCCTGGCCTTCGTTACCCTTTAGCCCCAGGAAAAAGAAACATCAAACTGAAAAAGAATGAACACAAGAACTAATATTATACTTGAGAATGTTAAAATTCCAACACTGCGATAAGGTTCAGTTCGAGTCCACTATCATTTTAGTATTAGGAAATAGAATACCGCAAAACTCCGGCACCAAAAAAGACTGAAGCAAAACAATCAAACCAAGCTTTAATGGATTATCCTGCTGAAGATTGAAGCCCTGATACATAAAAACATTCAGCAAAAAGAAAATCCAATCTAAACAAAAGAAATCTGATTTTCCTTCTGATACTATCAAAATCTCAAAAAATCAGACTTCTAATATTTTAATAGTAACTTAAAACTGTAAATTACCTTTATAAGAAATCATCGTCTCCAAAACCAACTATAATCCAAAAAAAATGACAGACCGTTGCTAGAAACCTGATATTAGAATCAGCATTAACATCTGAGTTTCAATGATTGACTGATAATTGCAACATGAAAAGGACTTAAAGCCCAGCAGCGATTATGGAAAACTTACTCAGCCAAATTCCCAAAGGTTTCTATAGCATCAGCGCTACATCAAACCCCAACTATTAAACATCAATATCATAAAGCATTTTCATTATTTTAAGAACACCACAGTCAACGTCAAACCATGATTAAAATTATAATTGCATGATCTATAGATGAAATAACACTTGATCATATAATTGAGATTTAACGAAACAAAAAGAAAACGATTTTGAGCTTTATACCCTATACAACTATTCAGCAATATCAAAGATCATATGATAAAGTCCTTTCTCAGTTAAAATGAGTTTTACTATCCGCTTTGAATGAAGATCAATGATAGTTCTTTCATCATTATATTTTGCCAGTATCTCCAAAATACAGAATCAACCCCACAAACTTCTCATTCAAAATCTGGATTTTCAAGAAATCATCTACGTGTTATCTCTATAACAGATAATGATAGGAAAAGATCAACGGTTTTCGGCAAAAGGATGTTCTCAGAAATGCAAACACACCACACAGGAAGCTGAGCGCAACCATACCACCAAGAAATAATTCTCCACAGACCAAGACTGCTTTAAGATCCCAGCACGAGAGTCTTATAATTAAAATGTAATCTTTCAGCATCACTCACCAACGGCATCTCGACAGATCACCACAGGCTGAGCCACCTCCACAATCTCACCAAAACTGCCACCCTCATTAGAGATCTCAAAGTCAGTTTTCCCACAAGAGAAATTAGCATACCTTCAAAGTATACCATTTTCCTCAAGATCTTCCTCCTGATTCTTTCTCCTGTAGTGACTTCGTTCTCCAGGTGATCTCTCCCTCGATGCCTCCAGCAATGCCTCCTCCAGTAGTGATTTGTTCTCCTCAAAAGCGCCTCTTTAATTCTAGGAGGTACACAGTGTTGCCCGGATGGCTTATAGTAAAAAGCAGCCAGCTGCCCGATTTTGCTCTTCATATGTTGCATGAATTCAGCATTCGCTTTACTAAACAATGATTTCATATTCAGCGTATAACATAAATTATATGTCATTGTTAAAGAACTCATTGACCACTATCATGAGTTATAAAAATGTCATCACATTGTTATATAAACCAAAAGGAACAAATCGATTCTCTATGTCTCTATTGACGTAAAACAGCCCACATTCAATATCATGAAAAACAATCAACATAAAACATATCATAAATTTATTATGAGAATATGCTTTACCATTATGTGCTGCTTATTAGAACCGCTATTTTTCAGGCAACACTAATCATCTAATATCTTGTATTTCTTATGAGGTGTTGGTAAAGCCATTTTACGGCATCTGCCTTATAGCAACGGCAAAGGCGAAGACGGCCAAACGTGAAATGAAAATGAGCCACTGGCTTTTACAAGTTTATCTATGTCTGTTCTTAGCATGTAATCGTCGGAGATTTCGTCAGCATCCCAGACATCATCGCGAGTAATGGTCAGGAACATATCTGTGCTTGCGACGTCAGGTATGCTCTTTCCCTTGAATTTCACGTTGAGTACTTGAAGAAAAGGGATACCTGCAGCGGGTCCTTTTATGAAGATCTGATTTCTGCTCTTTTCAAGATGCATAATGATGCTCTATATTAAAATAAAAATTACACTGACTTTTACTACGAAAATATGTACATATACATTGTCTAGTGTGATCATTAACAGTAAAGCCTATTTATGAAACAAAGCTACTCCAGCATGACTTTTTACCTCTCAATGCAAAGAGATAGTAAACTGTCCCCGTTTTAATGGAGAAGCCTACGAGGTGAGCATAGCCTCATAAACATAGAAAACAAAAACTCTACAATGCCATGAAAAGAATCCATTTTATTGAGTAGAAGACGATCTTGGAAAGCGCTCCTTTGGCTAAAAGCTTATTGAATGCCGAAAAATGTAAGGATGTTATTATCGCAAAAGACTGCGATGAAGCCACAGAACTTCTAGAAAATAATGTAGATATTAGCTTGGGATTACGATCTCTTTCCCAAAGAAAAACAGGATCTGGAGAAATTGCTGTAGGCTTGATCTACTAAATCAAGCTAAAAACAAAATCAAAAGGAGAAACAAAATCAAAAGAAAACAAAATCAGCAAACAAAATCTAAATCACAACCTGGATACGCTCGAATGAATAAAGCGATTTACAGCTGCAATATACCGAGGATGAACATCTGCAACCACTGAGAATTCTTATAGCAAAAAGCTATAGCAATTGGGAAAAAACATTACTTGTTTCTGCTATGTCCGATCGTTATAGAACATTTCTAGCAGTTGGATAACTGATACGAGATATCTAACTTTGAAGATATCGATCTAGAGAAACGTACAAACTACAGGAGAAACTCCAAAAAGACTGGATAAATTCTTCCGAGAAGTAGAAATGGAAGATAGCATACCCAAAAGAAACAACCTGTATTTTGGCAGAGAGTAGCTGAGAAAGTAGATTCTATACCAAAAGATTAATCCATTAACAATCGAGGAATCTCTCATCCCTAGGAACTCACTCCCGACAAAATGAGAGCGGAGAATATATACACTCCGAATGTTAGATATAACAAGAACCTTTGTATTTTCCAAAGGTTCTTTGCAAATAGAGAAAAAATCCTTTTATAAGACCAGAAAAACTACTATTTTCTTCAGATAACAGCAGACGATTTAATATTGACATTCCATAATTACAATAATAGTGTAAAATATAATAACAAAATATCAGCAATCACTTTTGGTGGCTATCACTTTTGCAAGGTGGAGCCTGCCTCTACTCAGCAATTTTCTCTTAAAGGATGCAAGATTCACTAACTTTGACTCTACACCGCATCTATGCACTGGTCCAAACAATCATATGCCTTACCTTGCCAACCTTCAATCTCAAGTTTGAGCACTAAAAGAGAGTCTCCTCTCAATGACCATGCTATACCTTATAGCATGCATCATGACGGTAGTAGCGTTCTTTCAGGGAAAGATAAGTGGAATTGAGTTATTCTTTTGGAGGATACTTCACTCTTGCAATGGCTCTCGTTCTTCGAATGGTGTATCTAAAATCGCTAGGTAGATGATTAGCAAGAAAGAGGCTTTATGCTCTTTTTCCAAAATCAAATAATAAAAAGAAATCTGGTTTCAGACTTCTTTTATCGCAAAAGCATGTCAAATCTATTCAGATCTCGATTTATCCATATCTCCCTTAACAACTTCACTCATCGCCTCTACAAGCACATTAAACCTCTGATTATCATCAGCAAGATCCTTTTCTATAACCTGCTTCGCCTAGTCAGCTGTTCTTTTTAGCATGGTAAGCTTTGCAACCTGTTTCTTAGGATTACTCACATCAGAAAAAGGAAATCAGTTCAAATTCTGAACTTTGTTATAACATTTCCTTTCAATTAATCCCAAACACCATTCTGTGAAGAAGAAATCGTGTTAATTTATTCCAAGAGAAAATTTCAGTTTTATACTGAAATCGCCCCTCCCAAAGAAATAACGTCACAGTATCCTGAGACAAAAATCAAACAATCCAAATACAAATTAAGAAAATCCACCATCCACTTAATAAGAGAAGAAGTCAGACTCCACCAAATATCCATCAACGTATGGAGCAGGACTCGTAGGATTAGCAAAGCAAAAATCACATATAACACAAAAGAAGGACCATCATCACGATGCTCTTTAAGTAAACAACTGAACTATGTCCAATTGTTGATTGAATATCTGAGGTATTCACATATGATAAGCATCATTCTAAGCATAAGACCCTCCTATCAAAATAAAATATATGACTCACCTGGTAAAAATTGAAGCCTTCTTTTGAGACAGCTTCAATCCTCTTTTGCTTTTTCAAAGGTATCCATCATTCCCTTAACAGGCTTTTTAATTACCTTGTCTTTTTATTGAAAACTGGATGACGATTGATAACAAGTTTCAAGCTTAATAGGTCCTCAACTGTAGTATTTACAGTAAATGAAGCACCGCAGATACACTTACTGCAACATCTTTGTAATAGCACCGTGAATTCCTCATCCCAATAATGTAAACAAATAAATGTTTCCGAACAAGGAAGAGTATACAGATTTGATTATCATTATCAGTTATTTCACTACAGATCTGATTTTATATCATATTTCTAGAAAAACTGATCGATATTTCACAATCATTTTCTGCAAAAACAGTAATATCATCATCTATAGCCCTCTTATCTCCAATGCTGCTTCCTACATTTAGAACAAGAAAAAGAATTTGATTTCACTATTTTCATTTCATAACTCGTCGGATACATTGCTCATTGACATTCACTTGCTCTATCTCAAGGAACCTCACCATCTACATGTTTTTGAAGCAAAACAAAAAGGGCAATGATTACGGCAAATGTTTTTGTGCCTTAGGAATTTCTTTCCCACAGTTAAAAGGCAAGTAAAGGTTTCATTGATTGTTTTCATACTTTCTCTGTTTTATAAAATATATTTACTTGAAAGCTGTTTAGCACCTTTTCTCTCCAAAAATACTAAGATACTCAGCTTCAAAAGGAGCAACTTCAAAACTGATAATTTTTGCTCCTTGCTCCTTCAAAACTCTAAAGCAAATTCAAAAGTTCTTGATAATCCTCCTGAGAAGTCGAGCTTTCAAGTACAACCATCAAAAACTTCACCCTTTCCTTATGAAGCTGAAGAGCAATAAACCCACTCAAAAACCTCTTCTGATGATGCAAACAAAAAGAGAAAATTCAGATCATCAATTCTTCTCAACCCAAATACGATTCAAGAGTTCATAATCGGTCTTGTAAATAGGAGCTCAGAGATACTGATTCAGTTTTTTTCATACTCTTTCACCATTAGAGGGGAGGATTGATTGAAGATGTCTTGTTTAGCTGGAATAATTTTTCACAATTGATATGAGTAAGAAGATAAAAAGTATAATTGAAATAAAAATTTAGACAGAAGAATCAAGTTTATTTCAAATAATGAATCTAATACGCTCTATTTACATCCAATAATAATTTTTACAATATTAGAATCGTTTAACCATTCAGCATAATAATTAAAATGTCCAAGTATATTCAGGATAATCTATGCCTTCTATAAATTTTCAATTTTTAAAATTGAGAACTAATAACTTGCAATTTAGAGTAATCAGAATTTTCAAAAAGGATATAATCATCCATCTTTCCCATAGACTTCGTTTGAAATATAAAAATCTTGTCAATATTATTTAATGACTGTAGTTTCATCGCAAGTTGAGATAAAGTATCCATAAAAAGTTGATGTTTTTGCTTTATTATTAAAATGATATTTCATAATCGATGTAAGAAAAATAACAGAAGAAACTCAAGATCTAATATTTAGAGATAAAGACTTGAGTTGCTCAAAAAAATATCAAAAAGCGTCGTATCATCAAACATCTTTTTCTGAAGTAACATCCTAGTTTCATCTGAAATCAAATTATTAAATTTTTTGGAAAACTTCTCTACAAAACTGCATTTCAACAGATTCCCCATTGATCATCATTAACAAATTTTTGTCATATTATTAAATTTGGATCTACTCAGTAATATTGCACAAATCTAGAATCAGTTTCCTCAGAAGAAAAATCAGAGCTAAAAAGATTTTGAAAGATCTCGAATTTGTCAGAAACTTTCCTATCTGCCCTCATCAGCAACCAACTTCAAAAACAATCAAGTTATCAGTTCTTTCAAAAAGCCTATCAATAACCTTTTGGATATAGATTCATCTCTGAGGAACATTAAAAGAATTATTAAATCAGTCAGAAATCTCCTGAATAATCTGAGATTTTTAGAGAAATAAATTCTTTAAAAGCCTCATCTTTCATATAAAAAAATGAGGAGAGCATTTTACACAATCAGAACATTGTTTCTCAGAACAAACATCTCTCCTAAAAAGCTTAATTATCACATCCACTAAAATAGGGGTGATTAAATCCTTTCTTTTTCCACTCAAAACATCAAGTATATTGTTTGCATATCAAAGTACCAACGCAGCTTCCTTTTGTTGATGTTTTTAAAAGAGGATGAGTAAGTAAATCTTTATCCATTAGTTTCAAGTTTTAAAAGTATATTTTGTCCAACTTTTGAAAAACAAAAATCTAAATATTGATTAAAGGATATATTTACACATTTAAAACTCTAATAATTCAATTTTCGATTTCAGATTTTTGTACAAATAAGAAAATAAATATTTGAATAATCTCTTACCACAAATTTATCAAATTTTTCCCTTTGCACTCTAAGATCTACATAATCATACATAATAATCTTTTTCGTCAAAAACCTATCAAATTATCTCCAGGTTTTATCTGATCATTACTTATAGTCAAAACAGGATAAGAGAGTAATCATTGAGGAAAATTATTGCATCTCCCAATATTAACAAGATTATATGCACAAAAGGCGTCAGCAATGTCCCATTCAAACATAAAATTCCATTATCATATTTTTGATTTTTATATCCCCATAAACCATTATATCGTATATTTTTAGAGAAAAACCTTCTATGAATCATCATTAATCTGATGTTTAATTTTCTCATAAATTTGCTTATCACTTCAAAGATAACTAACTCTGGTTACTTTTTTGCAATCTGCTTATAGAGTCAAAAATTATCTTTCTGATAGCACTAGATGTATATGGTCTATATATATTTCTGATACAACTTAAGAACAGTGTTTATATGTTTTATTATGAAAATCTATAATCTAATGGATCAGAGGCCCAATAGAGATATGTATAATTTTTGTTATTTCCTTTGAATAATTTTTAAATAAATACTTAATCTGAGGGAAGGGGATACTGATAGGATTTTTGAGTAAATAGCATCACAACCACAAAAGAAGCATCATTTTTGTACATCAAAAGTTAGTTTGCAAAAAGCCAATATTCTGCATAATAAGATGTTGCATCCTCTTAGGATAGAGTGATAGTGAAAAAGGGATTCAATATAAGAATTGTTTATTAAATAATTTATATCTTTTTCAAAGCAAATGTAAGTAATACCTCCTGAAAAGGTCTAGATAACCATTTACTATAATAAAACGAGAAAAGCTAGAGAATGTTGATCTTGCAGTAATCACTCAAATCTCATTGACATTGAACTTGTTAACTTTTTCTATAATTTCATAAGGAATTATAGCATAAATTATCACACAGTGATGTAAATCTAGATTTATTCCTTTAACTTTTCAAATTTATTTTTGAAAATATTTTAACCTCGGAGAATTTAAAAATCTGCTAAAGGAATTTCTTTCAAAAATAAATAGGAAATAACTGCTCTGAGAGTACTCTAACTGTACCTATCAAATGCATGCTATTAATTTTATTTTTATACTCATATACATAAAATTCTATATTTAAGTTTTGATAATATTTCAAAGCTTCAAAATATCAGTCTGTAAAATAAAATCTCCAAATCTTTATACTCTACTATAGGCTACTGTTTCAAACCATTCCAAGTTTTTAGCATTAGAGTGTTTCATATAATAAAAGAATATGTTGTATAATAGCATCTTTTGGATCAATATTTGTGACAGAAAAAGAATTCAATATTTCCCAAAGCTCTTCTAATGTTTTTATAAATTGCGTCATTAAGCACCTTTGCAGCTCAGATAGCTGCAATATTTTTCTTCTCCATTTCAGAATAATTAAGCATACAGGATAGGATTATCTAGTTCAATAACAAATATATAAGTTTTTCACGTTATACCTTTTTGAATAGCATCAATCATCTTCATGTAAATCAGAATCTAGTGAAGAAGTATCTATTTTTGATATTCAATTTTCAATAGCCATGCTAGGATATATGCATCTCTTTTCTATAAAGTTCTAATTAGGGCTGATTCCACTGCATCCATATAGGTAAGATGAGTCGCCATTCCATTTGAATTAGATATGCATGGAAACTGGTATAGATAAGGATAATAAAGAATATCTAAAGGACAGAATCATTTCATAACAATCTGACAACTTCGTCTGAAATAATAGTATCACTAAAGACAAATCAAGATAATTCACTCAAATATGGTTCCATTATCATATCAATCATAGCTTTATACTTATTTTTTGATGATAAAGAGTATATGATGCTGATACACTTTTCAATAGCTTCTGAAATTGCTTTCTCTTTAGCAATTAATTGAGACTGACCAACCTATTTACAAACATTTTTAATAAATTCTTGATTCTTTCGTATGTTCATAAGGCATATAGGAAATAAACTAATAGGATTTTATAAAATCAATCACCTAATGAGATATCTCTGATAATAAAGGAATTTTTAATAAGTTCTAATTCAGTTGAAATAGGAATAAGTTCATAGGAAATATCAATTTTCAAAAAGCCAAGACATTAGATACATGTATCTTTTGATTCTGAGAAAAGAAAAATAAAGATTCAAAATATTCTCTATTCCTCATTAACAACCTCTTTATCAATGCAAAAACTCTATAAAAATCTAAAAGATAGTTGTATCTCGATCGCTATTAAAAATTCTCAACATAACATTGTATTTACAAAGAAATTATCTCGAACTAGGAAAATGGCAGATAGCTTGATTTGGATTTGTTGACTAACAAGTTCAGACTTTCCTATCAACCTCTCTAACTTTTCTCTTGTAAGTGATAAACTTGCTTAACAGTAGAATCAACAAGAAACATAATATATTAGTTTATATCAAAGTATGGAGTAATAAAATATCTTTTTGCAGTATTAAAATTAAATACATTATATTTTTAATATATCTCAGAATAGCATCATCATAAAAATCATTGTACTCGCTGATTTTTATCATAATAGGCAGAGAACAACTCAAGTAAAAACTAATTTGTCCAGCTTCAAAAATTGAAATCTATAGGCTTTATTACCATACTTTTCTAACACCTTCTTAACATCGTAGAAAAAGGAAAAGATAATATTCATATTCCTCAAAACATGTTTGAGAAGGAACAAATCATTGCTTTACAATATCCTGAAATATTCCTTTTTCTGTTTTGCATAACAGTTTTTCAGAAAATTTATCATAGATCTCATCTGCCCTAGATATCAATAAGGGGAAAAACTGTGCATTTAATGCACTCAACTTCAAAAATAGAAATAATCCATATTACCATCACATTTCCTTTTTGAAAACCAATTGAAGTATATCTTTCACATCAACAATTCAACAACGATTTGATTCCTTCGCTGATAATCTAGTGCTATGAATCGAATCAAATACCTTCTTCGAAATATTAAAATCTATAATATTAGAAGAAAAAGTTTTTGAAAAACCAGCTCATAAATATTGTTCAGATTCTTTTCCCAAATTTGCATAAATTGAAGTAATATAATCATAATCAGCGACTTCTTGTAGTATAGTAGGATTCTTAGTCAAATTATGAAAACTCAAAGTTTCTATACCACTACAACTATGATAGACATCGACAATTCAATAAAAGAATTAATAAGTCTAATATCTGAAACTCCAATATCTTCCAAATCTTCTACTCAAAAATATATTTGCCTAGAGATTCTTAACACAGAATACAAAGCATGATTCTCTCAAAAATTAAATTGCGAGAAAAGCCGGATTAGAAATAATTATTTTTCAATCCAATCTCTCTCACTCAGAATATTATACCCTATACTTCATACTACAATAAAATCATAATTCTGATCAACTCTGTCATTGCCTTCAAGACTCTTTTCTCTGGGGAATAAAATCAGGTATAAGGTCCTGGATCATAAATTTCAAACATCTCCATCTTTATATCCCCTTACAGAGTACGACATGTCAACCACTAATACCATCATCATCACGAGGCTGATCATAAAGGACATATCGATTAAGAGGCAAAATAAAAGTAGTATCTTCTATTTTTGATATTGCTTTACTATACTTTACAAGATCAGTATTATAAAAGTTTCTCAATCTCTTCTGTCTCCAGAATCATAATATAAGCATCACAGAGATCAAAAACCATTATTTTCACTCATATCGGTCCAGACTCATCTTTGACATATTTTTATAAGGATGATTTTCATATGCAATATAACTGACTCGGATCTCCACATAATCAAGATCATTTTCATAACTCTCACGATGTACTATATATTACCTTAAAACCAAGTCTAGAAAGGCATACCCCATCTCAAACTCCATCTAAACCTGTTCAATATTTATATCTCCCATTTTCGCAATTTTCATCACATCTCGGTATCTTTCATATTAAAACTGCGTATACCAAAAATAATTCAGAACTCCCCATAAAACACGCAGTACCACAATAGCTACAATATGATTCTGGCATACAGTTAATCTGATATTTTGGATAATCCATACCTTATCAAATTATGAAATAAAATAAAAGTTAGATATTCTAATACTAATTTCTAACTTCAAATACATTATAATCATCTCATAAACACTCTATTGCCTGAATAACCTTGATCCTGAGGAATAAAATCAGGTTTTTATAGGGCCTGGATCGTAAATCTCAAAAATCAACCCTTAACCCCATATAAAACCACATGCCCTCAACTATTTCTATTCTTCTGAAACTCTATCATACAAAGATTCGCATTGCAAAAGATAAAAGAGGCATCTTCTGACTGATAATTATTTACTACTGAGACAACATCTATGTTATAAATCTTTCTCAATTTCATCTGACACAAGAATGCTATTGTCGTATCATAAAAACTCAAAAGAAACATTTGTTTCGCATCATTCCAAACCTCGTCCTCTCCTTCAAAATTTTTATATTTATGATTTTCATACTCTAATAAAAGGAAACTGGATTCAATAGTGCTAAATCAAATTCCTTAGAAGTTTTAGTAGTATAAACAACCTTAACCAGTCTAGACAGACATTATCACATCATTCATGAGTCTCCTCCCACTTATACCTCCCCATTTTCGCAATTTTTCATCACATCTCGAGCATCTGTCATATTAAACTGCGTATACCAAAACATTCCAGAACCCCCATAAAACACGCAGTAGCTGACACAGCCATAATATGATTCTGGCATAAATTAATTGATATTTTGGATAATCTAGCATATTTATTTTATTAGTAAACAAAAAGAGGGTAAAACCCTCCCAGGAAATTAAGTAGCAAGTTTTCTTCATAATAAAAATCGTCTGGTGCCCTATAACCACTACCTCCTGAGAAGCAGGTTCATTGAGCACAGCCACCATTGCCTTGTCCATCGATCTATTATTTTATAAAGATCTCTGATGTACTTTCAATCTGCACATCCACTCCCTGTTTTTAGTTTCTTCCCAAAACTTCCTGCAATCACTATCTCCATCATACATAAATTAGAATATATATATATTACGCTTTATACTAAGTTATCAAAGCTTATTTTTCAGATTATTGGTTTTTAACCTCTTTTGATCAGAAATAGCATTTCTTAGTTCC
>BNJS01003357.1_pt1 | contig 14142 bp, 11 predicted proteins | sample 8540461 | NCBI WGS metagenome assembly BNJS01 (sample SAMD00202454, study PRJDB9452) | human saliva metagenome | isolation source: human saliva | place: Japan
CAGCCCTGATAAGATTACCGTATTGGCAGACGTTGCCGTCCGCAGTACCGAAATGGATCAGGCGCGTGCTGAAGCAGCTAAAAAAGCAGCCGAAACAGGTGTTTCTGAAGCCAGAGACGAAAAATCTTTGGCAGAAGCGCACAAAGCATTGGCCGCAGCCATTGCCCAGCTGAAAACTTTGGATTACCTTCGTTCGCAAAAAAACAAGTAATGTGGGTTCATCAAGAAAAAGCACAACGAAATGTTGTGCTTTTTTATGTACCTGAAGATAAGTGGCTTGATATTGAAATATTGATAGATGAGTAGATGGCAAGTTTGAAATCGAAACGGTAGAACCGGCTTCTATGACTAAATTGTTGGTGGATCATTGTCGAAGCAGTTAGTCTTGTGATTCGCTATTTAAAATAGCCCACCCAATCTTTTTATCCTTGAAAACAGATTGGATGATTCCTAATTTATCGCAACCGCAACAGATCTGAATTTATCAGTATTGAAAATATTAGCGTTTTTCTGAGCTCGCATACAAAAAAGGCCGTCTGATACTTTTCAGACGGCCTTTAAATCATTACTGCGGCATTCGTTTATGATTGGTCGATGGTTTTATCCAGTCCTTGGGTCAGACCGTTGATGTCGCCACCATTCAGTCCCAACTCTTTCAAGAGACCGTCAACCAACGGGGCTTGGCTGCGGTAGCGCAGGGCACTGTTGACCATTTGGTCTGCAAGGCTGGCTTGTGTGGTTTGGCCGTCTGAAACACCTTCCGCACCGTTTGCACCACCGGCAAAGCCACCCAGACCATTGACTTGCAAATCTTGATGTCTTCGATTTTTTCCATCGGGCGGACGGATTCGCGGATGATGTCGGGCAGGTGTTTCAAGAGGGCAAGGCGGACTTGCATTTCAACCTGTTCAACGCTCAGGACGTTGGCAGCTTCGTTCACGGCGCGGGTACCTTCTGCATCAACCTTGTATTGTTGCTCTTGCGCTTGTGCCAACAGAATTTTGGCATCGGCCTCACCTTTGGCTTGCAGGCGGTGTTTTTCGGCTTCGGCTTCGGCGGCGATACGTACGGCTTCAGCGCGGTCTTGTGCGGCTTGTTTTTCGGCTTCAGCGGCAACAGTGAGCGAAATCGCATCTTTTTGCGCAGCCTCTTCGGCGGCAATCAATTCAACCGCTTTGGCACGCTCGGCGCGTTCGGTTTCGCGTACGGTAATCACGCTCTCTTCTTCGCGAACGGCGGCGGCACGGGCTTTGTCGGCTTCGGCTTTGGCTTCGGATTCGGCACGCGATTTTTCAGCAACGGCGATGGCGCGGTCTTGCTCGGCCAATTCGATGGCTTTGCGGCGTTCAACCTCCGCTTGCTCAACGGCTTGGGCTTTGCGGATGTCTTCGTTTTTAATGTCGCGTTCGGCGGCAATACGTTTCAGATCCACTTCGCGTTCGGCGGCAATTTTGGCTTCTTCCGCTTCACGTTTTTTCTGAGCTTCTTGTTCGGCGATGCTGGCTTCTTGTTCTGCACGGCGTACCGAGATTTCACGCTCTTGTTCGAGTTTGGCATATTCTTCTTCGCGCGAGATTTTCAGGCGTTGCTGCTCGGCTTCAAGGTTTTTGGTTTTGATTGCCAAGTCGGTGTCTTGTTCGATTTCGTTACGTTTTTTACGGCGACCTTCGATGGTTTCGGTCAGTTTGGTCAAACCTTCCGCGTCAAAGGCGTTTTGCGGGTTAAAGAACTCAAAGCTGGTTTGGTCGAGGCCGGTCAGGGAAACGGTTTCGAGTTCGAGGCCGTTTTTAAACAAGTCTTCGCTCACGACTTGTTGTACTTTCTGTACGAAATCAACACGTTTTTCATGCAGCTCTTCCATTGCCATTTCAGCGGCAACGGCGCGCAGGGCGTCAACGAATTTACCTTCGACGAGGTCTTTCAACTCATCGGGAGACATGGTTTTCATACCCAGCGTTTGCGCAGCAGTGGCAATGCTCTCGGCGCTGGGTTTAACGCGGACGTAAAATTCCGCCATCACATCAACGCGCATACGGTCGCGGGTAATCAGCGCTTGTTGGGCAGCGCGGCGCACTTCAAGGCGCAGCGTATTCATGTTGACGGGGATGATTTCATGCAACACGGGCAGCACCATCGCTCCGCCGTTCATGATGACTTTTTCGCCACCAAAACCGGTACGGACAAATGAGACTTCTTTGCTGGCACGGCGATACAGACGGGTCAGGATAAGGCCGAGTACAAACAGCGCGACGAGTATGACGCCGGCGATGGTGCCGATGGAGACCAAATTCATGGTTTCCTTTCTTCTTGTTAATATGCCTTTTGGGGCGGTGGATTCAGAAGGCTTTGAGGGAGAGAGGCCGTCTGAAAGGGTTAAAAATATGGGTTGAAATAATAGGGTGGTTGTTTTTCTGATTGTTATTTCAAATTTCTAGATGGTGAGGATAGGGCGGTGAAGTATCTATTTTTACCGTATCGACAACTCAGCGGTTTCAGACGGCCTTAATCTACCAAACTGCCGCTCGGATTTAAAATCGCTTTAAATGTATTTCCGTCCAACGACACCAGCAATACCGCATCGCCTTGTTTCAATACATCTTCAGAGTCAGGCTCTACCATCACATAATGCTGTTGGCCGTAAGCATCTTTTACGCGCACTTGTGCCGCATTGCCTACCCGAGCTTCGCCTAACACCACTGTGCCGACACGGCCGATTAAACTTTCCTGCGAAACGGCAGTGGTTTCATCTTTCGGCATAATTGTGTACAAACCGCTAGCCGTTACGCGTACTAAGGGCAGGGAAAGAAACCAGACTATGACTGCTGCCAACGTGCCATTCAGATAACTGCCGAATACAGTGGCAAAGGCCGTCTGAAACAGATAACCCGTTAATCCGTATACGGCAAGAAATACCACCATCAACATCAACACCGGAATACGTCCGACATACAGCCAGCTCAGGAAACGCACGAATATGCCTGCATCCGCCACATTCAATCCGACCTCGGCGTGCGCGGTTTCGGTCAGACTGTCGGGCAACAGGTTGTCCAACCAGTCGCTGATACCGCCTGCCAGCATGGAAATGACCTCCAACACACCGAGCAAAACCATCAGCGCAATGGCAATGCCGAAGATTTCAGTTTCGGGGGCGTTGATTAAATTCCACATATTGCATTTCCTTATTTTTTTAATTTTCAGACGGCATATATTTTATTTTAAAGTTAAGCCGATTGGATATGGGTATTTTTATTAATTTGTCGTAACCGACAGGATTTTTCCCAATTCGGCTTTATTTTTGTTATTGAGGTGTGTATGGTTTTCTTTTTCAGACGACCCCGTGAAGATAGAGGCCGTCTGAAACCGCGATTTTCTCAATATGGCTTATGATTTCGCTTTCAATGCCGCCAATCTTTCGGCAATGCGGTTGTTGCGGCTTAAGTCTTCCAGTTCTTTCAGTTTGGCCAACTGCGCCGCATCAGTGCTGCTGTGTACCGAGTTTTGGCGACCCATCACACGGTCGAAAGCATTGCCGCTTTTTTCAGCATCACGGGCGATACGATTGAGGTCGCTGCCGTTGCCGCCGGCTGTTTTGCCTGCGCCAGCGTTCTGCTGTGCGGCACGCCAGTCTTGCAACTGCTGCTGCATCTCGCGTTTTTTCGCCTGCAGGGCGGCGATAAAGCCTTCCAGCTCTTTTTCTTGTACGGCACAGTCGGCAATGGTGTTTTCCAAGATGGGCAGACGCGCTTCGATGTCCATCTGTTCGGCGATACCCGCTTCGGCAAGGTCATCGCGACCGGCATCTACAGCGGCTTGCAGATTGGCATCGATGGCCTCGTGGCGGTTGCTTTCATCGGCCATTTTCTTTGCGGCAAGGTGTTTCTGCGCCAACACTTTGCCCAATTCAGCACGTACTTCATCTACTGCGCGCTCAATTTCGCGGATGCTTTCGTTCATTACCGCTTCAGGCGCGAGGTTTTCCGCCGCATCAATCAGGGCATGAAAACCGCCGCTTACTAGACGGCCTACTCGGCGGGATAGGGTTTCGCTCATTTGGATTTTCCTTTCACTAAAATGTGTTTGTTTCATTTGGTATGGCGGCAGCCTTAAACTTCATTTGCCTGCTGCACAATCTTTGCTAGTTTCAAAGTGTTTTCAAGCTGTTGCAATACCGTATCGTCGTATGCCGCGCCTTTGCCGGTTACGGCAAGCTGCAGGATGCTGTCCGTGAGGCGGACGATGCGCCACATCAATTCGCGCTCGTATTTTTTCAAATCATCGAGTTCGGCTTCTTCGGGCAGGTCGGCGGCAAGTGTTGCGCCCAAGTCGGGCAGTTGTTCAAACAATCTCGCTACGATATGTGAATGCACTCCGGCCTGCTTTTCCGCGTGCAAGATTTCGTGTTTTGCTGCTTGGAAAAATTGCTCCTGCGCCGTCAGTGCAGAGCCGTAATCGCGTGTCTGCGTATGCGCCAAGCGCGCCAGCTTGAGCAATTCGCGGATTTTTTCAGACGGCGTATTCGCACCTTCGATTTTAAGTTCGGCAATAAAATCAGCATCTTCCTGAGTGATGCGCACACTAATTGGGATACGGTTCGTTGCATTCATATTCGTTTTCTTTAGTTTGTATTCATTTGAATACAAATATACAAGATGGGATTCTGAGGTGCAATACCTGAAACCGTATATTTATGTAAACATCAGGCCGTCTGAAACTTGATTTTCGGTTTTCAGACGGCCTTTTCCTTTATAATCCGTACATTATTTTCATACACACAGCAGGTTCTCCATGTCCAACAAACCCACACTCCTTCTCGTTGACGGCTCTTCTTATCTTTACCGCGCCTATCATGCTATGGGGCAGAATTTGTCTGCGCCAGACGGTGCGCCGACTGGGGCGATGTATGGCGTGTTGAACATGCTGCGCCGGCTGCGTGCGGATTATGTGCATGACTATTGCGCAGTGGTGTTTGATGCGAAGGGTAAGAATTTCCGCCACGAGATGTTTCCCGACTATAAGGCAACGCGTCCGCCGATGCCGGACGATTTGCGCCCGCAGGCGGAAGCCTTGCCGGATTTGGTGCGCCTGATGGGCTGGCCGGTATTGGTGATTCCGCAGGTGGAAGCGGATGACGTTATCGGCACTTTGGCTAAGATGGCTAGCGAAGCAGGGTGGAACGTGGTGGTATCTACCGGCGATAAGGACATGGCGCAGTTGGTGAACGAGTGCGTAACGTTGGTGAACACGATGAGCGGCGAAACGCTGGATATTGAAGGCGTGAAGGAAAAATTCGGCGTGCGCCCCGACCAAATCCGCGATTATCTTGCGCTGATGGGCGACAAGGTAGACAACGTGCCGGGTGTGGAAAAATGCGGCCCGAAAACGGCGGTGAAGTGGCTGGAAGCCTACGGCTCGCTGGCCGGCGTGATGGAACACGCTGGCGAAGTCAAAGGTAAGGTCGGAGAAAACCTGCAAGCCGCTTTGGAACAACTGCCGCTGTCGTATGATTTGGTAACGATTAAAACTGATGTGGATTTGCACGCCGAGCTTTCAGACGGCCTTGAAAGCCTGCGCCGTACTACGCCTAAATGGGCGCAACTGGTTGTCGATTTCAAACGCTGGGGTTTCCGCACTTGGCTGAAAGAAGCGGAAAGCCGTATGCACGAAGCGCAAAACACTGATTTGTTCGGTAGCGAGCATATTGGTGAACAAGCCGCATTGGCGATGGAAACACAGCCGGAAAAACAACCCGAACTCGCTCCAGCCCCTGAAAAGCTGGATTATCAAGCCGTTACCACCGAAGCGCAGTTTACCGCCTTGTTGGACAAGCTGGCGCAGGCAGACAAAATCGGCATCGATACGGAAACCACGTCATTAGACGCGATGAACGCCGCGCTGGTTGGCATCAGCATCGCGTTCCAAGCAGGCGAAGCGGTTTACATTCCCGTAGGACACAGCCTGACTGCCGCACCAGAACAACTTGATTTACAAGACGTATTAGGCCGTCTGAAACCGCATTTGGAAAACCCCGCCCTGAAAAAAATCGGGCAAAACCTCAAATACGACCAGCATGTTTTCGCCAACTACGACATCGCCCTGAAAGGCATTGCCGGCGATTCCATGCTCGCTTCCTACATCATCGAGAGCCATCTGGGACACGGCTTGGACGAATTGTCCGAACGCTGGCTCGGCTTGGAAACCATTACCTACGAATCGCTGTGCGGCAAAGGTGCGAAACAAATCAGTTTTGCCGATGTCGCTATCGGGCAGGCGACCGAATACGCCGCCCAAGACGCCGATTTTGCCCTGCGCCTCGAAGCGCACCTGCGCGCGCAAATGGACGCTAAACAGCTTGAAATGTATGAAAAAATGGAGCTGCCCGTCGCGCAAGTATTGTTTGAAATGGAACGCAACGGCGTACAAATCGACCGCACCGAACTCGCCCGTCAAAGCGCGGAACTCGGCGCCGAGCTGATGAAGCTCGAACAAGAAGCCTACGCCGCTGCAGGCCAGCCGTTCAACCTCAATTCGCCCAAGCAGTTGCAGGAAATTCTGTTCGACAAAATGGGCATCCCCACCAAAGGCCTGAAAAAAACCGCCAAAGGCGGCATTTCCACCAACGAAGCCGTGCTTGAACAGCTCGCGCCCGACTACCCCCTGCCCAAAATCATCCTGCAAAACCGCAGCCTGGCGAAACTCAAATCCACTACACCGACAAACTGCCTGAAATGATTTCCCCAAAAGACGGCCGCGTACACACCACCTATGCCCAAGCCGTCGCCATTACCGGCCGCCTTGCCAGCAACAACCCCAACCTGCAAAACATCCCGATCCGCACCGCCGAAGGCCGCCGCGTGCGCCGCGCCTTCACCGCACCGCAAGGCAGCGTCATCGTTTCCGCCGACTATTCCCAAATCGAGCTGCGCATCATGGCGCACCTCTCCGGCGACAAAACCCTCATTACCGCGTTCCAAAACGGCGAAGACGTACACCGCCGCACCGCTGCCGAAGTATTCGGCATCGCCCCCGAAAACGTCTCGTCCGAACAACGCCGCTACGCCAAAACCATCAACTTCGGCCTGATTTACGGCATGGGACAATACGGCCTTGCCAAATCATTGGGCATCGACAACATCTCCGCCAAAAACTTTATCGACCGCTACTTCGCCCGCTATCCCGGCGTCGCCGAATACATGCAGCGCACCAAAGAACAAGCCGCCGCCCAAGGCTTCGTCGAAACCCTGTTCGGCCGCCGCCTCTACCTGCCCGACATCCACAACAAAAACGCCAACGCCCGCGCCGGAGCCGAACGCGCCGCCATCAACGCCCCCATGCAGGGCACCGCCTCCGACCTCATCAAACGCGCCATGATAGACGTATCCCGCTGGCTGGTTTCAGATGACCTGCAAAGCAAACTGATTATGCAGGTGCATGACGAATTGGTGTTGGAAGTGGTTGAATCGGAATTGGAAACCGTGAAAACAATGCTGCCGAAAGTGATGGCCGAAGTGGCACAAGGCCGTCTGAACGTGCTACTACTGGCAGAAGTGGGGGTGGGCGGAAATTGGGATGATGCGCATTGATTTGGATAAACTGCCGCACAAAACGCTTGCGACAAAAATACCGAGCAATAGGGATAAACAAAGGATAAGTGATGGCAAACGATTTAATTAAGCAAGGCATTGAACTCTTTAACTCTGAAAAATATGCCGAAGCTATTCAAAAGCTGGATGAGGCTTTGAAGACATCAAACAATCCGCAACAACAAGTTAATGTCCAATATTGGTTAGGGCGTTGTTATTTCGATCAGGCGCTTCAAACCAATGACACAATCTTGTTTGACAAAGCACGCGGACACTTTGAAAAACGATTGGTATGGGCTGAACAATTAAGCGGAGAAAAGATTATTGAAAAACAAGGTTATACCCAGTATTGGCTGGGGCGTTGTTATTTTGAACAGGCACTTCAAATCGGTAACGCAGTCTTGTTTGACATGGCGAGAGAGCACTTTCAAAAACGATTGGTATGGGCTGAACAATTAAGCGGAGAAAAGAGCATTGAAAAACAAGGTTATGCCCAACATTGGCTGGGGCGTTGTTATTTTGAACAGGCACTTCAAATCGGTAACGCAGTCTTGTTTGACATGGCGAGAGAGCACTTTCAAAAACGATTGGTATGGGCTGAACAATTAAGCGGAGAAAAGAGCATTGAAAAACAGATTATTGCCCAATTTTGGTTGGGTCGTTGTTATTTGAAACAGGCCAAGCAAAACCAAGGCAACATAGAGCAAAGCGAAGATTATTTGTCCGAAGCAGAAAAATGTTTTGATGAAGTGTCTAAGCTAGTAGAAAAATCAAAAGATAAATCTTTTAAAAAGCAAGCGATTGCGAAGCTGAGACGCGATTTCAGAGAACTTGATTTTGTAAAAGGTAATTACGAAGGTTACTTCAAATCCAAACAAGAGCATATCCAACAAAAGCTGTCTAAAAATAAAAAGATAAACGGCCGTCTGAAAGAAAACATCGCTGCGGTTTTGGCGGTATTGAGCATAGACCCGATTGAATTTGACAAACCTCTGGCGCATTACACCAGCCCGGCTGTATGCGAAAAATTATTGGGCATAGGACAGAAAGAGTCCAAGCAGGAAAATATCGTTGCCGGCAAAATGAGAATGAACAGCTCGGCCTATATGAACGACCCCTATGAAGGCAAAAGCCTGTATGACCTGCTGGGTATTCAGGAGCCGGATTTGGAAAACCTGTCAGAACTCAGCCGCCACAATGCTTTTTTCGCCTGTTTTTCTTCGCGGGTAAACGATTTAAACCAGTTCCGCCTATATGGAAAAGTCGGCAACGTCGAAGCCTCGGGCTGCTGCCTGGTGTTCAACAGACGCGGCAATTGGATACGCGAGCCCGATCTCGAAGCGTCTTTCCACCGCCTGAACGATCAAGACGGATTCACGGGTAGCGTTGTAAAAGAAACCACGGCGCAAAGGCCGTCTGAAAACCTGCCGCTGTACCAAATCGCCTATATTTTCTACCGCGACGAATATACGCAGGATAAAGAATACGATGTGATGGATGGCAAGACAGATTTCGGCATCCGCTTAAAGCCAATCAGCGAAAACCTAGATTGGCATGAAGTCAGAAAACAACAGCTTCAGATGGCCTTAAAAGGCTTGTGCGGATATTGGAAAGATACTGATCAGAGCAAGGAAGAGTTCCAAGAAAACAAAGCGGCATTGGAATACATCCGCTATCTGTTTAAAGACCACGCTTTCCGCGACGAAGAAGAATTCCGCCTGCTGCAAATCGAAGAAATCGGCTCGGACAAAGTGCAGTATTGCCCAGATACCAATACCGCTTTTCTCGAATACGGCAACGTCTGCACCAGGCTGGACGAAGTGATCTTGGGCACGAATTACGAGCGCACCGCCGACTGCCGGAAAGTGGAAGTGTTCCGCCACCTGCTCAAACGCAAACAGCCGCACATCAAAGTAAGGCATTCGTCATTGCCGATTAACCCGCCGAACAAGCCCTAGCAAGCCTAGTAGCGCTGGGTTTGCCACCCAGCCTACCCGCTATCCGTACCAGTACAATAAAAGCAGCCTGAAACCCGTACCCCATTTTTCAGGCTGCCTTAATCCTAAAAACCCAAACCATGAGAGAACCCGCCATGCGCTTTTCTATCTTTTTGCTTTGCGCCCTGCTGTCTGCTCTCGCGATGGCTGCCGATACCGCTTCCGTCCCCGCCGCACCCTACCAATGGGCAACGCCGGTCAAACAAGATGCCAATCTTTACCGCATCGACGCCAAGCTCTACCATAGCGAGCAGTAGTAGGTCGGATACTTGTATCCGACAAAAGCTGCTACCATCTCAAATAGCCGTCGGATTCGAGAATCCGACCTACTGAAACTATCTCAAAAGCCGTCGGATTCAAGAATCCGACCTACCAAACCTGAAACTACCAAACCGAAACCCATCCGAGGTCGTCTGAAAACTTGAAAATCAGGTTTTTAGACGACCTTTATTCTTCCCGCCGACAGGCATACAATCAAAAGTGCAGTACCTTTCATTGATTCAATACAAGGAGACAGTTATGCGCGGCATAAAATCAGTTGCATTGTTGTGTACTTTTGCATTGGGTGCGCCGGCGTTTTCGGCGGGTTTGACCAAAACGCTGCCGGGCGATTTGACGACGGTTCAGGCGCAGGCGGTGGTGCAGGCTTCGATGAAAAAGGCGCATGAAATCAAGGTGCCGATGAATATCGCGGTTATGGACGCGGGCGGTAATTTGAAGGCGTTCGCGCGTATGGACGATGCGTTTATCGGCAGTATTGATATTGCGCAGAAAAAGGCGAAAACGGCACGCTATTTCAATATGTCCACCCGCGATTTGGGCAAGGCTTCGCAGCCGGGCGGCGATCTTTACGGTATTGAGGTGACTAACGACGGTTTGGTGATTTTTCCCGGCGGTGTGCTGTTGGTGGATAAAAACGGTGTTATCGTCGGCAGTGTCGGTGTGAGCGGCGGCTCGGTCGATGAAGACGAAAGCGTCGCTAAAGCAGGTGCGGCGGTATTGTCGGGAAGTTAAGCCGTAGTTTGAAACAAGACCTAATGCGTTTCTTTTCATGATTTGCGTTGGGTTGTTGAAATAGGTAGAGGCCGTCTGAAAATGTGGGTTTAACCCCACACTATTTTCAGACGGCCTTTTTCTATTCCGATTCTCTACATTCTATTCGCCGTATACTTTTATCCTCGGCCTTTTGTCTCTTTTTTTCATGAATAATGTTGCCGGTGTTACAATCGGCATATTCTTATTGTTATCAAACAGGTGTTTCATGCAGTTTTTTGGCCTGCTTATTCCTATTATTATCGGCTATTTTGCTGATGAGATGTTCACTGGCGTCATTATTGGGTCGTTGTTTTGGCTGGTTGCTTGGTCGATTGCGAAACAGCGTCAAGAAGAGCGTCTGGCTGAATCTGCTACGGCGGGCGATAGAATTCAAAAGCTGGAGCAGGAAATCGAGCTGCTAAACCAGCGTTTGTCGGTGTTGGAGCATGAGGCTGTCCGTGATGAGGCGAAGGTAGGGCAGGGGCTTGAGGCTCGGCCTGTTGCAGATGTTCAGACGGCCTCTGAGCCGCTTCATGTTCGGGTTGAGCCTGAAGCGGAAGCTGCGCCTGTTAAGCAGAAGATTGAAGAGGCGTTTACTCCTTCTTTTTCTATACCTATTGATCCTGTTTCTGCCAAGGCTTCTGCTTCGCCTGAGCCTGTTGTGGAATCGGAAGTTATTGAAGCGGTTGCTCCGGTTGCTGCTGAACAAGCAGGGCTGCCTAAAGAAGAGGCTGTTGTTGCTTCGATGCCGTCTGAAAGCGAAGAAGCACCATCGCGTCAATTCGTTATCCATAAAGCTCAGTCGGAAGGCGGAGAGTACAAGTTTTCCGACAATCCGATTGTTGCTTGGTTCTTGCGCGGCAATCCGTTGTTGAAAACTGGTATTGTGGTGTTGTTTCTTGGTTTGGCGTTTTTGTTGCGCTATGCCTCCGAGCGTGTCCATGTGCCTGTCGAACTGCGTTATCTGACTGTGGCAGGCGCGGGTTTGGCGGCGGTAGTCGGCGGCTGGAAGCTGCAAAGCCGTAAGCGTGAATATGGCTTGGTGTTGCAGGGTTTCGGCGTGGCGGTGATGTATTTGACGGCGTTGGCGGCGTTGAAACTGCATCCGCTGCTGCCTGTGTCGGTCGTGTTCGGGCTGATGGTGGCGATGGTTGTGCTGATGGCGTGGCTGGCGGTAAGGCAGAATGCGCAGATTATGGCGCAGGTTGCTTTAATCGGCGGTATGGCTGCGCCTTTGCTGACTTCAGACGGCAGCGGCAATTATTTGGTGCTGTTTTCTTATCTTGCCCTGCTCAACGGCGGTGTGGCCGCGATTGCGTGGTTTAAGGCATGGCGTCCGCTGAACCTGACGGGTTTTGCCGCTACTTTTGCTATTGCCGCGCTGTGGGGCATGCGAAGTTATACGCCGCAATATTTCGCCACTACCGAGCCTTTCCTGATTTACCACTGGCTGCTCTATACCTTTATCGCTTATCTGTTCGCACGCCGTAAGCTGACGGAAAACAGCGAAGACAGCGTTACGCCGATTGCCGACAATGCGACTTTGGAGGAGATTGGCAACAGCATTTATACACACGGCCTGCGTGTGCATGTCCTCGACCATACTTTATTGTTTGGCACGATGGCGGCGGCGTTCGGCCTGCAATACCGCATGGTGGAGTATTGGCCGTCTGCGGATGCGCTTTCCGCATTGGGTTTTGCCGCTGTTTACGGACTGGCCGCGCTGCTGCTGAAACGTCAGCAGGGGCTGTATATTTTGCGTCAGGCGTTTTTGCGTTGGCGGTGTTGTTCCTCACGATTGCCGTTCCGCTTTATTTTGAACCGAGCAATACGGTCATTTTGTGGAGTGCCGAATCCGCACTGGTTTATTTCTTCGGTCTGCGCCAACAGCGTCCGCATATCCGTTTGGGTGCGCTGATGGTTTATCTCTTGGCGGCACTGATTCAGCTGGGCAATTATCAGGGCTTCGGCACCGATACCGTTCTGGAAGGGCAGTGGTTCACGACGGTTGTTGTGTTGCTTGGCGGAGCGGCGATTTATTTGCTGTGGTATTTCTCGCGTCGCGAAGGTTCGGCGCAATGGGAAAAATCCGTTCAGACGGCCGTGTTGTCTGCCGCCTTGCTGTACATCTCTATTTTGCCTTTGCTCTTCTTAGCCGACCGCGGCAGTATTGTCGCTCTTTCTGCTTTGGCGGCAACGTGGGCATTCTGCCGACGCAAACACGAGCCGAATGTGTTTATCACTTTTGTCTTGGGCAATGTATTGTTCGCCTTGTTGCTGCAAAGCAGCATCATTTATGAATCCAAAGGTTTCCTGACCCATCTGTACCTTGTTGCCGCTACACCTTTGCTGTTTGCGGCTGCCTACGCGCTGCAATATCCGCGCGTGCCGGTTGCAAGCGAAAAGCCGGAAGGAAACGAGGTTTACTTTGCGCAGGTTGCAGGCTGGATCATCCTGCTTACTGCGTTGGCAACAGGCAGCTACGCCCTTTATATGCAATGGACAGGCGAGGAAACCCTGTTTACCCAGTTGTGGTTGTGGCCGATATTTGCCAGCTTACTGTTGTTTGCCAAACGTCTGAAATGGGAAGAGCTTCTGCAAACCAATTTGGCATTCTTGCCATTGTTTGGCCTGCATTTCCTCTCCTACCATACCGAACATGCGGTGACAGCCGCCGCAGCCTTGCCGCTTGCCGTTGCTACCGTATTGAACTTCATCATTCTGAACAACTATCCGCGCCATGATCTGGCTTGGTTGCATAAACTCAATATCACGATACTCGGCGTGCTGTGGACGCTTTGGACGGCGCTGTATGTCGGTGAGCGTTTTTATGGCGTTTGGGCGCAGCTCTCGTGGCTTGTCGTGCCGCTGGTGATGTGGATTGTTTTCCATACGCAGCGCCACCGCGAATTTTTCAGACGGCATCAAGCCATTTATCAGCATTTTGCTATGCCGTTGTGCGCCCTTGCCGCTGCCTGTTGGATGCTGTGGACCAACTTCTCCACTCCGTTCCAACCTTCGCCGTTGCCGTATATTCCTGTGCTCAATCCAGTGGAACTCGCTAGCGCCGGTATGCTTTGGTTTGCCCTGAAATCCCTGCCTGAAGCCTTGCCGCCCGAACTGCGCCGTACCACAGCGACCGCAGTCGCCGCCTTGGCATTTATGCTGATCAGCGCAGGCGTGATGCGCGTATGGCATTTCTACGACGACATCACTTGGCGTCTCGACATCATGCTGCAATCCTTCGGCCTGCAAGCCAGCCTCTCCGTCGTTTGGGCAGTAACCGCCATCATCTTGATGGTACTCGGCAACCGCCACAAACAGCGTTCCTACTGGATGACTGGCGCAACGCTGATGGGCATCGTAGTCGTCAAACTCTTCCTGATCGAGCTTTCCAACAGCGGCGGTATCGAGCGTATTGCCTCCTTCATCATCGTCGGCTTGCTGCTGCTTCTGGTCGGCTGGTTTGCACCCGTTCCGCCCAAAGCAGAGAATGATGGCGAACCTAAAGCCTAATCATTAATCCCCAA
>BNJS01001919.1_pt1 | contig 14135 bp, 24 predicted proteins | sample 8540461 | NCBI WGS metagenome assembly BNJS01 (sample SAMD00202454, study PRJDB9452) | human saliva metagenome | isolation source: human saliva | place: Japan
CGGTGGTCAAATAATCAATAAATCTTTATTCAAGAAAGAACTGCTCTCTTTACCTTTTGGCTTGGTTACTTCCATAATCAAGCCACTATAAAACAATGGGTTTAAAAATTGTATAAATTTGGTACAAAAACCTATAAATACTCTTCCTTTATTATAAATTTCAGCTAGAATCTCCCGTCGAGCACGAGCAACATCTGTGCAATTTTTAGTCTCTACAGACTGTAATTATCATCATTTATATTAGGAGGAACCTACCTGAGAAGTTTCTAAATTAGTAAGTTTGCAGTCTTTGCTGTCTCCATGTTAAGTTGCTTGTACATTAAAGCAATGAAAGAGTGGTCAAAGTTTTGATAATCAATCAGCTAATGTTAACCCGCAAAGAAAATCATGCAGGTTTAGTATTTTTCCGTACTGATGCTGGTTCAAACTCTATTGCTGTGAGATATTAAAAGTAAATGGAGAATACCTTTCTTCTCTTCAAGTCGGTGGTTTCACCAAAACGAAATTTGTACAAACTAGCCACGCATGAAGCACTATCATTGCAATGAGCCAGGAACAAAGCTTAAATGTAAAGCCTAGCTGAAACAATCTGTACATTATTTCTACGTAGATGCGTCTAATGCATCGAAACCACAATTAAAAAGAGGGTAGATGCGACAGCAACACAAGACATAATAAAAACAATCAAACATCAAGCGCACACTATCTCTCGTGTAAATAACACGGCATGACAACTCATTAATCAATGAAAGGATATGATTTATGATCAAAAATATAGCGTAAAAAGATTAATAGCAGTAATGAAACTATTGAAACCGTAAATTAAATCGGCAAATAAAAAAGTTATCATCAAAGCACAACCCAATGTGAACTATGAATTGGTTGACGAAGCAACACAATATGCACCTGAAATGATCGACACCAAACGTGTTGGAAACGATCTTCATATTGCGTTTGAAGGTACAGATATCAATAAAAGAAAGCGATTTAGTATTAGAAGGCTATTATGAACATGATAATACTGAATTTGTTATTAGAGTATGGCCGAAGATGGTCAATACTACGCTTACGTTCCACAAAGTGGTGTGGAAAGCGATGCTGTGACATTGCTTGCTGATCAAATTTTTGCACCACAAGCATTAGGCGAAACAGCGTAACTGCACCATTCTGGGCATTTAATCCAAACTGGTTATGGGTGGCTGCTGGTGTCGCTGGCAATAGGAGGTCATTTTAGCCACAAGCCACAGTAATAGCAGCTCCTCTGATAAAAATGACAATACCAATAATAGCAACGCTAACGATGGTGACAATGCCAACAATGGTGTAACACCAATAATGGTGGCAACACCAACAATAGTGGCAACACCAACAATAGTGGCAACACCAACAATGAGTGGCAATACCAGCAATGGTGGCAACACTAACAATGGGTGGCAACACTAACAATGGTGGCAACACTAACAATGGTGGCAACACTAACAATGGTGGCAACACTAACAATGGTGGCAACACTAACCATGGGAACACCACTGCACCAGCTAAACCAACAGTTGAAACGAAAGACAACGGCTCAGTGGAAGTAACACCTCCAGCGAGATGCAGACACTAAATCTGTAGAAATAAGCTACACCGATGAAGCAGGTACACCGAAAACTGCAACCTTGACTAAAGGTAACGACGGCAACTGGACTTCAAACAACCCAGATGTTGCGGTAGATCCTGTTAGCGGTAAAAGCAACCATCCCAGCAGATAAAGTGAAGATGGCTCTCCAGTGACCGCGAGAAAGCTGACAACGCAGGTCAACACTGGTGAAGAAGGTACCGTGAATGCGAGGTAACAACTCAGCAACACAGATACCACTGCAAAGCGCACCGGAGTGACTCCATCAACTACAGATGGCTCAGTGAAAGTGAAAGTGCCAAGTGATGCAGAAGCAGGGTGATACTGTAGAAGTGACGGTCACTCCTGGAAGGCTCTAACACCCCTGAAAAAGTGACTTTAACTAAACAGCCGGATGGCGCTGGACTTCAGACAAAGCCTGAAACCATACCCAAACGTTGAAGCAGGTGAAAGACAGCACCACGATTCCACAAGATAAAGTGAAAGACGGTTCTGAAGTGACTGCACGGGCGAAAGACCCAGCAGGTAACGAAAAGCACCCCAGCTAAAACCAACGCAGGCAATAACGGCGCAACACGAGATACCACTGCACCAAGCGCACCGGAAGTGACTCCATCAGCCTCAGATGGCTCGAGTAAAAGTGAAAGTACCAAGTGATGCGGAAGTCGGTGATACTGTTGAGTAACCGTCACCCCTGAAGGCTCTAACACCCCTGAAAAAGTGACTTTAACTAAACAGCCGGATGGCGGCTGGACTTCAGACAAACCTGAAACCGTGCCCAAGCGTTGAAGCAGGTAGAAGACAGCACCACGATTCCACAAGATAAAGTGAAAGATGGTTCTGAAGTGACTGCACAGGCAAAAAGATCCGTCTGGTAACGAGCACCTTCAGCTAAAGCCAACGCAGGCAATAACTGGCTGCAACACCAGATACCACTGCACAAGCGCACCGGAAGTGACTCCATCAGCTACAGATGGCTCAGTGAAGTGAAAGTGCCAAGTGATGCAGAAGCAGGTGATACTGTAGAAGTGACGGTCACTCCTGAAGGCTCTAACACCCCTGAAAAAGTGACTTTTAACTAAACAGCCGGATGGCGGCTGGACTTCAGACAAACCTGAAACCGTGCCAAACGTTGAAGCAGGTAAAGACAGCACCACGATTCCACAAGATAAAGTGAAAGACGGTTCTGAAGTGACTGCACAGGCGAAAGACCCAGCAGGTAACGAAAGCACCCCAGCTACAAAAGCCAACGCAGCAATAACAGCGCAGCACCAGATACCACTGCACCAAGCGCACCGGAAGTGACTCCATCAACTACAGATGGCTCAGTGAAAGTGAAAGTACCAAGTGATGCAGAAGTCGGTGATACTGTTGAAGTAACCGTCACCCCTAGAAGGCTCTAACACCCCTGAAAAAGTGACTTTAACTAAACAGCCGGATGGCGGCTGGACTTCAGATAAACCTGAAACCGTACTGAAACGTTGGAAGCAGGTAAAGACAACACCACGATTCCACAAGATAAAGTGAAAGATGGTTCTGAAGTGACTGCACAGGCAAAGATCCGTCTGGTAACGAAAGCACCCCAGTTAAAACCAACGCAGGCAATAGCATTTTGACACCAGATACCACTGCACAAGCGCACCGAGTCACTCCATCAAGTACTGATGGCTCAGTGAAAGTGAAAGTGCCAAGTGATGCAGAAAGCGGGTGATACTGTAGAAGTGACGGTTACTCCTGAAAGCTCTAACACCCCTGAAAAAGTGACTTTAACTAAACAGCCGGATGGCGGTTGGACTTCAGACAAACCTGAAACCGTAGCCCAAACGTTGAAGCAGGTAAAGACAGCACCACGATTCCACAAGATAAAGTGAAAGATGGTTCTGAAGTGACTGCACGAGGCAAAAGATCCGTCTGGTAACGAAAGCACCCCAGTTAAAGCCAACGCAGGCAATAACGCTGCAACACCAGATACCACTGCACCAAGCGCAGCGGAAGTCACTCCATCAAGTACTGATGGCTCAGTGAAAGTGAAAGTGCCAAGTGATGCAGAAGCAGGTGATACTGTAGAAGTGACGGTTACTCCTGAAGGTTCTAACACCCCTGAAAAAGTGACTTTAACTAAACAGCCGGATGGCAGCTGGACTTCAGACAAACCTGAAACCGTGCCAAACGTTGAAGCAGGTAAAGACAGCACCACGATTCCACAAGATAAAGTGAAAGATGGTTCTGAAGTGACTGCACAGGCAAAAGATCCGTCTGGTAACGAAAGCACCCCAGTTAAAGCCAACGCAGGCAATAACGCTGCAACACCAGATACCACTGCACCAAGCGCAGCGGAAGTCACTCCATCAAGTACTGATGGCTCAGTGAAGTGAAAGTGCCAAGTGATGCAGAAGTCAGGTGATACTGTAGAAGTGACGGTCACTCCTGAGGCTCTAACACCCCTGAAAAAGTGACTTTAACTAAACAGCCGGATGGCGACTGGACTTCAGACAGAGCCTGAAACCGTGCCCAAACGTTGAAGCAGGTAAAGACAGCACCACGATTCCACAAGATAAAGTGAAAGATGGTTCTGAAGTGACTGCACGGGCGAAAGACCCAGCAGGTAACGAAAGCACACCAGCTAAAAGCGAGATGCGGGTAATAACAGCGCAGCACCAGATACCACTGCACCAAGCGCACCGGGGTGACTCCATCAAGTACTGATGGCTCAGTGAAAGTGAAAGTGCCAAGTGATGCAGAAAGCAGGGTGATACTGTTGAGTAACCGTCACCCTGAAGGTTCTAACCCCTGAAAAAGTGACCTTAACTAAACAGCCGGATGGCGGCTGGACTTCTGATAAACCAGCGATCGTACCAAACGTTGAAGCAGGTAAAGACAGCACCACGATTCCACAAGATAAAGTGAAAGATGGTTCTGAAGTAACTGCACAGGCGAAAGACCCAGCAGGTAACGAAAGCACACCAGCTAAAGCGAATGCGGGTAATAACGCTGCAACACCAGATACCACTGCACCAAGCGCACCGGAAGTGACTCCATCAAGTACTGATGGCTCAGTGAAAGTGAAAGTACCAAGTGATGCAGAAGCAGGTGATACTGTAGAAGTAACCGTCACCCCTGAAGGTTCTAACACCCCTGAAAAGATCACCTTAACTAAACAGCCGGACGGCGGCTGGACTTCTGATAAACCAGCGATCATTGCCCGAAGCGTTGAAGCAGGTAAAGACAGCACCACGATTCCACAAGATAAAGTGAAGATGGTTCTGAAGTAACTGCACGGGCGAAGACCAGCAGGTAACGAAAGTGCTGAGTCTAAAGGTAATGCAGGCAATAACGCTGCAACACCAGATACCACAGCACCAAGCGCACCGGAAGTGACTCCATCAAGTACTGATGGCTCAGTGAAAGTGAAAGTACCAAGTGATGCAGAAGCAGGTGATGCTGTAGAAAGTAACCGTCACCCCTGAGAGGTTCTAACACCCCTGAAAAAGTCACCTTAACTGAAACAGCCGGACGGCGGCTGGACTTCTGATAAACCAGCGATCGTGCCAAACGTTGAAAGCAGGTAGAGACAGCACCACGATTCCACAAGATAAAGTGAAAGATGGTTCTGAAGTGACTGCACAGGCGAAAGACCCAGCAGGTAACGAAGCACACCAGCTAAAGCGAGTGCAGGGTAATAACGAGCTGCAACACCAGATACCACTGCACGCGCACCGGAAGTGACTCCATCAAGTACTGATGAAAGCTCAGTGAAGTAGAAAGTACAAGTGATGCAGAAGCGGGTGATACTGTAGAAGTAACCGTCACCCTGAAGGTTCTAACACCCTGAAAAAGAGTCACCTTAACTAAACAGCCGGATGGTGGCTGGACTTCAGATAGACCAGCGATCATGCCAAATGTTGAAACAGGTAAAGACAGCACCACTATCCCTGAAGATAAAAGTGAAAGATGGTTCTGAAGTTTCTGCGAAAGCGAAAGATCCAGCGGGTAACGAAAGTGCTGAATCTAAAGGTAATGCGGGTAATAACGCAGACCACACTGCACCAAGTGCACCGGGAGTGACTCCATCAAGTACTGATGGCTCAGTGAAAGTGAAAGTGCCTGGCGATGCAGAAGTCGGTGATACTGTAGAGTAACCGTCACCCTGAAGGTTCTAACACCCCTGAAAAGTCACCTTGACCAAACAGGCGGATGGTAGCTGGACTTCAGATAGAAGCCAGCGATCGTACCAAATGTTGAAGCAGGTAAAGACAGCACCACTATCCCTGAAGATAAAGTGAAAGATGGTTCTGAAGTTTTTCACTGCGAAAGCAGAAAGATCAGCGGGTAACGAAAGTGCTGAATCTAAAGGTAATGCGGGTAATAACGCAGACCACACTGCACCAAGTGCCCGAGGTGACTCCATCAACCACTGATGGCTCAGTGAAAGTGAGAGTGCCTGGCGATGCAGAAGTCAGGTGATACTGTAGAGTAACCGTCACCCTGAAGGTTCCTAACACCCCTGAAAAAGTCACCTTGACCAAACAGGCGGATGGTAGCTGGACTTCAGATAAACCAGCGATCGTACCAAATGTTGAAGCAGGTAAAGACAGCACCACTATCCCTGAAGATAAAGTGAAAGATGGTTCTGAAGTTTCTGCGAAAGCGAAAGATCCAGCGGGTAACGAAAGTGCTGAATCTAAAGGTAATGCGGGTAATAACGCAGACCACACTGCACCAAAGTGCAGAGTCACTCCATCAGTACTGATGGCTCAGTGAAAGTGAAAGTGCCTGGCGATGCAGAAGTCGCTGATACTGTAGAAGTAACTGTCACTCCTGAAGGCTCTAACACCCCTGAAAAAGTCACCTTGACCAAACAGGCGGACGGCGGCTGGACTTCAGATAAACCAGCGATCGTACCCAAACGTTGAAAGCAGGTAAAGACAGCACCACTATCCCTGAAGATAAAAGTGAAAGATGGTTCTGAAGTTTCTGCGAAAGCAGAAAGATCCAGCGAGGTAACGAAGTGCTGAATCTAAAGGTAATGCGGGTAATAGCGCAGACCACACTGCACCAAGCGCACCGGAAGTGACTCCATCAACTACAGATGGCTCAGTGAAAGTGAAAGTGCCAAGTGATGCAGAAGCAGGTGATACTGTAGAAGTAACCGTCACCCCTGAAGGTTCTAACACCCCTGAAAAAGTGACCTTGACCAAACAGGCAGACGGCGGCTGGACATCAGATAAACCTGAAACAGTACCAAACGTTGAAAGCAGGTAAAGAACAGCACCACTATTCCACAAGACAAAGTGAAAGATGGTTCTGAAGTTACTGCACGGGCGAAAGATCCGTCTGGTAACGACAGTGTGCCGGTAACAGCTCAAGCGGGTGAAAATGCAGATAAAACTGCACCTGGTAAGACCAACTATGAAGCGAAAATTAATGGTACCGTTGAAATTACCCCTCCAGCAGATGAAGATACTAAATCTGTTGAGGGTGAACTACATCGATGAAGAGGGTAATCACCAAAAAGTAACTATTATTAAAAGATGCTAATGAGGGTTGGATACCATCTGAACCATTTCGATCTCTTGACCAAATCAGATGTCATCTTGCCAGATCGAGAGACCGGCAAAATAACACTTCCAGCAGATAAAGTGAAGATGGCTCTCTGGTGAAAAGCCTCGGCAACTGATAATGCAGGAAACAAAAGGTGAAGAAGCTACTGAAAATGCAGTTAGTAATCGGATATCAGAATACCAAATTCGCCTGTGATTACTCCATTTAAAGATGGTTCAGCAACAGTGCAGGTACCAAATAACGCAGAGGCTGGTGATATCCTTAAGATTAATTCACTAAATGAAACTTGGGATACTATTACAACCGTAACTTTAATTAAAAAAATGCTGATGGTAGTTGGACTTCTGATAAAACAGAACTTGCATCAAATATTGAAGCAGGAAAGATATTACTACGTTACCTGCGGATAAATTGAAAGACGCTACTATGTTGGTTGCACAAGTTAAAACTCCATCAGGTAATGAAAGCGGAGCGCCTTTAGGGTACATTCTTAAAGATACCACTGCACCAGCTCAACCAACTGTGACAGCGAAAGATAACGGCTCAGTGGAAGTTACTCCTCCAGCAGATGAGGATACCAAGTCTGTGGAAGTGAGCTACACCGATGAAGCGGGTACACCGAAAAGCTGCAACCATTACTAAAGGTGCGGACGGTGCTTGGACTTCGAACAACCCAGATGTTAAGGTAGAGTCAGCAACTGGTAAAGCGACGATTCCAGCAGATAAAGTGCAAGATGGTTCGCCAGTAAAAGCGAAAGCAACTGATAATGCAGGTAACACAGGGTGAAGAAGGTACAGCGAATGCGGGTAACAATCCTGATACCACAGCACCAAGTGCACCAGAGGTAACCCCATCTACAGAAGATGGATCAGTCACTGTGAAAGTACCAAGCGATGCAGAAGTAGGTGATACTGTAGAAGTGACAGTCACTCCTGAGGGTTCTGATACGCCTGAAAAAGTGACTTTAACCAAAAATGCAGATGGCGGCTGGACTTCAAGCAACCTACAACGTTACCAAATGTTGAAGCAGGTCAGAAGCGGCACAACCATTCCACAAGACAAAGTGAAAGATGGCTCTCCAGTGACGGCTCAGGCGAAAGACCTTTGCAGGCAACGAAAGTGCGGTTGTGACTCAACCGGCAGGTAACAATAAGGTTGTTAAACTTGAACTATCACTTGCAGAAGATACTGGTGCGTCTCGTAACGATAACTATACTAAAAATGGTCAAGTTAACGTGTCTGAAGTATCCCATCAGGTTCTGAATGGGAATACAGTACAGACGGTGGTCAAAATTGGACTTCTGGTTCTGGTAACTCATTTACCTTACCAAACAACACCAAAGTAGGTGGTATTGCATACAACTTACAAGCTCGTGTGAAAGGTAATACGGCATCAGCCAGCGACACCTTAAATATGACACTTGACCAAAAAGCAGGTGAATTCCATGCGATTATTGATGGTAGTATGAATTTAATCGGAACAGCTGAGAAAAAAATTCAACAATTTCTATCAATAATAGAAGTGGTCAAGCTGATGCCAATGGTGAGTTTGAGTTTGCTACGGGTATTGCTTCAGGTGCGACAGCGAAGAAAGTACATTACACTGTGGTTGAAACAGACTTAGCAGGTAACTCTGTATCTAAGGATGTTGCTTACCACTTACTACCGTCGTTTTGCTGGTAATACCAATGATAGTTATGGTAGCGAAAATGATGTTATCTTAATTGGTACTAAAAGGTGGTACTGGTGACTTAGGGTGCGTTGATTGAGATCTAGCCTAACTACTGGTGATGGCGATGACTCTGTCTCATACAACTGGTGTTCAGTACGGTAGCAATACCCTTGATATGGGTAACGGTAATGACTTTGCAAGCTTTAAAAAAATATCAGCGGCACCATTAATATGGGTGCGGGTAATGATATTCTTGAAGGACGTAATACAGATAATCCGTTCTTCTACTTATCACAACACGCGAGTCGATATGGGTACAGGCGATGATATTGTAAGAACAGCTAATGCCTTAAATACCAGAGCATCTATTGATGGTGGAGATGGTTTGATACGCTTCAATTTATCAATAATGATGGTAAAAGCATTCAGTTCGACATTAACAATGATCTCTCACTTCGAGGAAAATTGATATTACCGGTACGTTAAACAACTCGAGTTACTATCAGCGCAAGCGATGTTGATAGAAACCACAGTGCTAAAGCAACTGTTGATGCAAGTGGTACATCTCACAACAACGTATTAATTGTTGATGGTAATGCGGGCGATAAAGTGACTTTAAATGGTATTAGCAAAAGTCGCAAGCTCACAAGTTACTTATGAAGGCAATACTTATAATGTTTACAACACCGGTTCTAATGAACTTTGGGTTGATTCAGATATTACCGTTGCTTAATTTGTAACAACAAAAAGTGCGGAAATTCAACCGCACTTTTTGTACCATGTACTAAACACCTTATGGGTGCGTTTTTAATACCGTTTATTTTCCATAAAACTATCCATTCCCTCCCTATAAAAATAGTTCAACACATACACCTTATTTTTATGTATTATTTGCATTTTTAATGCCCTTCCCTCCCCAATTTAAGCTATAATCTTGTAACTCAAAGAACCTAATTACTACTCCCCAAAGGAGCCAATCAATGAAAACTCACTCACAATAAATTTGTTGCATTATGTTTACTTGGTACGCTTCAATCTTCAGCAGTATTTGCTGAAGATTTAGCCTCCATTCTCCAGTATTCTCTTCAGCAGGACCCTGCATTAGTTGAAACAAATGCCAATACCGAAGGTGCTTACAATGACATGAAAGCATCCGAAGCTGGACACTACCCGACTCTTTCTTTAACAGGTCAAAATGTGTTGGCACAACAACATACCTCAACCAATTCAAAAATGCGTGATGATGTAGGTGTAAAAATCCCGTTTAAATCTATATGCTTGGGAGAATTCAAAAGTCGCGGTTGAGCGTGATAAATATAAAATGGAATATTTCCAATATAAATACTATGAAACACGTGAGGAACTCGCTGAACACAATAAGTAGCGCTTTATCTGACCGCACTTCGTGCAAAAGAATCTATCGCAATTGCGAAAAAGAATATCCGTCGCCATGAAAAATTCTTAGCTGATTTAAAAGTAATCAATCAATATGATGAAGGTCGTCGTTCTGAAAGTTCACAAGCCCAATCTCGCTATTTGCAAGCGCAATCAACAGAAAGCAAACTTAGAAAAACATTATCAGTAAACTTAAGTAAATTAAGTAAATACGCCTCTAAGCGACTTACAGAAAAAGATATTGTTGACCCATTTAATAAACAAAATGCCGCTCAACTCATTGCTTTATTTGATAAGGTGCAAGCTAATAATCATCCAAGTTTTAAAGCTCAAGAGGCAGAATATAACAGCGCCTTATCAGATGCAGAAGTCACTAAAAGCATCAAAAATATCCTTCTATTAATCTAGAAGGCAGTGCGACTCGCCGTGATAGAAGTATTGCTTTAACTATGTCTTGGGATTTATATAACAAACCTGTAGATTATGCTGCAGAAAAAAGCCGTGCTGTGGTGCTGTCAGCCAAAGCCCGTTCACATGAATTAGTGCGAGATATTGAAGAACGTGCAGAAACAGCAAAGGTGGATATGAAGCAAAGCGAACATAGCATCAAAAATTGCCAAATCACTTATCTCGACACAAACTCAAGTGGCACAAGACTATGAACAACAATTCTATATTTCCAGCCGAACACTCTTGGAAGTATTGGATTCTTATGCTGAATGCGCGGCTACTGAGACCAGTTATGTTGAAGCTCAAAATGATTACCGTGATCACGGCTGTGCCCTATTTGCTTGCCAAAACCAGCTTAGCAAAATGGGCTAAAATACCAGATTTTTAATGCAAACCGTCACTTCTAATTTTTAAAATAGATTTTTATGAATTCAATTATCAAACATTTAGCCATTGCAACAAAATTGCTCAATCAGCCTATTGCTGAAGAGCTCTTCTTGTCAAATGTTGCAAGAGATAGAAATTTAAATGCCAATCTTCAGTCTCTTGCTGAAGTACTTCAGTAGCTTCGGATTTGAAAATCATATTTCTCGCCGTAAGTTAGTAGAAATTCCTTCGCTTGCAATGCCTGCCGTCATTATTTTGCACAATGATGAAGTACGCAGTGATTAGTGAAGTCAAAGGTCGAGGCGAGGGCGTATTTATACCGTTCGCCATAGGAGATTCGCCAGCTCACGAAGTCAGCCATAAGATCTTGAAGCGAAATACTTAGGGTTCTGTTGGTTTTATTAAACCAAAAGCTAACTACTGATCACCGTTCTGAATTACCAGAATACCATTTACCAAAGGCATGGTTCTGGAAAGTAATTGGACGTTTTAAGAAATATTATTATCAAGTGATTCTTGCCTCTTTTTAATTAATATTTTTGGCATTGGTTAGCTCGCTTTATGTGATGAACGTATATGACCGAGTCATTCCAAATGAAGCCTATTCCACACTATGGGTATTAAGCATCGGTGTATTTATAGCCATTGTCTTTGAATTTATTGCAAAAATGATACGGTCACATTTAACCGATATCGCAGGCAAAAAGCCGATTTGATAATAAGTTCTGCACTTTTTCAGACGAGTAATGGCGCTACGTTTAATTGAACGCCCAATTTCATCGGGCTCTTATGCGAATAACTTGCGTGATTTTGAAGCTGTACGTGAATTTATGACGAGTGCAAGCTTATTGGTATTAGTTGATGCGCCATTCTTGTTGCTTTTCCTTTTTGTGATGTTTGTCATTGGAGGGAAGTTAGTCATTGTGCCAGCGGTAACCTGTGCCTTAGTTCTGCTAATTTCTTTTGCGGTACAACCCTCTTTGGCAAAACGCGTAAATGAAAGCATGAAAGAAGCCTCTCAAAGACAAGGTTTAGCCGTTGAAGCTGTTGAAGGAATTGAAACATTAAAAGTAAATAATGCAACCAATTGGGCACAGCAACGCTGGGATAGACTTAATGCTTTAACCGCAACGAGCTCAATGAAAGTCAAAAAGATCAATGAATTTGTTTCTAACTTCACCGTTGGATTACAGCAATTAAATACTGTAGGGTTAGTTGTAGTGGGTACCTATTTAATTCATGATGATGTCGTTGAGGCTCGTATTACCATGGGGGCAGTAATTGCATCGGTCATTCTTTCAGGTCGTGCTCTCTCATCTCTTGGTAAAATTGCAGGATTAGCTATTCGTTTCCAACAAGCTAAAAATGCCCTTAAAGGTGTAAATGCCATTGTCGAAAGACCTATTGAACGGGATCCTGAACGTTCTTATGTAACACTTGATCAAGTGCAAGGCCAACTCACTTTTTAACAATGTTGTATTTCAATATAGCAAGGATACTCAACCGGCTATCTCAAATCTCAATTTAACTATTCGTCCTGGTGAAAAAGTCGCTATTTTAGGAGAATTGGTAGTGGTAAAAGTACATTATTAAAATTAGCTAGTGGTTTATATGAACCATCAGGCGGGAATATTTTATTAGATAATGTCGATATTCGTCAGATTGATCCGAATTTCTTGCGTGATAAAGTCACTTTACTTAACCAATCCCCTCGCTTATTCCTTGGAACATTACGTGAGAACTTAGATTTAGCAAGGATGGATGGTTATTCAACAGACCAAGAATTACTTGGTGCTTTACGTAATTTCCATTTAGACCAACTCGTTCGAAACCATCCAAAAGGTTTAGATATGCCACTCGGTGAAGATGGATTAGGACTTTCAGGTGGACAAAAACAAATTGTTTCATTAGCTCGCTTAACTCTACGCCATCCACGAGTGGTATTGTTAGATGAACCTACAACGGGTTTTAGACGAGCAAACCGAACAACAAGCACTTGGTGTATTAGCGCAATGGGCACGAGATAAAACTCTCGTCGTTGTAACTCATCGCTTACAAGTACTACCAATGGTTAATCGTGTTGTCGTCGTAGATAATGGCCGAGTTGTGATTGATGGTCCCCGTGATGCAGTGATTGCAAAATTACGCGAAAAACGAAGAACGTCAAGCTCAAAAAGCGGAGCATAAAACAGAAAAACACGACCAATACACAAGAAGAAAAAGGTAAATAATATGTCAAATCAGCAAAAAGAAAATATCAATCAAGAGGATTTAAAGCTGATTAATGATCTAAATCAGACCTTTACAATCTGAAAAACATACAGGATATTTTTTTCAATCATTAGCTTATTCTTGGCCTTTATCATTGTCTTTATCATTTGGGCTTATTTCAGTCCACTTGAAGAAGTCGCACAAGGCCAGGAAGAATTATTCCAAGTAGCCGTGAGCAAATTGTGCAAAGTTTAGATCCTGGCACAATTCAAGAAATGCTAGTTAAAGAAGGAGACACTGTTGAAAAGGGCAAATTCTCTTAAAACTAGATGATACCCGAAGCTCTGCTATTTTAAGAGAGAGCCAAGCAAAAGTAGAGAATCTAGAAGCAATGGTTGCACGTTTGCAAGCTGAAGCTTATAACGCAAAATTAATTTTCCCAGAACATATTTCGGATGAATTAAAACGTGAAGAAGCGACTTATTCTTCCCGCCGTAAAGCAATGGAAGAACAAGTTTCTGGTTTTAAGAAAAAGTAAAGGCGACTCTCGACCAACAAATTGCTATTACGGCACCGATGGTAAAACGAGGTGTCATGTCTCAAGTAGACCTTTTGCGTATGCAAAAAGATTCTCATGATTTATCTTCGCAAATTACAGAACGTCAAAATCGATACACCACCGATGCAAGCAACGAATTGGTCAAAACAGAGGCGGAACTTGCTCAAGCTAAAGAAAAATATGGCAATGCGAGCAGACCCAGTTGAGCGTTCACAAATTCGTGCACCAATGAAAGGTATTGTGAAAAAATATTCGTATAAATACTATTGGTGGCGTC
>BNJS01000937.1_pt1 | contig 14073 bp, 19 predicted proteins | sample 8540461 | NCBI WGS metagenome assembly BNJS01 (sample SAMD00202454, study PRJDB9452) | human saliva metagenome | isolation source: human saliva | place: Japan
CAATCTGCTGGCCCAAAAACTTCATAAGTACTTCCCTCAGATCAGAAAAATGCCAAGAGCAGCCCTACAAGATGGGCGTCCTCACCCTCATCTTCGGCTCCTTCCTAAAAAGGCGTCTTCGACATCTACGGCACCCATTCAGTCTATCCAAAGCTTCTACCTCGCTAGTGGGACTACTACTATTGCTAGTCGCACTTGGCTTTGAAACCACCAGAGGAGGGGGATGGCAAAATAGGAAATTGGTTACGATATGAACAGCACCTCCCATCAGTTGGATAGTCTTTCCGGCTGATGGGGGCTTGTTTATTATACAAGGCAATTAGTTATCACGATTCTCGTACCTTCAAAGAATCCTCGAGCACGGTAAGAAGTAAAAATCTTGGTTGCAAAAGCGCAACCAAGATTCCGTTTAAACTATTCTTCGTTTAACCTAGCAAGAAGGTGTTTGAAATGATCTTCATCCTCAACTAGTTTTCCAAAGAACAACTCATCAATTTGCTCTGATTACAGGAACCGCTTTTTGTAAAAATATCTTCCCTTTTTGTTCAAAAATAACAGCCTTGGCTCTTGAATCTCTGGAGTGTTCTTTTTCTCTCTACGTATGCATGTTTTTTTCTAATAAACTCAATATTTGAGAAACAGTCATTACGTCTATCCCGGAAAGTTTAGAAATCATGACTTGAGTCACTTCGTCATTAGTTTGAGCTAGATAGGCAAGAGAGGCTAAAACAACAAATTGAGGGTGAGTCAGATTCATTTTCTTTAACTCTTTTTTTATCATGAAATGCCATTTATTGTACACCCTCATAAACAACAAGCCAGTTGATTGTTCTGAATCTTTTTTATATTTCGATGTAAACAAACAGCAATCCCCCTATCGTTCCAAAAGTTCTTTCAAAATAAATATAGAGTTAGGGACATCTGAGAACACCTGGCGTAAAAAATCTAAATGTTGCTTATCCTCACTATCTAAGGATACAGAATGTTTGACCGTTACACTTCCATCATTGTTCTCCATTATTTGGTGTCCAAAAAGAATGTCACCAAAAGGAGTGGCTGTTTTATCCCAAAATTCTTCGAAGGCTGTTACCAGGGTAAGCTGATAATCCATAGGAGGCATACCTTCAAGCTCCATCGTCCCATGGGATCCAGTCTTAAAATCATCGTTTAATGTAATATTTTTTAAATCCTCTTCCCAGGCATACCATTTTTCAATATTGGCATAATACTCCCAAACAGCTTCTTTTGTTGCTTTAATTTTCAAACTGAAACTAAATTCCATTGTTTTCACCTCTATTTATTAAGTGTACTTATTATATGTTATTTTACAATGTCTGTCAACACAGATTTTTTAGAATCGTAAGGGCTGGGATGGCAAAATAGGAAATGAAATAACCGGAGGCTAGCTTATAGAGGCGCTCCGGTTTGTTTTTCGATATGAGGTTAAAACTTAACTATCTCTAGCTTTTTAGGCATAAAGCTCTAAATTGCTCATCTAGTTCCGCTATCTCCAAACAAGAGACGTGACAAGTCTTCGTAATCTTCCTTTAGGCAAGATAGGTGGGCTTGTCCAAATAAAGAGGCTAAGTCTCTTTAATTTTTTGAAAGCAGATTATCATGCTTTCTGCTAGAAATCTACTCAGGTAGAGATTTTCGACAGCGGCCAGTTTAAAGCTGAAATACTGATGCAGTTGCTTTTTGCTCATCGTTCGCCATATTTTGCTACTGCTGCCGCGTAGAGGAGAGGACGCCTCCTGCCCTTGCAGGTATCTTTTGGGGCCATTACTTGCGAGGTGGCTAGATAGATTGCGTCATGTCTGGATTAGCGACTCGCTTGAAATTGCCCCCACTATAGAATAGGCGCCCCGCTTATAGTCGATTTCGGGCTTGCCATGCTGGCAGAAAGTCTTCGAACTGAATCTTCATACAGGCAAAACCTGCTGGATCATGCAAGTAGAGATAGTCATCATCTAAATCATAAACTGAGACAAAGTGATCCACCTGTATAAGTGAGTGTGGATAGGATTATAGGTCAGATGCCCCATATCGAGTGGCCCCAAGACTACCGGCCCATTAGCTAGAAGAGCTTTGAGCTTGCTTCTGATTAAATCCAAATCGACTGCTTGCCCCTCTCTTAGATAATATTCTTCATAGTCAAAACCCAGAACTTTCCAAGACGTGAGAAATCGAAAGATCCGGCATGCCGTTATCGAAGAATACTAATGGATGCTCTTGATCGTCTTTGACAATGGAAGCTCCCATTCTCATCAACATCAAGGCCTCGAGATATTCTGGCCTCAGGTCATAACCATAGGCTTCCAAGGCCATGGCTAAAGAATAAGTATAACAAAGGGATACGTCTCCAAAATAGATCTGCATATGTCTGCCTCCTTCTCATTGATAGCTTGATTATACAGTGCAGTTAGCTAGGCCACCCTAGAAAAAAGGAGCAGAATTTATGGGGTGTGGGGATTGGAAAGAGACACAAACCATAAAAAAAGCTCCCTTAGTTAGATTTTTATCCAACTAAGGAGGCTTTTTTGGCTGTTTAATCATACTTCTTGCCGAATTTCTTCTCCAGCATTTTCTTGACTAGATAAGGCATCTTGACGTTTTCGCGTCCCTTTTTGGCAATGAGCTTTTTAACAAAATCAGGCATCTGGATGTCTTGGTCTTCCTTTAGAATCGCATCGCTGTCTCTAGGCGCCTCCATCTCATCAAAAGTAGTCTCATCAGCTTGATGGATTTTGTAGTCCCCGTGGAGATGCTTGGCAATCGTTGACAGCAAGGCCTCAATCAGACGTGGATCCGTATTGGGCATAGGGGGACGCTTATAGCCCACCCCTAATTCATGGCAGAGTTCTTGACACTCCACATCATTGTCAAAAAGCACCTCGATATGCTCACTAATAAAAGCAATCGGCACAAAGATATAATGGTCGGGATGCTGGCTTTGCTCCCGCAAATACTCCAGTACATCTGGCTTAATCCATGGCATTCCAATATCGCTCTCACTCTGCCAAGCGTTAGTATACTGGTCTGGAGCAAGACCGAGACCTTCAGCAATCAAGCGGCTATTGTCGTAGATTTGGTCGATATAAGGATCGCCAAACTCTAAGGCCAAGACAGGTACGCTATGAGCCGAGAAAACGACCCGATAAGTCTGACTACCAATTTCTTGGATAATTTTTCGAATCTCCTCTACCTAGTAATTGATCAGGGTCGCTCTGCGATACCAGTCCTTAATGACTCTGGAAAACGGATGGTCTGGCTCTCAGAATTTTCTCACAGCCCATTACGGAGTAATAGGAATAATGAGGTTCCAAGATTAAACAAAGGCAGTCTTCAATCCCATCTGCCTCCATCTGCGCAATGATATCGGGGATGAAGGGACGCGAAAATTTATTAGCAAAATAAACGTTTGCTTGACCTTCTAGGGCGTCAGCTACTAGTCTCACTTCTTCCCTAGTAATGGCTTGGAGAGGCGTGCCACCAATCCGAACATAATTATCATACAGGGTTTTGATTTCATCTTCTTCTGGACGAACGCCCCGACGAATATTGGTGAAAAATTCCGCGACCGCTTCATAGCTAATCGCTTCTGGTGACCCAAAGGTCATCATGAGAACAGCTTTCTTAGACATGTCAAACTCCTTATGTGTGTGTCATAGTTTCCGTCTCTTTATTCTACCATAGAAAAGGGCTTTATCGGAACTATCTAGGGTTCTATTATTCAGGCTTAGTCGTTTTCTTAAGCACCGACACACACTCAACATGAAACGACCGGTCTCTAAGTATAAAAGGTGCTCCGTATCAATCCCGCTAGTTTTTGAATCATATCACATACCTATTTAACGTTATTAACGTTAAATGGTAGAAAATGAACCCTACCTTCATTAACACGGCAGTCTACTCCACAAACAGGAAGTTATAAATGTCTTTGCAAATATACCATATCTATTAGTTGTACACCGCCCTCATAAATTGAGTGGTCATAATTGTCAGTAAAGAAATTGGGAATCTTGTGAGAACGAACAAATCCACATTTTTCATAAAATGGTATCGTCAACGGACTGTCACCTGTTCCAACTGCAAAATAGAATATTCATCTGCATATTTACTAGCAAGAAAATCAATTAGTGCTTTGCCATAACCCTTCCCCTGATTTTCCGGATCGACTGCGATATTCTTGATTTCAAGTATTTCGTTACCTTCATCGGTGACAACACATTCAGCTACACCATTGTCTGCAAGCACATACATAGTTCCTTTTTCAAGAGAGCATCCACCATGCTCTCTTTGTTCATCAGCCTAGAAACAATAATGATATAAACTGCTTTTTATTCTTATTCACTTTCGGATTATATCCATTCCTCCGTCAAACTGGAATTTAATGGTTCCATGCCATTATAAATTCCCTTTCCCCCCGTATTACTATCTCAAAACTTTCAGATTGGATGCTAATCTCTGGCTACACTCCCATATTTTTCTCATCAATATGGACGCCAGCAAGCTGATGCTTTTGGCACGTGCCCCTCAGTAACGATAGTCGCCCTCACAAATTGAATGGCTACATTTTATCGATTAGATAGTCAGACGTACTGGCTTTGTCTGTCAAAATAGAAAAGATAGCTCACCGAGTCAATAGATGCATAAAATCCATCTCATGTGGTATTTTTAGTGTATCAGCCTCAGATAAGGACTTAATCTGGCATCATCTTGGACTCTCTCTTCAATTAATTGTCTGATTAGTACGATCTCAAATCTTAGTACATATCATAATCTTCATACCAGCCCAGAACCGCGACCCTTATAGCCTCTTGAGTATTGGCATGGGCCTTCAGCCACCCAAGCACTAGGAAATGTTAGACTGTAGTGTGTTTTTGCGATCCTGAAGCGTATATGTCCTTAGCCGCCGCTCCTTTCCTGAGACTTTTATATTCTATTTCGCTATCCAACATAATGGCAAACACTTGCTTGTAGCGTAGGAAATCTCTCCCTTACTTTATTCTGAAAAGCTTTTATTTATCCATACGCTACCGTTCCGAAGACAGAAAATCTGGCAAACCACAATCACATATCTCCCAGACTCAAAGTTACTGCTCCCAGTCATAGCTCGAACATCGTCCATGCCCATATAATCTGAAAATAGGCTGAATGCCTCAGCAATCAATGCTTTTCACTATCTTCCGGTCTCATAAAGACCAACTCAAGATTTTTCTTCTTTTAAAGACCGTTTTCTACCTTCTGAATTCCCACGACAAGACTCCCCTATACTTCTAACTATCGATAACATAACTTTTTCCCATCATCACATATAGGCTCACAATGACTAGGGACCCTCTTAATTTTAATATTTTTTCCCAATATTTCCTTTTGAATTTGACTAGCTCAGGAAGTCGCTCTAAACACAAATCTTCTTGCATATCTACAATCCACTTAAGTTCTGCAAACAGGCAAGTCGATGGGCTGCCCACGAGAATGAGCTATCTGGTAGTCTATTTCTTCTAGTATTCTGACCGCTATTCTATAGCCCGCTTCTAGGTGTTGTCGATTAGTATAGGCACTAACTTCTCAACGTTATTATTGAGATAAAGATGAATCGTGGCCACTACTTGAGCCTCAACAATCTAGCACGTAAGTCCCGTGCTTTCCACATAGAGACAAAAATTCTATCCTTTCTTTTAGCAAAACACCCATAGACCGCCACTATATCTCTTTTCAAGCATTTTGTGAGGCAAATCAATCCTCGTTCATTGGCCATATCCACCTTTTTGGTTTGTTTTGTCATCTCCATCCTCATTGATAATCAGTCCCGTTTTTCAATAAATTTATCATCACTAGCTACTAGGGTTTTTAACGTTAGCAGCCCCACACTCAATCAACATGGCAGTCTGCGGAATAAATCAACCGGCTGCACCCATTTGAGTTTCATAGCCTGCCTTCGGGGCTAAGAGTTGACAATCCCGAGCGCAGGTGGCTGGGTTGCAGGACACGTAGACAATCTTGTCCGGCGCCAGTTCAATCAGGGTTCTAACGAATTCAGGGTTCAGACTCTGCGTGGTGGGTCAACCACCGCCACATCAAAATGAATGCCTTCTGCCTGCCAAGCGGGTAGCACTTCTTCAGCCTTACCGGCTTGAAGGTGACATTAGTTTAGCCATTAGCTTGCGCACTAGCCCGCGCCATGTCGATAGCTTCAGGCACGATTTCATGGCATAGACCCTGACCGGCTTGACGTGCCAAGGCCAGGGAGATGGTGCCAATCCCACAGTAGGCATCTAGGACAATCTCGCTACCACTTAAAGTCAGCTGCCTCAAGGGCATAACGATAGAGGGCTTCGGCCTGAGGGGTGTTGACCTGATAGAAAGAATGTGGGGAGATAGAGAAATCTAGCCCTAACATCTGATCCTGATAGACTGGCTGGCCCCACAAGAGGCGATTGGTTGGTCCCATAATGACATTATTTGCCTGCGTATGACTATTGAGGACCAGGCTAACTAGGTTAGGAATGGCCTCGGTAAGCGCCTGAATCAACTGATTCTCCGCTGGTAGGCCCTTGCCGTTGACGACCAGAATCAACATGACTTGGCCGCTATAGTGACCGCGCTTGACGATGATATGGCGAATTTGGCCCTTGCGACTTTCCTCGTCGTAAGCTGAGTAACCTAGCTGACGCAGAATGTCCCGCGTCACTAAAATGGCTTGGTCGATGGCCGGATCTTGAATATGGAAATTCTCCACCGGCACTAGTTGGTGGCTATTCTTGCGGAAGAAGCCGGTCTCTAGTTGGCCTTTGACGGTCCGCACCGGGATTTGGGCCTTATTGCGGTATTGCCAAGCATGGTCCATGCCATGAGTTGGGCGGACCTCCAAACTTTCCGAGAATTTTCCCTAGGCGACTGAAGACCTGCTTAACCAGGGCCTGCTTAGCCTTGAGCTGGGCAGGATAAGCCATATGTTGCAAGGGTCATGGTGCCAATCTGACGGCCGATAGGATCGGTAATCTCCACCCGGTCCGGACTAGCCGTTAGAATCTCTTCTAGTCGCGCAAAGCCGAAAGGACTTGCCGACCTTGAGGACCTTAATGGCCACCTGCTCGCCCGGAATAACGCCCTCCACAAAGAAGGGGTAGCCGTCGATTTTGACGACACCCTGGCCTTCATGGGTCAGGTCCACTACCTGGCCTTGGTGTACTTGGTTCTTCTTAAATACTTGTTTTGAGTCCATCTTCAGTCTCCTTTGCTTTTCCTTCCTATCATACCATGAAACGAGGGCTAGGCAAAGGCTTGCTGCCTCCTTGCGGACTAGTTTAGGAAGCCATATGCCGCCTTTTTCACCGAGCCACTCCATTGTTCTTCCTATCCATGGACTAGCGGCATCTTTCCTAGGCTATCTGGCACTTTTTGACCCATTTTTCAGTCGAGCCAGTCCATTGTTCTGGCCATCCATGGACTGGCGACATCTTTCCTAGGCTATCTAGCACTTTTTGACCTATTTTCGTTGAGCCAGTCCATTGTTCCAGCCATCTGTGGACTGGCGCTAACCTTTTACCTAGCTTGCCCTGCTTGTTTTAAGTGCTCGGTGGTCTTAATACATACAACAAAAGAGGCAGGGTCTAGCCTCTGCCTCGACTTGTCTTATTTACTTACCATTTTGCCGGCAACACGTCCGAAAGTGATGATATCAGCGATGGCATTCCCACCCTAAGCGGTTAGACCCATGAATCATACCCAGTTAATTCTACACCGGCTGCATAGGGCCTTCAATAGGCTTGCCGACTTCATCTAGGACCCGGGTATCCTTATCGGTCACCAAGCCCCCATGGTGTGGTGGACACTTGAGCGAACTTTTTCTAGGATATAAGGGCCTTCTTCCAAGGATGCCACAGCCCGAGTGGTTGAAGTCAGGGGTCTTTTCTTTGTCCTTGGCATATTGGTTAACCTTGGCTACTGTTTCCTTGAGCTTAGCCGGATCGATGTCGAAGTGAGCCGCGACTTCTTCGAGTGTATCTGCTTCAACTAGCGAGGCCTTGTTTCTTGAGTTCTTGATACTCCGCTTGGTGGTGCTCCTTAGAGTGGGAGATATCGTCGGTCTTCTGGTTCCAGAGTTGATAAGCATAGCCCCCTAGTTGAGCCAAAATAGCCTTAGAAATCACATCCCGCCGGTCCAACTCCTCGACAAAACGTTGGCCCTCTTGATTAATCAGGACCGCTCCATCGAAACGGGGTATCGGCTAGGAGGAAATTTCCCCAGTCTCAGGGTTAGACACCGGATAGGTTTGGATGGAAGACATGTTGGTGACAGCTGCACCAATGGCTTGAGCCATGACAATAGCATCCCCGGTAGAGCCGACCGTATCCGTGGACAGGTAGCGCTCGTCCATCTCAGGATTGTATTGCTTACGCATGTCAACGTTAGAGCCACAAAGCGTGGTCACACGACCCCATTCTGGCATGGAAGAGTCACTGGCCTGGCCTTGATGGTCGGCCTTGACGCCGACAACACGTGCTGTCATCATCTGGGATGAGTTCAGTAGCCTTGGTGTTCACCAGAATCTTAACACCCAGTTCTTCTGCCTGGCGTTGAGCTTAGTCACCACTCCTGGCCGGTGTGGCCTTCTGGAATCAGGGCCCGCTTGTAGAGTGGCCACCAAATTGGAAGAGCTTGTCTTCTAGAATTTGACGCCAACTCACGTCACGTAGCCATTCGGCTGACTCTAGGGCATGTTCTGCTAGATAGCGAACCATCTCAGGATTACCCAGATTGTCGCCACCCTTCATGGTGTCTTGGTAGTAGGTTTCTACGCTGTCGCCTTCAATGCCCTAGTTTCTTCTGGAACCCAGTTGCCTGGCGCATTCATTTCGCCCCCACTAATGAGGGTGTTCCCGCCGAGCAGCGGCATCTTCTCGATGATAACCACGGATTTGCCGGCTTGGGCTCGCTTCGATAGCCGCACTAAAAGCCGCGCCTTCTGCTCCGACAACGACCACATCATAGGAGTTTGTTCGCCGTCTAGCTGCTCTTGGGTTGAAGTAGTGAGAGCTTACCTCTGCTAGGGTCAGGCCTGATTTCTTGACGGCATCTTGGACGGCTTCCAGATAGCCCTTGGCTGGTGGCTGTGAGCCGACACCACGATCGACATCGGCCTTGTTGTTGCCAATAATCTTATCCTTAAGTTGCTTGTAGACGGGTGTGGCTAGGACCTCATTCTCATCGAGACTGGAGCAACCTTAATGTCTGCAATCCGGTCGTCTTGGAAGGTCACTTCCACCTCGACAGTCACCCGTGTTTACCCTTTGACCTTGACCCTTGACCGTTTGGCTACCGGCAGCCTGAGCTAGGCTTGCCAAGGGGCCCATGACTAGAACTAAGAGGGCTAGACTAGCCAGAACTTTTTCCAGTAATTTTTCATATTCCATCCCTCCTATCTATTTTTACCACCAAGACTAGGCTCAGAATCTTGGTTGACTCTTTATTATACTCCTTTTATGGTTCTTTCTTGTCAGATAATATATATGACACATGGCCTAGCTTGCTTTTTCATCCATCAAACTTTCAGCAAGATGCTAAAATCTGATATTATTCTCTAGTTTTAGTTGATAAGGAAGAGCTAGTATTCCACTAATATCTAGGGTCACATATAGACTTTACATTCCAATAACCTGATGACTTTTCCTGATTTATCTATTCTATAGATAAATAGGGTTTAGCTAGCAAATCTACGCTTTATTTCTCGTCACATATTTCTCAGACCTACTTGTCCATGAAAGTAGAATCCTCATTGTTATGACCTCAAACTTTTTCGATGCATAATAAAAAAGAGGATAGGAACAAGACATTCTCTAACCTCTTAAGAATCTATTATTTATCTCTCAGTATGTGAATCTAGCACAAGACCATTCTCATCTACAAATTTCTGCCAAGATAGTAGTCAAAAATTCTTAGGGCATGAATGCACTAGGTTGGGGAACTATACTCCCTCTACTTTGACTTATGACATATGAATAACCTGATCACTTAGAAGCTCAATATCTTGTTCTAGGTGAGAGGCTATGAGTATAAGCCGCCCTTTAGAACGGTAATCTAGCAACACTTGTCGAATGTTAGCGACTGACTGCTTATCCAATCCATTCATAGGTTCATCTAGCAAAATTACATCGGGAGATTCCATGAAGGCCTGAGCCAAGGCAAGCTTTTGCTTCATTCCTAATGAGTAGTACTTGACCTTCTGACGCGAGTTTGGGTCTAGTCCCTACTAGAGCTAGGTGCTCACGAATAGTCGCATCATCAATCTTCCCTTTGATAAGTGCCAATTGCTTGAGATTATCAAAACCCGAATACGCCTCTAAGAACCCCGGCGTTTCAAGAATCAAGCCCAAACTTGGAAGAAACTGCATATCTCGACCTAGCACCTGACCATCAATGTCAATGTGACCACTAGTTAAAGGCTCCAGTCCACAGAGACATTTGAGAAGAACCGTTTTACCTGAACCATTATAGCCAACAACCCCATAAATTTTTCCACCTTCCAATGTTAGCTAAGATCTTGGAAAACTGTGTTTAAATCGCTTACTGATGTTATGAACGTGAATCTTAGTCATTTGACACGCACCTTTCTGGTCTTGAGGCGAAAAGCAAGGATTCCCATAAGAATGATATAAAGGACTGCTAATCGAAGACAGACGTTCTCTAAGCTAGGCAGACCGGAATGAGGGCTCATACTTAATCTGATAAATACTAAGCCAGTTTAGAGGTGAAAGGTTATAGATCCAGTGACCTGACGCCAAAGAGAAAAATACCGACTCTACCACTAAGCCACAAGCCACCATCAAGCCTAGATTTTGGGCCAGTTGATTGAATGTAAGGATTATGAGACCTAATAAGATAACTAACAACCAAAAGAGTAACAATGTCTGGATTAGGGCAGCTCTTGGCGTGTAGTATTGGAAGGCAACTTCATGAGCCGCCCCCTCCAAATACTCCGTTGAGGTCACCCTCCCTGAGCTAGGGTATTAAGCAAGCGCCCCCAAGAGTTCAAGTTCCAGTTGAGATGCGGTTGAATCAATGCCCATATTAAACCCACATTGAAAGCAACGAATACAGTACTACTAACCACCACATAAAGAACTTGACTTACTATCCAACGGACATACCCCAGTTTGAGGACTAGCCAGAACTGAAAACTATTGCGGAAAGGCAAGACACTAAAAAAGATAATCGCCCCTACCATGACAATAGCCACATACCAATAACTCCCCATCAAAACTGCGATAATACTCAAGGGATAAGTCTCCTGATACTGGGTTGCAAGACGCCTATAGGGTAAAATAATAATGAGACTATAGAGTAACAGATAGAGACCTATTGGCAAAAGCCTCTTCCATGTCAACTGCTGTCGTAAATGAAGACTTAGGGCACGTAAGGTTCCCATTAAACCACCCCTTCTTTCTCGTAAAAGTGCCATTGGCGCTCGAGGGCTACCTTGATAGCCCAGGTTACTAGGAAACTGATAACTACGAGATAGCAATAAGGAAAAATAAGGCCAAAGATCCGACGTATCGCCTCGTTACCGAACTGAAAGTACTCCATAGCTTCTATTAAGGTATTATCAGCAGACAAGACTGAAGGCGGTAAAAGGAAGAATGGGACTACCTTCTCCAAACTAAATTCTGTAAAGAAGAACCACCAGACTACCGGCATCATATAGCTAGTCAATTTATTCGGATAGTAAACGGTCACCCAAACTCCTATTAATGCATAAAATGACAGCATCAAGCCAATACTACTTATTAGTTGAAGGTAAAAAATTAGGTGGTGTCCGTCAGCATATAGCCAATTGTTGGTCATCACCGTGACTACGGAGTTTGGCGTCTCGATAACAGATAGTGGGGCTCCAGTCAACAGATAGGCGAAGAAAAGTAATCCCTGATAGGAATCCTATCCCATAGACTCTCAATAGAACGCGCCCCACCAAACCAAACGCATAGCCACCATAGCACCGCCGCGTGAGCAAAAAGGTAAGCGATTCTGACCGTAGTCTCACAAAAAGCGCTAAGGCGGCATCGGCTCACCAAATAAGGTAGTTGCTATAGCCACTTTTTGGTTGAAAGCTGAGTAAAATAAAATGCGACCGATTGTGGTTGAGATGTGCCTTTCATAATATAGAAATCCCTATAAGATACCATCATTGCAACTAGCACAATGTGCTTTCCACGCCGAACCAAATACGCCTATCTTGCAGAAAAGTTCAGTACATAAAAGCGTATCTTACGCATCCTACTGCACCTCTTTCCAATTAAGTGGATTCAGGTAAAACTTTTCTAAGCGATTTTCTTCCTTCAGCAGTAACCGCAACAAGTGGTTGATAGCTTCGCGCTTCGTAGAGATTGCCCTTCATTTTTGTTCAATAGGAAGGGAGCATATTCTATTTGTATATTTTCGATATATACTGGATTTTCCAGTAAAGTCTCTTTGTATTTCTCTTTAATCGCCTCAATTGGCTGAGGCGTAGCTGACTAATATTTGTTCACCCGCCTGAGTAGGGAGGTAAACACCCTAGCATGTCCGCATTAATAATTCCAGACTCAGTGATTGCAAACGTAAAATTTGTACCATATGTCACGTTAAGTTGTTCGCCTGAACCTAACATGACATTTGAATCAATCACCCGGTACCCTTCAATCTTTGGATAGACACTAATTACACATAAATCCTCCGCTTGATTATCGTAGATGCTGAAATCTGTTCCTTCTTTCATGGGATTTTTCATTTGAGGTAGATAGGGCTTCCAGGATTGTTTAGATACTGTCGCAATTACATAATCATAGTCAGAAAAAGTTGAGCTGATAAATTTCAATGAACTTTTTGACTTTATCTAAAGCTTCATCACTTGAGAAACCAATACTATCCTTAAACTTGCTGTTATCTGAAGTGTTGTCCGCAGAATCTGCTAAAAGCGAACTATATAGTGATACTAAAGCAGCTTTGGATTTATTATCTAGCGTAATCCACGTTCCATTTTTATTTACTAAAGCTTCCCCAGTCATCTGACCTAGAACTAATTGAGTGTGCGTACTACCATCTCCCGTGAGACTGCTCTCTTGGGCTCCTTCTCCCATCCACTCCATAAGTTTTTTAGTGGCGAACGCTTCATCTCCAGTCAAACACCATATTGATATAGTTTAGTCTGGAAATCACGTTTTATATTGTCAGAAATATAAACTTTGGCTACGAGTTCCTGATAACCATCCACTAATGTGTCTCCGCATTGGAAGAGCTTATGGACTCCTGCTTTTGTTCGTTCGAATAAGTACATCCAACACATAACAAAACAGAACAAACTAAAGTAAATACACGTTTCATCACGTCACTCTCCATTTCTATATGGGAATAAAGCCATATGACAAAATATCATATGGCTACATATGTCTTTAATTCATCCTAATTATTCCATCTATGCACAAAGCGACCATAGTAAACTATCTTGCTTATAAGCATTTAAATAATTGCGTCCATTACTTCCTACCATAACCAGTGCATTAGCAACACCTTGACTCCACACAGCAAACATTGACAAACTCAACAATAACACCAACAACAGTTTTTCCTCTTGAAAGACTTCTCAGTCCATTTTGTATCCGGATACAATTATAGCATACGTATTCCATAACTAGTTGTCAATCATTTTTAATTCAAATTAACTGTATGTATACCGTATAAATTATATTCTAAAATATAATTTGTCATCAGAAATTAAATTTCACATACAAAAATACGTTATATAACATTAATTAAATATGGTTTTGTGTGAATTGATATCCCTATGTCTTTTGAAACAAAAATAATGGGTTTATGTGATTGGTACTAACAGCTTTTCAGCTCTATCGCGATCGTAATTAGGTTATCTCATTTTCTTGGCATCTCACCTTCTGTCAATATTTACCGAAATCTGATAGCATACTCAACTCAGTAGATGATTCATTGAGATTGCGCGGTGGGTGGGCCCACCCGCCCCGAGCAAAACTAAACACAAAAACAGGCGACTGGAAAATCCAGTCGCCTGTAACTGA
>BNJS01003179.1_pt1 | contig 14065 bp, 20 predicted proteins | sample 8540461 | NCBI WGS metagenome assembly BNJS01 (sample SAMD00202454, study PRJDB9452) | human saliva metagenome | isolation source: human saliva | place: Japan
AATCCCATCCCAGAGGCACGTGAGCGATGATCCCCAAGGACTTCGGCTTCACCTTGGCCTGGCACAGCTCTCACTAAAAGGGATAAGACAGCTACCCTTGTTTACCGATCTCTGAAATACCGATCATCTCCGGGCAGGCCTGTGAGAATCTATGGATATGGAGCCGGAGTACTTCCAGTGATGGTCGCCTGAGGCGTGAGCCGAGGTGTCTGAGCGACCATCAAAAGGGGGCTGATCGTAGATATATGCCTTCGGCCGGGTGCGCTTGCCTGGCAGGAGATGCTGGATGGAGACCTAATGTGGTGCTTCGAACTATACGCATGAGGGCAGCTACTCCCTAGGCGTGACCTGGCCGATGAGTATGCGCTTCTTTGATGCCGCTGGCTACTTCACTTCCATCTAGAAGTCGGGCGCAATCTATTATCCCCAGATGCTTCGCCTGTCAGCTTAAAGAGGCCCAAGCAGGGCATGTGGCAAGCTTGTATGTGCTGGGAGACTGTCCGGAAAGCGAGATGATGCCTTTACGTATGCCCTCGCTCTATCCTCCTCAGCTACAGAGCTGGCATCTTGCGATCCAGTTGGAGTGGATATAATGGTTGGATGAAGCATAGCTGCGGCTCCGGGTATGGCGATGATGGAGATGCACCTTTCGCAGATAGCAGCTGCCGCATCAACCGTCATCTCACCGCACTCTGTAGCTTAGAAGGCGCGGGCTGCAGTTACCCCTTCGCAGCTACTCCCTGGGGGCTCACCTGTACCTCGAGTTACCGTCTCTTCCATTAGTGGTGAAAGGAGTATGCAGGCAGGGCCCACCTACGCCACTTGCGCCTCCAGTCTACTACAGGGTGATAAATCCAGCCTATATGGGTCGGCGGGGCTGACCTATATGGATCGACGACGAAGCTATATGGGTCGCGATGACTGACCTATATGAGTCAACTCAGCGCACGACAATATGAGGTTCACACCACTTCCGCAGACTGTATCCTTCCCTCCCTTAGCTTCCACTTTGCACTCCTGGCTGAAGAAAGGCTGACTTTGATAGCAAAGCAGCCGCCTTTAGGCGCTTCGCGAGCCCATAAGCTCGATGTGGCCTGAGGCAGCGAGATATTAAGACGCAGAGACCCTATAGGCAGCGTAGTCTAAAGTCGTTCTCTCAGAGAGAGGTAAGTACTCTATTCCATCTTCAATATTGCACACTGATGTATCAGCTAATTCAAAATCTACGGATTCCAGCCATTTCAAACGTCGATCTGTGGGGACTCCATTTCAATTACCGAGCGACCAACAAGAGAGCAGTCACTACAGTACCCACCTCGATACTCGTTGGATGTGTCTGCATGGAGGGCGCTCAGTCCCTGTATAGTCCTATGCCAAGAGTCGAGACTGCAAAAGGAAGCTTGTGGTTCATTTTCGTACTCGTCAGAGTCCACACGCTCTCTGATCCGGCTTCAAATATGTTTGCTACTCTGGATGGAGATGCGTAGGCAAGTCCATAGTGGATGCTGAGGGATATTTTGATATACTCTGACGGAGGGAGGCGGACTGGGTCTGCTTCGTGAGATGAGGCGCATCATCATAGATACACACAATCTCTCCACCCGGCGATGTCTCAGCCGGCTTGGGCGAGTTCCCTCGGAAAAGTCTTTACTTCTATGCTGCAGGCATGCCACCGTGGTCGTCACTTCTTCGTGTGAATGGAAGGAAGCCAGCTATGGTAGCGCTATGCGAGTCACAGGATGGTCAAGAAAGGCCGGAGGAGGCCTATATCGGCCTAGACTTTTGCCGAGGCAGGTAGTACCTATTCCTTTGGCACAATGTGAGTCGCCCCTGGAGAGATTTAGCTTCATGCATGCTTTCTGCGAGCTCTGATCTGTGGGTGACAACTCAAAACACTTGCACCCGTATGGATGTGACCAGCGAAGGTGCTCCGAGACAGGATGGTTGACTGCAAGATGTTTATCCACGGAACACGGGGATATTCGCTGTTCAGCTTGAGTTACTATACTGTATTCCCGGCTTCAAGAGCTGGGCGTCTGCTATGCTGCTGACGAACAGAGGGATCGCTTTGTCTGCAGAGAGGGAAGGGTATAGTTCAGAGTATAAGAGAGCCTCTTGCTACACGAGAGGGATCCTCTACGTCTCGTGCAGGTGTCGGATGGCTTCCTCCCTTGCTGCCTTCGACGTGCCGGACGGAGGAGTTTATCTGCAAGACCACTGGAATGGTTGAGATATCGATTCCGTGCATATTGTCGGTGACCGAATGATCGCTCGCTTTCCGACAACTATTATACAGAGCTACCAGCCGCGCTGATCACGCGCCTTGCCCCAGGAAGGCGAGGTGCTGGCTTCGCTGAGTCTCCCCCTTTGCTTGGGTCGATGACACGGCCACTGCTGGTCAGCGTGCGAACCGGTAAGTGGTTACTTCTCAGACCAATAGTGGTTTGCACTACGAACGGTAGTGATGTCGCGCATTTTCTGTGGTTTGCACCTCAGAACAAGTGATGGTTTCTCTCCCCCTCCGCAAACTGCTGCTGCTACCGCTCTCGGCACTCCAGCAGGCAAGCCCACCAAAAAGCCTTACCTGCTGTGCTGCTCAATAGCTGGTGTCAGAGGACGCTACCATAACAAGCTCCCCCTCTGACTTCTGCTTTGAAAACCGACTTAATGAACTTCATCGCAGACAGCGTGCGCTCCTGCTCTTGTGCCTCCTGCTCCTTCCCTGACCAGGCTTGGGCTGCTGGGCATATTGACAGTATCCACGTCCTCGAGGCGTTGGTCGTCACAGGCGCATGATCCGAGGATGTCATACGCACAAGTCTTCGGGCGGGCGCGACCTCCAGCGCCTTGTCGTGAGCGTAGCTGATACGCCCGCGCTTACTTCGCGGGTGTCCAGATCGAGGACTACGGCGGCGTCCGAGGGGCTGAAGACGGTGAACGGTGCGCAGTATGGGCTCCCCAGCACGTGGGGTCTTCTATGATGGTATGCAACTGGGCAATGCGCAGAGCGGGCAGATAGACCTCGGACGCTTCTCCCTCAGACAATATGGAGACCGTCTCCATATATAATGGTCAGCGCATAGCACCATACTCCAGCCTGCGAAAGGCTTCTCCTCGGCAGCCGCGCTCTACGCGACGACGCGCCGCCCTACCTTCGCCACCAGCGTGGGACCGTCTCGAAAAGACGCTCTCAGGCAGGCTCCTTCTCCACCATCAATCCCTCCCTCCTCTACGAGCAGCGCCTCTCCCCCACCCTCGACCTGTCGATGGTGGCGAAATACCTCTACCTCAGGGCGCACCGCTGCTCCTACAAGAAGAAGGACGGCTACGACACGACGTCCGTTCGCCACAATAGCGATGTCACTCCTGCGCCTCGGGGCGGGGCTCTTCGGACGACTGGATGAAGGTGGTGGCGCGCCAGACTTATCTCTATCGCTCGGGCGTAGCTGTCGAGCATTCGTGCGCGAAAGAGCCGGGGAAGATTCAGCGTGAGGGACCGTCAGTGGGATACCGACGTGATGGCGCAGGGTACGCTCCGCAAGACAACTTCGGGCAGTACACCCTGCTGGCGAGTGCAGATGCGCCTACGACTACCTCCTACCTCTCCGACCACGGCTGGATGTGACGACGATGTGTCGTCAACAACCACTACCACCAGCAGGAGGGCTGTCTCTCCACCGCCCATCAGCTCAGCCTCGGCGACGACTGGCGCGTGGCGCTGGTATCCGATGCGCAGTGCAATAGCCTCACGGTAGACCTCTACGCCTTCGCCTACCCACCGCCTCACGCTCCTCACCGCTGCGGCTGCCGAGCTACAGCCACGGCGGACTGAAGGCTCGGTAGGCCTCCTGCACACCTACGTCCACGGCTGGACGAAGGTACAAGGACGGTAAATGCCCCCGAGAAAGGCGAGTGGACACCCACCCTCATCGCCAGCTACAAGCCCCTGAGTCCCTGCTGACCTCATGCCTGCGCGCTTCTACGCTGGATCTTCCCGTGCACCGACCTTCAACGACCTGTACTATACCTTCATCGGAATAAATGCCTCCGCCGAAGTACACACCGCAGTACGACCTCGGCGTGGTCTGCACAGAAAGCCTTCCAGCACGGAGCTCTGCGCCGCGTGGAGAGTGCAGGCAGATGGCTATCTGAGACTATGTCGATGACAAGATCATCGCCCATTGCCGACCTCGAACCAGTTCCAGTGGACGATGGTCCAACCTCGGGCACGTCCGCATCCGCATGGTATTGACCTCGCCCTCGAGACGCAGTGGCTGCTGGGTGCCGTCACCGCCTCGACACGTCTCACCTACACCTATCAGAGGCTACAAGACCTCACCGATCCTCCGACGCAGCTATGGAGGCAGATGCCCTATATCCTTGGCACAGCTGGATCAGCCATCGTCACCCTCGGCTGCAGCGTGGCTGGGAGCTGAGCTACAACTTCATCTACGCGGGCGAGGCGCTATGAGTGCCAGTGCCAACATCACGCGAGACTATATCCGCCCCTGGTATGCCAGCGACCTTTCACTGTCACCCCTTCTCTCTCCGTGGTAGCTAGCCTGCACGCCTGACGGCTGAAGTAAGCAGCATCTTCGACCAGCAGTGACGAGGTCGTGCGCTCCTACCTATGCCTGGCGCCCACGCCAAGATCAAGATCAGTACGCACTATGAGAGTCTTACGCATCCGACACCTCCTACTGAGCCTCCTGCTTGGTGCAATGGTAGTCCTTCCATCCTGCCGTAAAGGGAGATCATCCTCTAACAAAGTGCGCGTCAGGTACCAGGTCCTTAGGGAAGATCAGGGCTTCTTCACTCCTCAGCGAGGGAATATGGGCTCAACAGGTCCACCCTCGACTACCGACTATACGACAGCCTTCTATACACGCAACATCTACGCCGAGCGTAACCCCAATGTCGTCAGGAGCTCGGCGATGTCGTGGCGACCTACAGATCTACGGCGAGCGCGCCTCTACTGCCGTCATCAACGTCTCCCACCTCATCGAGGTCAGCTGGACGTGCGCACCGCCAAGCACATCGGCAAAGATCCTCCCCAGACTGCCGCACATCGTCTTCAAGGATGGCTTTGCCTATAGTCAGCTCTCCTACGCTGGCTAGTGACAGTCGACCCCAATGCGCACGTCTGGGCTACGTCGCCAAGGTCGATACCGCCACCCTCCAAGTCATGGCGAGGTGCCACCGAGGATACCAGCCGACGAGCTCGTCATCCACGAGATCACGGCTCTACGTCGCCAACTCGGGTGGCTACCGATGCCCTACTGCGACAAGACCATCTCCATCATCGACCTGAGGGCCTTCACTCGGGAAGAAGAAGGTCATGATGTGCATCAGCCTCCACCGCCTCGAGCTGGACAACTACGGGAAGATCTGGGTATCTTCGCGCAGGGGACTACTACAAGGTCCCTCGAGATCTTCGTCTTCGACCCCCAAGACCGAGCAGGTGACGAAGACGCTTGACGTCTCCTGCTCCAATATGACGCTCTCGGTGATTCCTCTTCGTCTACAGCTCCGAGTGGAGCTATCTCACGGGAAGAACACCATCAGCTCACCGTCATCGACACCAGAAGGCAGGAGGTCATCGACCGCAACTTCATCAAGGACAGCACGGACAAGGGAGATTCCAGCTACCCTATGGTACTAGCCGTCAATGCGAGCAGGGCGAGGTCTCTACCTCACCGACGCTAAGAACTCGTGGCCCAGGTCGCCCTCCACTGCTACGACCTCAAGACAGGGGAAGCGCAAACGTGGACCGTCAGGCGGCGATATCGCGCACTTCGCCTTCACTGCCCAGCCCTTCAACCCCTTCATCACTAAGGATACGACAATGACACCGCATTATATACATCGTACCTTCACGGCGCTCACCCTCCTTATCGTCCTCGCTTGCATGGCGTGCAAAGAGGAGACACCACGCCCTGAGCCTCTACCTGCCACGCATGGCCCCTACATCACGCGCGTCGCGGGTGCCTCGGCCGTGGGACGGTTCACGGGACAGACTCCCCAAGTATGAAGCAGGCGACACGCAGGAGGATATGAACCGAAGGCGGCTGGATGAGCTTAAGGATAATAAACGTGGTCTGGTCACCCTCGGTGGCTGGGGCGGATATATGTCGTGGTTGGGTTTGACCACCGCCACGAACGTAGCTGGGCAGCGCGACTGCCGTGTGCTCAGCAATACCTTCTACAGCGGTAACGGCAAGAGGCCTTCGAGCTGGGAGCTGTGGCCAGGGATTATTATAGTCGCCTACGATGCCAATCCTGACGCCGCCCCGATGAAGATGAGTGGTACGAAATCGCAGGAGCGCGCAGTCGATCCACCAAAACCGTGGTACGCCTTCCTCAGAGTCACGCACCCACCAGAGCAGACCTCAACTTCTACCGCGACTTCGGGATGACCTACTACCGTCCGCCAAGGGAAGCCTGGGTCCAGCGAAGTGTGGGCACCTATATCCGTGGCGAGGACAACAAGGGCAGCTCCGGCTACAAGGTCAGAACCAGTGGCACGCTGCAGCCCTACTTCCCGCAGTGGGTCAAAGGGCGACAAGCTCACCTTCGCGGCACGCGCCTCCCACAGAATGGCCACGACCAAAGTGGCGAAAGCCCCGTAGTACGTGCAGCTGTAAGTTCAGCTATGGCTACGCCGACAATGCGCAGAGCGACGGCAAGGATGCCACCATCGACATTGACTGGGCGGTAGACAAAGGTCGTAAGGTCCACCCTCCTGAGTGTCGACTTCATCAAGATATTACGGGCGTAAATCAGAACGGCTGGCTCGGCAGAATACTCCACGGAGATTTTCGGGCATCACGTACTCCATCTCCTCGAGGAAGACATCCCTAACTAACTCACTAACCTCCTCCACTATAGCACAAGAAGATCCTCATCGCCAGCCTCGCTCTCATCGCTGGCCTCGCCTCCTGTAGAAGGATGATCCATGCAAGCCTAATAATCCTCCCTCGGGTCGAGCGATCGACGGGTGGCAAGCACCTTAGAGTTCTACCAGCTCGACTACCGCTCACCTGGGCGTCGCTGGTGTAGCGAAGGACAGCTGCTGCCAAAGCCGTATGGGCTGTGAACGGCGCGAAGGCTGCCGAAGGTGCTACCTTCGACTTCACCACCGCCCACCGGGAAGTATGAGTCGCACCCTCACTGTCGACGGCAGAGAGCGCTAAGCACACCTCACCGTCGCTCCCCCTTCTCCGAAGGCGCCTTCGCCTCCTCAACGAAGGAACTTCGGCAATGAGACGAGGCTCACGACCTACCATCCACCCCTCCAGAAGCTCTAGTCATCGATCAGACTTACTACCACATCAATGGCACGAAGCTCGGGAACGTCTGCCAGGACCTCGCCTTCGGGAATGACCAGATCTATATCCTCTCACAGCTCATGTGACCCCAGGAACGGCGTGAGGTCTCGCTCACCTATCGCCCATAGTCGCTCCCTCAGGAAGGTCAGGGTCTGCAACGACGAGGCACTCGACATATGCCCCCTGCACATCGCTGATCCTGCGCGACCATCTACCATTCGCACCGGGCGTAGCGGGATCTACCGCGGCTCGGCTCAGAGGAGCTTCATCACCCATTGCTGGCAAGGCCAGAAGCTACGTATGGCACAGATCGGCGACGCATCTTTGCCCTCACCTCCGACCAACAAGGTCACTGATGATCGCAGAGGGCTACGCAGGTCGTACGTGAGCTGGATCTACTCCCCAGCACAAGCCACTGGGTATCGCCGTCAGCCACGATGGTAAAGCTCTAGGGTATCTACGACGAGCCCGATGCGATCCTCAAAGGTAGATCCACCCTGACAACTTCGTCGCCCTCGACAGCCACATCCTCGACAAGTCCATTTTCGTCAACGGGCTCTTGGGGAGCGTGCCACTCCTCAGCCTTCTTCGCTCACGGCGACAAGCTCTACTTCACGAGCGGCTCCGTCATCTGCTGCCACGACTTCGCTACGAGCAAGACCTCTCAGGTCATCGATGTCAAGACGATCGAGTGGCGTAGGTACCTCGGCGAACATGTACTACAACTGTGCCTCGGCGTCGACCCCTGCAGCAGGCGAGCTCTACTACGCTGCCTTCGGGGACTACGGCACCTACAACAAGAAGAACGTGACGATGGTCCACTCAAGGCCGACGGCACTAAGCTCCTTCTGAAGGAAGGTAAATTCCTTCCCGCAGGCTGCTTCTTCATCCTGATGCGAGCCAGCCGCACTGAGGTAACTCGATGATTTATCCTAATTAGTTCACTAATATTCTACCTAAAATGAAAACTCTCCTCTCTACCCTCGCTTATCGCCCTCGGTGGAGTCGTCACCAGCTGCGGCAGGGCAGAAGGATGCGCCTCAGCTCGCTTGCTAACGCACCAGCGCTCGCGCTGGGAGCTCCCCGCAGGCGAGACGATCAGGGGTCGATCAGACCGACAGCCTCGCCGCTGTGAGCCTCTGCAAAGGCCTCGCTGGGATGGGCTGGTGCGCACTCCAACAACTGGAGATAGCTCTCGCCTGCCGTAGCTGCTTGGGCGGGCGTCGGGTAAGCGACGTCGCGGGCGCGACCTCGTGTCACCGCCCTCTACCTCGGCGGAAACAAGCTCGTAGCACCCTGCCTAAGGCATCAGTAAGCGCTCACCGCTCTGCGTTCGCTCCAGCTGCAGTACAGCCGCGAGCTCAAAGGTACATCACCGCCGAGCTCTATCAGCGCGACCCACTGCGCTCGCTGCGTCTGCGCTTCACGAGCCTGACGGGTGAGAGTATCTCCGCCATCGGCAAGCTCACCGAGCTCGATGCCCTCGACCTCAGCAATAGCCGCTACGACCTCAGCGTGTGGTGGAATGGCGATCCCGCTACCGCGAAAGGCACCGCCCCAACGGGAAGACCCTCTGACGGCTCGCTCCCCGCGAGATCGGTCAGCTCACCAGGTACGCTACACTCGACCTCTCTTCCAGGAGGGCTTCACGGGCGCTCTGCCCCACTGAGATCGGCGCGCCGAGGCCTCAAGCACCTCTCCTCTATGGCTGTCACTTCTCGGGTGAGCTTCCTGCTTCGCTCGGCGACCTCGACTCAGCTCAGGTACCTCTCCGCAGGCACTCAGCGACTTCTCAGGGCAGGCTCCCCGCTTCCCTCGGCAGTCTGGAAGCGCATCCGTGAGATCCACATCTCAGGCAGCAGCTCACGGGTGCTATCGCCTCTCTCGGTGCGCTGAAGACGCTCCAGCAGCTCAACCTCGCAGGCAACCAGCTCACGGGCACGATCCCTGCTGAGCTCTCCCAGCTCCCAGGTGTCTACAGTCATCGACCTCTCAATAGCAACAAGCTCTCCGGCACGTATCCCACGACCGACTTCGGTGGCTTGCAGCAGGAGCCTGCTCATCCTGTCAGTGAGACCTGAGCGACAACGAGCTCAGCGGGCGCGATCCCTGACGCATCAAGCGCTACCTGCCCGAGTGCGTAGTACGCGCACATCCACGGTCGCCCTGACTACGGTTACGCTCTTCGTCCTCTCGGGCACAGCAAAGCTCTCGGGCGACAGTCCCAGCGGAATACCTCGCTTATCCCCAGGACGCTGCAGCTCCTCCTGCCTCAAGCAGGCTGGCTACAGCTTTCTCTAACGAGCCTAAGTAACTCCTCACGCACCGCCCTTAGCTCTCGCAGTACGGGGGCGGGCGTGCCTATATTCATCAACCGACGCTATGATTGAAGTTTCTCCCCCGCTTGCGTAACCCTCAGCCTGGGTCCTCGCCTCGTGTAGCAAAGAGACCACGACACGCCCGTCGTGCCTCAGGCGAGTATCACGATCACGAGGCGGCGTCCTCTCAGCCTATCCGAGAGGAGATCTGCTGCGGGGACTCATCTCCCTCCCGAGTCACGAGATCTCAGCCAAGGTCTTCGAGGGCTGCAAGACGCTGAAGACCGTCAAGGCACTGAGCTCACGAAGATCGGTGACGCTGCCTTCAAGGGCTCCGGCACTCACCAGCCTCGAGCTCAGTGCTACCGTCCCGACGAGCGATGATGACCTTCGAAGGCACGTCCGCAGAAGGACCTCGTCGTCACGCGGACAAGGTCGCTGACTTCGCCAGACTTCGCGAGAAGAAGCACCACTTCAAGACCATCAACGGTGCGCCCATCCTGGTACCGTGATTGAGATCAAGGATGGCGTGCTCGTCGCCTATCCTATCGACCAAGACCCCTGCCGATGTGTCGTCACCCTCGAGGCTACCGTCACGGAGATCGCCGATGGCGTCTTCCTCGACAATACAGAAGCTCACGGCTGCTCCACGCCCTGGCGTAGAAGAAGATCAGTGAGCGGCCTTCAGAGACTACTCCGCTCTGCTGTCCGTTACTTTCGGTGGTGCACAGCGTCCTCCGCTGGCCATCGATAGAGACCGACAAGACCTACGGCACGGCTGAAGATGCCTTCTGGGGTACGCCCGAGGGAGAAGGTCCTCGTCTTCGATGAGGCAAGGCCGGACTTCCTGCGGTGCTTCAGGTTCATCGCACCACCACTTCGCTAAGCTCGACGCATCACCGTCCCGAGAAGCCTCGACGGCAAGTACTTCAAGGTCAAGCGGCGTGCTGACGGACATCACGAGCGCCGGTCAGGCTACCTCGCTGGTCAGGTGCGCAATGGTGTCCTCGTCCTCCCCTCAAGGCATCACGCGTATCTGGCATAGCGTCTTCAGCGGAGATTCCAGAACTTCAAGGCGATCTATGCCGAAGGGTGACAGACGGATCGGTAGCTTCGCCTTCAGTGAGACGGGTAGCCTCAACTTCGCTCACCTGCCCAAGCTGAAGAAGCTCGGCGAAGTCTTCCTGACAACGCTTCGCTCACGGCTGTGAACTCTCCTCGAGGAGATCGGTGATGTCTGCTTCTCGGGCGGCGCTAACTTCAGTGGCAATGGTCTGAAGATCACCTACGTCAGCATCCCTGCTGCTAAGAAGATCGGTAGCGGTGCCTTCCACGGCAACTACAAGCGCGCTGAGTGTGACCTTCATCCTCGGCGCACAGCGAGAGGTCGAACACCAAAGCCCTAAGGGACTATCCTCAGGAGGCTTCATAGCCTATCGGTCAGCTGAAGGCCCCGTCTCTACGTCACCCTGAGCACCTCAAGACCTATGCCACCTCACTGGCAGAGTGGCACGGCTTCACCGTCAAAGGACACTGAGTAATCCCCGATAAGCAAAAGGCGAGGCGAGTACCACACAGTGGCTGCCTCGCTTTCTTCCCGACCCATGAGATACACGCCGACTATGAACTACCGGCATCTACAGCGTAGCCGCCCGCCATCAGCCTCCTCACGGCCTGCGGTGATAAGCCTACGCCCCTCCCCGCGCCCCGACGCCGACACCGCGCGACACCAACGCCTGTACCCACACGAGACGCAGGCCACACACCGCCCGTACACAGGACTGTGAGGGGCTATACCTCGATCTTCAACCAAGGCGCGCCGCTGTCCTGACAGAGCCAGCCCGATGGCGTGGGCGTGGCTCTCCAGCCTAAGCCTCCTCCGACCGCGAGGGCGAGACCTCCTCACCGTCTTCTCCGACAAAGGCCACCCCGCTCAATAAAATGTACGACGGCCAAGGCTACCTCTGCGAAGGCACGCTGGGCGAAGCGGGCGACTATCTGGCCTACATGGCGAGTACGACTTCACCGACGACAGCGAGCACGCCTCACGCCTCCTCCTCTTCGACCGCAAGACGATGCGCCTCACGAAGAACCTACGCATCACCCAGCCCGACGGCGATGAATGGTGCGCCACTCCTTCACCTTCGACGACGGCACGACTTACCTCTCCTTCGACAAAAAGCACTTCTACCGCCTCGACCCTGAGACGGAAGATGACCGCCCTCACGGGCATCTTCGGCTACCCCACGGGCGCAGCATCTTGGCAGGATAAAGGGCTACTTCTTCAGTGCGCTATGAGTCCGCAGCCTTCGCCTTCGACAAGGGAAGCACCGCCGCTCGCAAGCTCCCCCATTGCCCCTCTCGGGAGCGCAGATCAAGGATATCTTCGTATGGGCGCTCAGGTCGTCCTGCGCGATACGGCGAACCGCTATTACCTCTTCGACCTCGCTGCGGGGAAGGTCCTCGCTGTCTTCACGCTCAGCGAACTCATCGGCCGCAGCGTCACCATCGACCCCCGCCACGCACCGCATCTATTACTCGGGTGGCACGCCGAACCTCAACGGTGCCGAGGCCAAGGGAGCGCAGTGTCTACACTGCCACCATTAACACCAGCCGTCCCGCAAGTGAAATACAGGGCCTCACCTCACAGCTCCTCTACACCATCGCAGGGCGTACCGAGGCGGACAACCGCCAGGGCTTCAAGATGCAGGTAGGCTATCACCCCGACCTCAAGGCGCTCATGGTGTCGTACCTCGACCAAGGCCGTTCGGGCCCCTCCTGCACGACCTGACGAAGCTCCTCCTGCTCCAGCTCCCCACGAGCCCCAGCGAGAGCGTGAAGGAGCTACGCACCTTCGACCTCCACTACGCCTCGGACATCAGCCTCTTGAGCGTCATTCGCCCCCGCCCCACGAAGTAGCCCTCTGATAGGCTCACTTCTTACTTGTGTTTTTAGGATCTCCCGAGGATGCGCCTCCGCTCCTCGGGGAGATTTCTTCTCAGCTGGGAAAAGGCACTACAGGCAGAGCACACCACAAGCACTGTACTATAGCCCCATACCGCACACCCGCACAAGACGGGGAAAGTAACCAGTACTGGTCACTCGCCCGACCAGTACTGGTCGCAAGCGCGAAGTAGTACTAGTTGATATCAGTTACCAGTACTGGTCACGTCGGTGACCAGTACTGGTTCGCATCCCCTCTCCTCTTCTTGTCGTGGCAGCCTTTCGCTTTATAGCTATACCTCATGATAGGCGCCGCTTGCACCACCACCCTACTACAGGGCGATAAATCACCCTATATGGGTCAGCGGGCTGACCTATATTGCTCCGACGACGAAGCTATATAGGTCGCGATGACGACCTATATAGGTCAACCCATGACCAATATAGGTTCACACTACCCCCATCCGCAAGCACGCACCCTTCCCTCCCATAGCGCCCCGCCGTACTCCCGCGCTGAAAGGGCTAACTTTCGACAGCGAACTCCCCTCATCCCCCAAAGGAAATAGCTTATTCAGACGACAATGATAGCCTACAAAATAGATAATATTATGAAGCGATATTATACTGGGCAGATTACACGTGAACAGGAAGAGGAAGAACTAAGAAATTGCGTAAATGTGCAGAACTTCAATATCGCTATTTGTTCTTTAGAAAAGATCGCCTCTCTAGATATAACTAGGAGTGTCATATTAGTTGGCTTTATTCTCGACCCATATAATAGTGCGAATGAGAAGCCATATGCGAGATCTATTGAGTACTAAATTTCCATGATTCTCACGAAGACATAGTTCGCTTATTTCAGTTAAGATGGAATAACAATATTGAGAATATCACCATCTTGATTCAGGCGACAAGATCTATTCCTGATTATTTATCTCCAGTTGATATTAAGCGTTCATACCTTCAAAATATTATCTATGCTATTGGTGCTCAACCGCAACCCGAAAGTCTGTGTGCATTAGAATATCTGCTCTCCGAAACAAAAGAAGATGAGATAAAGAAGATGATATCCAGCCAAATAGAGAAACGTCGTTCTATAGTCGGAGGAAGTATGAATTTGAGAAGATCGCCAAATGATTTGATTACCCGACACATCTACCGAAAGGAATGGCGGCTAAAAGTCGCAGGTGCGCCCGCAGACCGAGGCGACCGCGTCCATCACTTCCACCACCGTGAGGAGGTAGTAGCAACCACTATAGGGTTTGCACTACGAACGAGTAGTGATATGCCTCCTCCGCAAGCCCGCATTCTAGGGGCGCCTCTGCGCCCGCCGTACTCCCCGCCGAAAGGGCTAACCTTACGGCGAAGAAGCCCTCGTCTTTAGCCGCTTTTGCGAGCCGACGGCTCGTGCGGGAGCGGGAGCGCGCCATCTTTCCCTTATCTTTGTTGTATTGGGGGCGACTTTGCCCCACCTCC
>BNJS01003311.1_pt1 | contig 14048 bp, 19 predicted proteins | sample 8540461 | NCBI WGS metagenome assembly BNJS01 (sample SAMD00202454, study PRJDB9452) | human saliva metagenome | isolation source: human saliva | place: Japan
AAACCTATGAGACTCAGAAAAAAATTTCTGAGTTTTTTTCTTTTTATTATAGATTGTATAATATATTGCAGCAAATTTAAAAAAATATAAAAGCTCTCATTTTATTTTTAATGTTTTTGATAATACCATATTTTTTTGAAAATATAAATAATAAAATAAAAAGGAGATGATTACTCATGAAACAGATAAATCGAAAAAGAGCGATTTTTGGAAAAATGGCGTTTTAAGAAAAGAAGTGAAATTTGGTTTTTCAAGAGCAGCATTTCTTTTTAGGATTTATATATCCTTTAATTAAAGAGGATTACATCACAGCTGGAATTACTTTTTTGTTGTAATTAGTACGGCAGGTATAATATTTTTTTCCATTGATATTTGTTTTATCAATTATATTCGGTTTTATATACAATAAAATGTATGCTAAAAGTCTGATTAAACAAGGCTGGTACCCATTTACAAAAGAAGATGCACAAGTTTTGAGAATGAATGGGATTCTTTTTAATGATAAAAAAATAATTTTTTATGAAAATAATAAAGAAAGAGAGATAAAAAGAAGCTAAAACTTATGAAACACAGCAGCCAGAGAAAAAAATGAAATTACTGAATTCGAGGAAAATGACAGTAATAATACAAATAATAATAGTATTAAAAAAATAATGTAAATGCTGATAATTCTTATCATAGCAATCTGAATGTTCCGAAAACGAATTATAAAAAAACCGTGCGATTCAGAAATTTATTGCAAGATTGATTGGTGGAGGGCTCGTTTCGCTTGTTTCAGGAGTTTTTACAGCAAATATTATTTTTAATTCTTTTTGGGAGTGGTACTGACAGGCGGAGGAGCATTTCTAGCTGTAAAAAAATAAGGATAAAATAAAATGGAAATAAGAGAATTTTTTTAATTAAATATAGAAATTATAGAAATCTTATAAAAAAAGAATTTTTTTCTTCTTTCACTGTTTTTTTAACTGTATTTATGAGGTATAATAAAAAAATGAATTGTTTACAGAAAGTGATGAAAAGTATGAAAAAAATAGTGAAAACAGAGCAATTAAAAATTGTTTTTGTGAAGAGAATCAGTGTGTCCTGACTGAGACGGAAAAAGAGTGAGTGATAATGAGATTATTAGTTGTAGAAGACGAAAAGAAATTAAATGACCTTATTACAAAAAAAGTTAGAAAAAGGAATATTATGGCGTTGATAGCTGTTTCGATGGAGAAGAGGCAGTTAGGTACGCGAAAGGGACTGAATATGATGCAATAATTCTAGATATTATGCTCCCAAAACTTGATGGATTTGAAGTAATTAAAAGAATAAGGACAAAGAAAAATAAAGTTCCGATACTGCTTTTAACTGCAAGAGATAATATAGATGATAAAGTAAAAGGGCTAGATTACGGAGCAGATGACTATCTTGTGAAACCTTTTATTTTTGAAGAACTTATGGCTCGTATCCGTGTCCTGCTAAGACGTAATTCTGGAAATGCCGACAATATAATTACAATAGCCAATCTTAAGGTCGACCTTGATGCTAAAAACAGTTTTTTAGAGATGATGTGCTTATAAAGCTATCAGGTAGAGAATATTCGATTTTTGGAATATCTAATACGAAATAAAGGAAAAAAATTTTACCAAGAGAAAGAATAGAGGATCATATATGGAATTATGAATACGAGGGTGGAACCAATGTTATAGATGTTTATATCAGATATTTGAGAAAAAAAGATTGATGACGGCTATACTCCAAAAACTCATTCACACAGTTCGTGGACTGGGCTATGTCCTGAGGGTTGATAATGAAAAATAAATAAACTTTCCATAAAATTCAAAATAGCTTTCTGGTATATTGGTCTTATGATAAGCCTTGCAATCATATTTCTTACAACAATAATTTATATTAGCGAAAATCTTATACGGGCAAATGCTTACAAAAAAATTTAAAAAAACTCTGTAGTTTCAGCATTTGATGAGATTGAAGTTTATGATGGTGAACTTACGATTGACAATGATTTTTATTATTTTTTTAATAATAATGTTCATTTGTCAGTTTATAACGATGAAACAGGATTTATTTATGGAGATATTCCACTGGATTTTTGAATATGATGAAACTTTTTTTCTGATAAAAAAACAATGTGAGAATTATAAAGGCACAAAAAAATAAAAAAATGGTATATTTTTTTGATAGCAAAAAGAATTTTTCAAGATTATGGTATTGTTCATATTCGGGGAATCACTCCTGCGACAGAAGTTGAAAATATTATCGAAACAATTGTTTTGATTTCTCTGATTGTATTGCCATTTTTTTCCTGTTATTTTTCAGCAATAAGCGGATATTTTATAACAAAGAAAGCATTTAAAACCGATAGAAAAAAATAAGGGAAGCAGCGGAAAAAAATCAATGAGGGAAACGATTTGACACAAAGAATTAACATTGGAGAAGGAAATGATGAAATTTATACTTTGGCAAATACATTTGATACAATGTTTGACAGACTGCAAAACTCCTTTGAAAGAGAAGCACAGTTTACATCGGATGTTTCACACGAGTTGCGGACACCTGTCTCAATTATTATTTCCGAATGTGAATACGGTCTTGAAAAACCCTAACTTCAATAGAAAATGCCAAACATACAATTTCTTCTGTGCTTGATGAAACTAAAAAGATGTCAAAATTAATTTCACAGCTTCTAACTTTATCAAGAATGGACAGAGGAATCAGAAACTTAATTTTGATAAAATAAATATGAGCGAAATGGCACATCTTATTGCTGACAGTCAACTATACAATGCAGATAGCAAAAAAATATAAAAAAATTCATCCTGAAATAGAGGAAGATATTTTTTTATTATTGGTGATGAAATGATGATTATGAGAATCTTTGTAAATTTAATTTCAAATGCGATTAACTATGGTCGTGAAAACGGCAATATTTGGATAAAATTAACACAAGATAAAAATTTTTGCAATATGTAAAATTATTGATGATGGAATTGGTATTGAAAAAGAAAATATCCCTAAAAATCTGGGGAGATTTTTATCAAGCAGAAAGTTCCAGAACAACTGAAAATCTAGGACTTGGATTATCAATGGTAAAATGGATTATAGAAGCGCACAAAGGAGATATTTATGTAGAAAGTGAAATTGGAAAAGGAAGTTCGTTTATATTTAAGTTGAAAAAGGAGGTAAAATGATTTCTTAAAAAAAATTGCTTTATACTATTTTTTTATTGCAATGACAGGAGTTTTTGCAAATGAAAATTCAGTTAAAAAGACTAAAAACAGTAAAAGTTTTTAAATGTTGATGTTAAAATTTCGATTGAGCAGGCAAAACAACTTGCATTGAATCACTCAAAAAGTGGCAAAAAAATTCTGCAAAAATGACTAAAAATTCGTCTGGATAAAGAAAATAGAAAAATTTATTTATGAAATAGAATTTTTATACAGAACGGAAAAAAATATAAATACAACATTGACGCAAACACAGGAAAAAGTCCTGAGTTACAGTGAAAAAAAGAACGATCATCCGCTTCAACAGTAATCAGAGATGACGGAAAAAAATTATTAATACAAATGGCAGTGATACAGAAATAAGAAAAAAACACCAAAATATATCGGAATGGAAAAAAAGCAAAAAGAAATAGCAGTTTCACGAATTACTGGTGCAAAAATAAACGTTACAAATATTCAGCTAGACAATGAAAAAGGAAGAATGATTTACGAAGGAAGAATGGTGTATAAAAAAATACAGAATATAAGTTTGACATTGATGCTACAACAGGTGAAGTAATAAAATGGGAAGTAAAATGAAAATTAGTGAAGTTAAATATCCTCTAAAGTTTAAACTGAAAAATAGACTGAAGAGGATATTTTTTTGTTAAAAAAATTATGCTTTGTAAAAGTTTTTTCATAATTAAATTTATTTTTAAGTTGTTTAAGAGTATAATCAAATATGAATAAAGGTGGAATAAATACGATAATTAATGTTATTATCGGCATATTCTGAAGATAAAATATTTTTTTCAACTATAATCATAAAAAGGCTTGTATAGAAATATCGAAACAAGATTAAATGTTGAATGTAATAAAATTATCCACCAGATTGGATTGGGTTTTAGCCGCACATTTCCGAAAAAAAGATGCCTGATATTGTTGTGTATATAAATTTAATCGGATTCAAATGAAGTATTCCGAAGATTATAGCCTGAATTAAATTAGCATATTTTTATTTTTTTCTTTAAAAATGAAGCATCAGCCCTCTCAATAAAAATTCTTCTCCAACAGGATAAAAATACTAAAAACTTAAGTAATTCATTAATTGCAAAAAGACTGCTTTTGAATAATCGGCAAGAACTATCTTTTTAGACAATAAAGAACTTAAAACGGCAAGTAAAAATTATTACAGATGTAATAACTATTGCTGAATAACAGGCTGTATTTAATATTAGTAACCCCAATTCTTTTTATTTTTAGATTTTTCAATATTTTTTTCCATTTTGATTGTTCTCCTTTCCTGAATTTTTTTCTTGTAAAACATATTATCATTAAAATATTAAAATAAAATGAGAGATATTTTTATTTCATCTTTTGTCTGTTGCATAATAAAAATAACTTTCAGTTATTTTTTTATAGATTTTATTTGTAAAAATAATTTTTCCATTATATAATACATTCAAACAACTTTAAAATCAAATTTTTTTATTCTGTCTTGTATATTATAGAAAGGAAATAAAATGAAAAAAATTATTATTATACTGGTGCTTTATATTTTTTTAATTTGAGTTTTTCAGCAGAACAGTCTGAAAAAAATTATATGTTACATTCGAAAGAGTTAAAAACAAACAGCAAAGCAAGATTAATTTATGAAGATACAGAAAAAAATATAAAGATGAAGAAATACCATCTGAAGTAGCAAATCCTGAAATTGTTAAAAGCATTAAAGGAAAGAAGGCTTGTCGTATTTCAAATGAGATGCAAATATGACGTGATATGTACCGTTATATAACAGCTTCAGACTATGCAGTCGAATATCTTACAAAACAGACAATAAATAAAGAAAAAGGAGATTATTATTTACTGGAGCTTCCGACAAATAAAGCACTTGCATTTCAAGACATGCTATTTATCGGGGATTTTCATAGATAATTCAATTAGTACGAATGATGAGCTTTTTCCAAATTCTCTATATGATAAATGTTCAGTTTCTAGAAATAAGACAGCAGGAACTGGAAGAGGAAGGATTGAAAGTAGTTTTTTTAGTCTATTATTTTTTTATTCTTAAAAATTTACTTATTATTTATTTTTCTTTTTTTGTAGGGATTACTCATTTCAATAAATCCCTGCATTTAAATTGATTTATAATTGCTTAACAGGAATTATAATAAAATCAATAACAGTAATTATATTTTTTTAAACTCTATTTGTTCTAAAAATTTTTACATCTTTTCTATATAACCTTATCAGATATTTTTTTGATTACATTTCTAAACGCTTTTTTACAAAAAAACTTTTTAACAATTACAACAGAATTTTTTTCTCTAAAAAGAAAAAGTAAAAACTCTCATTTTTATTTTTAATCTATATTACATATCATAAAATTGAAAAATGACTAATTAATTAGTATTTAAATAAGGAGGAAAAATGAAAAAAATATTTTTTTGCAAGTCTGTATTTTATTCATCTGCTCTGTTTTAATATTCTGGTACTATTTTTTTCTGGCTGTATTAGAAGTATCAGTTTTAAGTAATTTGAAAATGATTAGAGGTATATACTCGGACAATCTTATATTAATTTTTGCTTAATATTTTTTTATCATATTTTTATGTAAAAAGCAGGAATAGGAAAAAAAGGCTTTGATAATTTTAACAATGATTGGTGTAATATTAAAAAAATACTAATATTTTTAATATCCTATAAATATTTAGTTTCATCAGCAGGAGATGAAGAATTTTTTTACCAACTTATTATGCTTATTTTTGCCATAGGTTTATTGGATGTAATATTTCTTGTGGGGCTTGGTGTAAATTTATTGATAGGAAGGAGAAAACAGCATGATAAAAATTAAAAAATTGACAGGATTTATGATTTTTCTACTTTTTGGAATAATATTTATTTCCTGTGGAAAACCTTCAAAAAAAGACATAATAGACAAGGGATATATATTAGAAGTAGGTGTATCCAATGAGATTGACAGGGAATTTGCCGGAAAAAAATGGAGCATTCTCCCACTTATACTATTTTCAAAGCGACTGAATATAAGGACAATGATATTATGGTGCAGAATCTCAAAAATGGAACAGTTAAAGCAATCCTTTCGCCTATGCTATCGTTAGGAAATTCTGATTACGGCTATTATCCTGTCTATATGGATAACAAAAATTATGAAACTGTATATCTCATATACAGAAAAGGATATTCCTGATTTTTTTGAAAAACAACTTTGAAAAAAAGGGGATAGCTTTATGTTAAATAATATGGAAAAAAATATTCTAAAGAAAAAAATATAAAGACAGATTTTTCATTTTTTTAGTAATATTGAAGATTTTGAGAAAAAAATAATGGCTAATGAATGGACTCTTGTAAATATTGCAGGGCTTGAACTTAAAAAAACAGTAAAATTTTAATAAAACTTGATAAAGGAAATGTTGTCATAACAGGAAAAAAATGGGAAAAATATTCGGGGAAAATATTCCCTGAAAAAAATCACAGAATTTCTTTTTGAAATAGATAATTTGAATAACTTGCTGAAAAAAAGGGAGTGAACTGAGCGACAGTGATAAAGATTTTTTTATACGCTTTAAGTAATGCCGATGTAATAATGCTTTATGGATAATGAACAAATTCTTTATATCGAAGTTCCTGAAAAGCAATCTTATATTTAAAAAAATAAATAAAAAAAGTAAAAAAAGCTCTAATGTTCTTTTAATCTAAAAAAATATACAGTATAATCAAATAATAGAAATCATAAAAAAATAAAAATTTTTAGGAGGAATAATTATGAAAATAAATTTGAAAAAAACTATTTGTTACAGCAATTATTGGAGCAGGTTTATTTGTATCACAGCCTGCACAGGCATTTTATTATGATATGTCAGACAGTTTTAACTATACAAACAATGTGATAAATAGTACAAGAAATTATTTACTTAGTAGTGAAGTAATAAGCCACATTAAAAAAGGAGATTATTCTTCAAAGAAAAAATCAAATTCTAAAAAAACAACTACAAAAACAACGGGAAGTTCAGCAACTTCAACTACAGCCCCAAAAACAACAAAAGCAAATATTACTTTTAAATCGGACGGAAATACAAGAGGACTTGATTATTTTGTTAATAACTATCCGTCAAAACAGAGAGGGGAAGCAAGAACATATCTGAAAAAAATTCAGGATTCTTTCCCGCAGGTAGCACGTTCAGTAGGAATACCTACAAATGACCTGTCTTCAGGACTGGCAGCTGCAATAGCAGGAGCATATATGGCATATAACAATGTAAATCTGAATGATGATTATATGAAACCTATGCAAAATCAGTTAAAAACAGTACTTCAAGGTGTAGATGGCTTTGATAAAATGAGTGACAGTGATAAAAAGTATATTTATGACCAAATGGTAATAATAGGAATGACTTTAGCTGTAAATCAGTATCAAAAATCAGCAAAATCCAAATGCAAAAGTTACCGCTCAGTTAAGAAATGCAGGTAAACAGGTGCTTGAGGGACTTCTCGGAGTAAGTGCAAGTAAAGTAAAAATAACATCATCAGGGCTTTTTTTTTAAAAATAAATAATTGCAAAAAAATAAGAAGTTTTTATTATAGTATATAGTGATAATAAAAACAAAAATATGAAAATATATAATTTAATTTGGGAGGAGAAATTATGAAAAGTTAAGCAAATAAAAAAATATTTTTTTAACAGTAATAGCAGCATTAAGTTTTGGAATTTCAAATCAGGCTTACGGTTTTTTTATTGATTATAATGCACAATGGATGGCTAATCAAGGGCTCAAAAATGCAAGAGAACAGGAAAAAAAGAAATAGAGAAAGATATGAGGAAATGTATGGAGAAGACGAATATAATAATTTAATGTCAAAAAAACATCGTCGAATAAAAAAATACATCTTCATCGACAAAGTGCTAAGACAGCTACTTCTACAAAAAGCTAAAATAACATTTTAAACCTGATGGAAATACAAAAGGATTAGATGATTTAGTTCTTCAATATCCTTCAAATAAAAAGAGCCCAAGTGAAACCTATATTGAAAAAAAATTACAGGATTCATTCCCTGCAAGTAGCACGTTCTGTAGGAATACCTACAAATGATTTATCAACAGGAATGGCAGCTGTTGTAGCAGGGGCATATATGGCTTTATAATAATGTCAGTTTGAATGACAGTTATATGAAACCTATTGCAAATCAGTTTAAAGAAGCTATGCAAAGTGTTTCTGAATTTGATAAAATGAGCGACAGTCAAAAAAAATATATTTATGATCAAATGGTAATAATAGGGATGACTTTGGCTGTAAGTCAGTCCGAAAATCAGCAAAGTCCAAATGCAAAAACTACAGCTCAATTAAGACAGGCTGGTAAAAAGGTGCTTGAGGGACTTCTTGGAGTAAGTGCAAGCAAAGTGAGAATAACGGCATCAGGGCTTTCTTATTAAAAATAATAGAATAGGAGTGAAAATGGATAAAAAAGATATATTTTCTAAAGGGATAAATTCTTTTTACACTGCATATTCTGGCAATGGCATTTATGGTGGCAGATCATCTGTGGAATATATTTTTTCCTAATCAGATATGGTTAAATATGCTTGGAAGACTTGCCTTTCCAATTTTTGCCTTTATGCTCGTGGAAGGATTTTACAGGACTAAAAACAGAAAAAAATATTTAACTCGTATTTTTTTATTTTTTTGCAGCTATTTCGGAAATTCCGTTCAATCTTTTTGCAAGTCTGGCATTAAGAGGAGAAGTAATGGTATTTTATCCATATAACAATGTATTATGGACTTTCGGAATTGCCTTATGTGGAATGAATTTACTGGAAAAGACGGAAAAATCAGAAAATCTGAATAAAATAATAAAAATTTTTTTGTAAAAAGCCGTCATAAGCATTTTTAACTGTCGTAATTGCACATTTTTGCAAGAAGTGATTATTTAGGATATGGAATTGCAATTATTCTGATATTCTATTTTTTTCAGGGGGAAAAATTACAGGAATATAATATTTCAGGCTGTATTAATGGTGTTTCTAAACGTATTTATTATGCCTGGACTTGAATTTCCGTTTAACTTTTTTTGGAAATGAGATGTTTATAAAAAAACACAGATATTTGCGATATTTTCACTGCCGATAATATGGCTTTATAATGGGAAACAAGGTATTCATAACAAATTTACAAAAATATGTTTTATTTCTTTTATCCATTACACCTTTTTACTAATAGTGGCGATTTATGTTTCTTTTTATGATATATCTGATTTCTTTGATAGGTAAGAATTATGGAAATTAAATGAAGCCAATATTTACAAAAGCAAAAAGTTTAAGAAGAACTGTTAAGAAAATAAAAACATAAAAAAATTCTATATCCATTGGGAAGTGATAAAATTGAAAAAATTTTAATAATAGCTATGATAGTTTTTTTGTTGTTTTTTTAGCTGCAATAAGAAACAGGAACAAAATAAAACAAAAAAAGATGATAATATTAATATAAGTCAGAGCGAGAAAAGTAAAACTGAAGAAAAATAAAGAAAAATTCAGAAAAAGATAGCACTAAAATAGAAAAAGCAGAAGGAACTTTCATCAGAAGAAGCTATAAAAAAAGCGGAAGAGGAATTTTTAAAGGACAGCAAAAATCTTGAGAAATACCGTAATTATGTAACTGTGGCATTTTATCAAAACCGTGAATTTAAAAGAACAAAGGAAATTACAGAAATATTTTTTTAAAAAAATGCTCCTGATTATTTTTTTATGGTTACAGAGTGATGGCAGATATTATCTTTTATGAAAAAAATATAAGGAAAGTGCTGAATATTATGAAAAGACAATAGGTATTTTAAAACATGGTAAACAGAGTTATACGGAATACAAGGATATTAAAGTATTAAATAATGTACTTTCAGAAATAATTGAAAAATTTGATACAAGCTTTATAGATTGTCAGGAAATAATGAAAAAAAGCAGTAGAAACTTTTATAATTAACCAAAAATTTCTAAAAAGAAAACTATAATCCCCTTTTGTATAACATAGCTTTTAGAAAATGCCAAAAAGAATAATGAAATGTTAAAAATCTACTAATAGTAAAAAAATATGAGGAAAAACAAGAAAAAAATTATCTGATTTAAATTAACAGTAAAATAAAAATTACAGGAGGAACAGTTATGAAAGCAAAAATTTATGAAAAAAATATTTCTTTTTTAAATATTTTAGCACTGGGACTTGGAATTTCAGGACAAGCTCATGCTGATTATAGCGATATGTTTAAAAATGAAATAATGCAGGAACTTTTTAAATACAACTTCATCTTCACAAGGTAAATCTTACGGAAAATCATCACTTACTTTCACACAGGACGGAAGTACCGATGGACTGGAAACATTGGTTGCAACTTATCCAAAAAGCCAGCAAAAGGAAATAAGGGCATCATTAAAACAGCTGTATGATTCTTTCCCACAAGTAGCCCATTCTGTAGGAATACCGACAAATGATTTGTCTTCAGCAGTAGCGGCTGTAATAGCAGGAGCATACATGGCATATAACAATGTCAGTCTTAATGACGATTATGTGAAACCTATGGCAAATCAGTTCAAGGCTCATCTTGAAAACAGCGGATTTTTTGACGGAATGAGCAACAGGGAGAAAAAAAGCATGTACGACCAGATGGTTATGGTTGGAATGACTTTAGCTGTGGGACAGTCCTTAAATCAGAGCAATCCTAATTCACAGACTACAGCTCAATTAAGGGAGGCAGGAAAACAAATACTTGAAGCTATTTTAAAAGTGGATGCTGATAGAGTCCGTATAACAGCTCAAGGAATATCTTATTAATACGGAGGGGACTGAAATGGATTCAATTATTGCATTAGTATACCTTTCAGTTGCTGTTATATTAATCGTTTTTGGTGTGAAACAAATAAAAAACAGAAAAAATCTTCGCAAAATTAATCAAAAACAGGAAGATGAAGTTAAAGAGAAAATAAAACTTGGAATTTTATCAGCTGATACAGTTTACCGTGAAAGAACAGAAACAGGAAGAGTATTTTATGAAGTGCCGGAGGATTTGAAAAAAGCAGTTGTTCTAAATCTTATTTGCTTTGCCATAATGCTAATATTAATATTTCTGGGAATAAAAATTGGAATATTGCTTTTAATAGTCTGTGCTGTAATAAGTATGATACACGGATATAAATATTATTATTCAAAAAGAAAAAAACAGAAAATACACTTGAAATAATAAATGAAGATTTTTTTATTTAAATGGAAAAATTATTGGATATAAAGGGCTATAACTGGGGTACTGAATTATTTCCCTGTTTGGCTCTCGAATAATCAGACTTAAATCCCATATTTATCTTCTTGATGGCAAAAAGGAAATCTGTTTTGTACCTGAAAGACAGTTAAAAAGATCTCAAGTAGATATAATAATAGAAGATGACAGAATTTCTAAAATTATAGATGATATTATTGATGTAATCCAGAAAACGACAGATTCCAAAAAGTAAAATTCAAACTTTTTAAAATGAAAAAAATGCAGAGCATACTTCTTTTTTTACTTTTTTTATATCAATTGTGATACTTGTTTCTTTTGTATAAAAGCAAAGCATATATGTATTTATTTTTAATAGGATAAGAAAATAGCTGATGAAATTTTGAATAGTTAAATACAGACAGAGGTGAAAAAATGAAAAATAAAAAAATAAATCTAGCTATGATGGCAGGAATGATTTTAATGAGTATGGGATGTGAAGCAAAGGGAGAGCTTCCCAAAGCAGTATTTCAGGAAAATATAATGTGGAAACGCTGACTACAAAAGGGCAGACTGTAAAGGTGGCAGGGCAGAAATGCTTTGAAAATTCATACTTTGAAATAAAAGGAAATATTGCCTATATAAGCCTTAACAATGTAGTTAACGGGAACTGTATAACAAAGGCAGGAACCTATGATATGCAAAGTAAGGGCAACGGGAGATACATTCTTGTAGGAAATGGCAAGGAATCAGATGAAATTATTGTAAAAAATGGAAAAGTGCAGTATAATCAGGATACAGGAATTTCAATGACATTTTCCAAAGATGTGGTACCTACTCTAGAAAATATAAAAAAATAGTTTACTTTTTGATTAAAAATATAGTATTTTTTTAGTACAAGTAAGAAAAACTTATTATTAGAAAAAAATCAGGAGGAATCATGAAAAGATTTATATCATTTATTTTACTGGCAATGATGTTTATAACAAGCTGTGGAATTAGCGAGAGTTCTGAAAAATGATGATAAAAAGGCAGTAGCATCAGCTTTTGAAGATTATATCAATGCAGCAAAAAAATGAAGATACAAAAAGTTAGTGAATATCATTTAATGTGGTTTAATATCTGGCGTACTTCACAAGAAAGTTATAAATATCTTACTTATAAAATAAATAAAAATTGAACTAACAAAGCAGAAAAAAATGGAAACGGAAGGGATATAAAACTGGCTTACATAAATGTTTCATTAAAATATCCCGATTTAAACTATACAATGTCTAAATTTTATAGAAACAAAGACTTTAATTCGTTGGTAAGAGGAAAAAGCAGATCTACACAGCTAGAAATAATAGAACAGGAAATCTCTTCTTTTTGAAAAAAATGAATTAAAGAAAAATGACACAAAAATATATCGAAAAAAAGAAATGATTGTAAAATTTGAGTACTTCTATCCGCTTAAAAAAATGGAAAATTCCTTATGATGAGAATATAGAGTTTATAAATATTCTTTCACTTGACAGCTATAAAATAAAAGGAATGGATAAAAACCATAGGAGAAATTGTAAGAACGCCGGGAAATGATGATGATAGAAAACTTTTAATCAGTGAAAAAGAGGAAAAAAATAAGAAATAAAACAGCAAAAAAATTGATGATTATAAACTGCTTCTAATGCTTTTACTCACCGGTAAAAAAATCCTGATAACATTAACTTTAAAAAGAATATCGCAAAAAAATTAATAGAAAATTTCCCTGATTATCCAGAAGGATATCTCATTATGACAGATTTTATTTATCATAATTATCCTGATAAATATTCAGAGATATTGAATTATGCACAAAAAGGAATTGAAGCATATAAAAATGTCGATACAAAAAAATATCCGGAATTTGTTTATGAAAGTAGTAGAAATCATCCAATGAATGAACTGTTCACAATTATGATAGATGTTTATCTGAAAAAAAGGCGAAAAAGAAAAAAAGCACTGGATGTATTCAATAAAAAAATAAAAAAATTATTAAATACTGGATGCCTCCTGCAAATTATGTACAACTTGCAAAAAAAGGCTGGGAGTAATATGGTAGAATTTATAAATTTTTCACAAATAACTAAAAAAATTACAATGATAGGAGTTGATTTATTATGAAAAAAATTATTTTTTTGCATTTTTTTAATATTAGGAAGTATTTACAGTTTTGCAGCACAAAAAAACTTTACGGACAGTAGAAAAATGTCGTGTAACTTCAAGAGGTATAACAAAAGATGGTAAAAAAATTTGCAAACTGCATTAGCCTTCAGTCAGGAAAAACATTTAATTTTACAGGGCTTGTTGACCAGACTTATTACAAATTCTCAAAAGGAACCGTATTTAAAGTATATTTTTTTATGGAAGCGGAAACAGAAATTTGACTTTTGGAAACTTTTGACTACATTCAGTAATTGGTTTATAAAAAAATAAATTTTTTTCACATTTTTAAATTGATAAATAAAAAAATATTACTATGCCTTCAATCTCAAATACGGGATTGAAGGTATATTTTTTCGTTTTCCAGTTTGTTTCGCAAAAAGTCTTTTTATATCTCTAGTTTTG
>BNJS01002450.1_pt1 | contig 14000 bp, 14 predicted proteins | sample 8540461 | NCBI WGS metagenome assembly BNJS01 (sample SAMD00202454, study PRJDB9452) | human saliva metagenome | isolation source: human saliva | place: Japan
GATCTATCTGCTAGTTTTCCATTTCAAGCAAAAAAATTGAAATTTACAGTTGTTTGATGTATAATATTAAGATGAGATTGTATGCTATTATGTAGGAAATAGCAGAACAATATATATATATATATATACGATTGGAGTCTAAAATGGGTAAATTTGATAAACAACTAAAATATAGTATTCGAAAAGTAAGTGTCGGTGCAGCTAGTGTCGTCATTGGTGCTTTTTACCTTGCCATGGGGGCAGGTGTGGTACACGCGGCAACGAATACTACTGATGGAGAGGCAAGTCACTCTCGTCCGTCTCCAGAATCGGAGACAAGCCAACCTAACAGTCTGACTTCCTCTAGCTATGGGGCGGTGCCTGCCCCAAATCCAGCTCCCCTTCTAGCTGGAGAGGCTCATTCTGTTAAGGAAGAAATAAAAACAGTTACACGTACGATTAAATATGTAGACGCTAAAAGTAAAGAAGTATTGCGTACTGTTACGCAAACAGTTACTCTAACACGCAAACAAGGTACAGAAGAGTGGACAACAGAAAAATGGGAAGCACAACCTTCACCAACAGTAGATGGTTATGGTGCGCCAGACAAGTCAAGTGTAGATGCAAAAGAAGTGACATCAACAACGGAAATGCCACTGTAACAGTTTATTATAATAAACTTGGCGCTTCATCAACTTCGACAACTAGAAGTCGCCGTTCAAAAAGAGACCTGGACTCTAATAATTCTACTGGAACTGAGACATCTGCCGGAGCTTCAACCGAGAATAACGAAGCAATAAATTCTGCTCTAACCGAACGTAAGGGGTCTACAGTAAAACCAGATCAACCTGGGGTAAATATACCAAAAGGAAATGATCCTGGAGCACATGATCCAAATGCTCACATAAGTTTCGATGATCCTGATCATACTGCTACAGTTGAAGATATGTGGGAAATTATCAAAAATATGCCGGATGACTTCCAAAATAATGAACGTTCATACTTGAGAAACATGGATACTCTGGGAAACGAGCTTCGTTTTGATAAGACTCCTGAGAATCCAGAAGGTGTGCCACTTAAACCAGGTGAAATTCGTGAAATCAGTAGCTTTGGTGGATGGACAGCTATTATGAAAAAAGATGGTGAAACTGGTAAGTTCGCTATCGGGATGAAAAATGAACAAGGCTATTTCACTGGTTGGTATAAAGATGAAAAAGGAAACCGCCAAGAAGGTGGGATGCTTGGTTCTAATGCTCTTGACCAAATCTATGTTCACGAGCAAGCATTAGACCGTCGCTTTAAGTATATGTTAATGCTTGCCAAAGGACGTACTATCGCCAATAAAGATGATATAGCGCAAGATGGCTCTAAGTTTAATATAGTGACACCAAATAGTACTGAGAATCAAGCTAAACTTGCTTCCTTACCTGTAAAAGAGAAGGAAGATATACTCCAACACGCACCAAATATTGAAGGTTTCAATGGGATAGAAAAACGTTCAAAGCCTTTTCTACAAAATATGGAAGTCGCTTGAAAATCGACTTTGTGACAGGTTATATCTCAGACTTTGAAGGGTCAAAAGGGACTTATCGTATCGTTGTTAAAGCTATTAAAAAGGATAATTCTGAAGAAACTGTCTATGACCACACTATCAACCGCATTGACGGAGTAGTAGAAAACGAAGAACGTTACAGCCAAGGTGTGGATTTAAGTAAGTTTAATAGTACTATTAAAAGTTTATTGAAAGGTGAATACAATAAAAAAGTCGATGATATTGCGATTGATAAATATAATAAAAAATATCCAGGGGAAAGAAGACGAGATAGAGAGAAACTAGAGGCTTTAAGAGAAGAAGCAAGACAAGAACTTGCCAAAAAGGGAGACGTCATAGTTGAGTTGCCTATAGATAAGGATGAATTGCATGAAGTAGAAAAGAACGGAAGACCATCTAATAAGTTTAAAGAAGGGATTCCTTTTATAGCAAATACTTATACAGCTGTAGCCAATGATCTCAATAATATTTTAAAAAAAATAGATAGTGAGGTTCAAAAGAAGTCTCCAACGTGGTTAAATGCTGCTAAAGATAAAAATCTAGACGGAACAGTAAAAAGTAAAGACCCAGATCGTGTCTATAAATTGTTAGATTTTGTATTACCAACCGCGAAAAAAATTATCTATCATGCAGATACAGACCAATTAGAACTTCAAACAGATCCAGTTAAAGTAACAAAACATCGTGCAGAGTTAACTACTAGACTAGCAGATAAAAAAGCAGAATTAGGAACAGCTAATGAAGCGAAAAAAATTGAACTAAAGAAAGAAATCTCTGCCTTAGAATCAGCCATTAGATCCACAAATGACTATACTTACACGGAAGCAAGAAACGGTAGTAAAGAAGTGAAAATCCTTGGCTCATTCATGAAAGACAAAACAAAACCTGATAGCACTGAAATATCAGAGACTGAATATGGAAAATATCATACTAATGAACTTGCTGCGGGAGAAAAAGATGGTATTTCAAAATTCACGGGATATTTTGTTGAAAAAGAAAATGTTACACGTTCAAATGTGCTAGCTGATGATAAATTATCAGAAAAAATCACTACTGCAATTGAAGGAGATCAGGACAAACTAGGTAAAGGTGGATATTTCTCAACAGGAGATATTCCATTAGGTAAAGACGTTGTATCCTATAAAGTGCAAGTGTTTGCGGAAAATGAAAAACGTGTTGGTGTTAATATGCAAAGTCCAAGACTTCAGTATAATCTACCTATCCTAGCCGATTTCTCAGTTATTCAAGATACGGTAGGACCGTCTAGAGAAGTAGCAAAACGAATTATTACTAAGTTAAAAGAGCAAGGTAAGATTACTGAAGACCAAGAGAAAAAAATAAGAGAAGAAATCGACAGGGGTAAAAAGACATCTGAACTAAGAACAGCTATGTCAGGAGATGTTAAAGTTAAGTATCAAACTGTCGATGGAACTCTATTGACGCTTAAAAATACTGTAACTGGTCAAGGAGAAGATGTTTTAGGTAAAAAAGATACAGACGGAACATATATTGCTCAAAAAGATCAATTATTAGGTACAGATTATGATGTAACAGGTAAAAAACTTGCTACTTTAACTGCAACTGATGGTAAACGCTATAGATTGAAGAGGTCATTAGATGACAATTCTGTTGAAGATGGAAGATTAAATCTTCTGCAAGAGACACAGGAACGATAACTTCAGGAGCAAGAACAGTAACTTATGTATATGAGGAAGATACTACGCCACCAGCGCCGGTAGAAGTAGATGTAACCAGAACAGTTAAGAGAACAATTACCTATGTAAAAGAAGATAATGTGAATGGAGCTATAATTAGAACGGTTCTTGAAGAACGAAAGAATGAAAATACAGTCGAATTCACAGGAAAAGAAGTAACTGATACAGCGAATGATACGGTATCTTACAAGGATTGGACAAGCACAAATAGTAAATTCCCGAAAGTAGATACACCAGTATTAAAAGGTTATATCGCAAATAAAACAAGCATAGAAGAAGAAGATGCAACAGCACCATCTCCAACGGGTGATGTGACTAATATAACGAGAGAAGTTGTATATACTAAGATAGGATCATGGGTACCGAAGATACCAGGAAAAACTCCAACACCAATCCCATATCCAAACGATCCAGAAGATGCAACAAAACCTAAATATCCAGATTATCCAACAACACCGGAAAATCCGGATGGAACACCAAACCCACAACCTGATAACCCAGGAACTCCTGAAAAACCAACAACACCGGTAATACCATATGTGGAAGGGTATGTACCAAAGATTCCGACAGACCCAACAACACCAGTAGGTGAAGATAATCCACTTAAACCGTTGGTGCCTATAGATTCAAATGATCCTAAAAAGGGATACAAAGTACCTGAATTACCAAACGATCCTAAAAAAGATACGGTAATTGAATACAAGCCGAACCCACAAAAAATACTAATCAAAGTTGTTAATGTGACAACTGGGGAAGAAGTAGAATTACCTAATGAAAAGCTGGAATTCAATGGCGTCTCTGATCAAGTAGTAACAAGTGAAGATAAGGGGAAAGTCGATAAGAAGATTGATTCTTTACAAAAACGAGGATATATCGTATCAACGAAGAACCCTATAACTGAAACAACTAAGTATGATACGAAGGATGATTCAAGCCAAAAAGAACCAACGCAAACATACAAAATTATAGTGAATGAACCTGTTACAAAAGATACAGAGGTTAGAAAAGTAACACGTACGATTAAATACGTTAAAATTGATGTTCAAGATGGAAATGAAGTCAGAACAGAACTTAATACGGAAAAAATCAAAACAAAAGTAGATAAGGTTGAGTTTTCAAGAGATACAACTACAAGCTTAGCAACAGGTTTAACAAAAATTGGTGCTTGGGACCAAGAAACTAAGGAGTTACCAAAAGTTAATACACCTGTATTAGTTGGTTATATCGCAAATGTCGTTTCTGTAGAAAATAAATCTGTTTCACCTGATACAGAATCATATGAAGTGACAGTTGAATACAGAAAAATCGGATCATGGGTACCGAACTTACCAGAAGGTGTAACACCACCAGCAGGAACGGATATGACACCAAAACCATATCCAAACCATCCAACAGATCCAACAACACCTGGAACACCAGTATATCCTGAACCAGGACAACCAATCACTCCTGGTACACCGGTAATTCCACATGTACCTGGATATACACCAAAAATTGGTGAAACACCGTTACAACCAGTGGATCCAAACCATCCAGAAAATGGATACAAAGTACCACCAGTACCAACAACTCCAGGAACAAACACAGATATCACGTATGTGGCAGATCCACAAAAAGCTGTAGTGAAAGTATTCAATACAACAACAGGAACAGAGGTAGAATTACCAACTGAGAAAGTAAGTATTGATAACGGAACAACAGACTCAGCAATTCCAACAACAGACCTAAACACTAAGATTGCAGACTTGGAAAAACGTGGCTATGTTGTAGAGAATAAAAACTTATTAGAAAATCAAAAATTTGATAATCAGAAAGATTCAGAAACTGGAGATCCAACGCAAGTATTCAAATTACTTGTTAAGGAACGTACTGTAGAAGTAACAGAGCCGAAAAATCCAAATGATCCAGTAGATCCAGAAAAAAACCAGAAGGACCAAAATGGCCAGCAACTGGATTAGCAAAATCTGACTTAGAAAAAAAGAAGTAACAAGAACAATTACTTACGTTAAGAAAGAAACTGCGGATGGACCAGAAATAGCGGATGCGAAACCAACTAAGAAACAAACAGCGCACTTCAAACGTAGTGCAACATACAACTTAGTAACAAAAGTAGTAACGCCAGGAGAATGGACAAGTACGGATAAAGAATTAGCAAAAGTAGACACACCTGAATTAACAGGCTATGTAGCAGACAAAAGCTTCAGTAGATAAAGTGGTAACAAATGCAGATTCGACAGGATTAGATAAAAAAAGTAGTTTATACAAAAACTAGGAAGTTGGGTACCAAGATTACCAGAAGGTGTAACACCACCGACAGGAACAGATATGACACCAAAAACCATATCCAAACGATCCAGATGATCCAACAAAACCAAAAAGATCCAGAATATCCACAGCCAGGACAACCAATCACTCCTGGTACACCGGTAATTCCACATGTACCTGGATATACACCAAAAAAATTGGTGAAACACCGTTACAACCAGTGGATCCAAAACCATCCAGAAAATGGATACAAAGTACCACCAGTACCAACAACTCCAGGAACAAACACAGATATCACGTATGTGGCAGATCCACAAAAAGCTGTAGTGAAAGTATTCAATACAACAACAGGAACAGAGGTAGAATTACCAACTGAGAAAGTAAGTATTGATAACGGAACAACAGACTCAGCAATTCAACAACAGACCCTAAACACTAAGATTGCAGACTTGGAGAAAACGTGGCTATGTTGTAGAGAATAAAAACTTATTAGAAAATCAAAAAATTTGATAATCAGAAAGATTCAGAAACTGGAGATCCAACGCAAGTATTCAAATTACTTGTTAAGGAACGTACTGTAGAAGTAACAGAGCCGAAAAAAATCCAAATGATCCAGTAGATCCAGAAAAACCAGAAGGACCAAAATGGCCAGCAACTGGATTAGCAAAATCTGACTTAGAAAAAAAGAAGTAACAAGAACAATTACTTACGTTAAGAAAGAAACTGCGGATGGACCAGAAATAGCGGATGCGAAACCAACTAAGAAACAAACAGCGCACTTCAAACGTAGTGCAACATACAACTTAGTAACAAAAGTAGTAACGCCAGGAGAATGGACAAGTACGGATAAAGAATTAGCAAAAGTAGACACACCTGAATTAACAGGCTATGTAGCAGACAAAGCTTCAGTAGATAAAGTGGTAACAAATGCAGATTCGACAGGATTAGATAAAAAAGTAGTTTATACAAAACTAGGAAGTTGGGTACCAAGATTACCAGAAGGTGTAACACCACCGACAGGAACAGATATGACACCAAAACCATATCCAAACGATCCAGATGATCCAACAAAACCAAAAGATCCAGAATATCCACAGCCAGGACAACCAATCACTCCTGGTACACCGGTAATTCCACATGTACCTGGATATACACCAAAAATTGGTGAAACACCGTTACAACCAGTGGATCCAAACCATCCAGAAAATGGATACAAAGTACCACCAGTACCAACAACTCCAGGAACAAACACAGATATCACGTATGTGGCAGATCCACAAAAAGCTGTAGTGAAAGTATTCAATACAACAACAGGAACAGAGGTAGAATTACCAACTGAGAAAGTAAGTATTGATAACGGAACAACAGACTCAGCAATTCCAACAACAGACCTAAACACTAAGATTGCAGACTTGGAGAAACGTGGCTATGTTGTAGAGAATAAAAAAACTTATTAGAAAAATCAAAAATTTGATAATCAGAAAGATTCAGAAACTGGAGATCCAACGCAAGTATTCAAATTACTTGTTAAGGAACGTACTGTAGAAGTAACAGAGCCGAAAAATCCAAATGATCCAGTAGATCCAGAAAAACCAGAAGGACCAAAATGGCCAGCAACTGGATTAGCAAAATCTGACTTAGAAAAAGAAGTAACAAGAACAATTACTTACGTTAAGAAAGAAACTGCGGATGGACCAGAAATAGCGGATGCGAAACCAACTAAGAAACAAACAGCGCACTTCAAACGTAGTGCAACATACAACTTAGTAACAAAAGTAGTAACGCCAGGAGAATGGACAAGTACGGATAAAGAATTAGCAAAAGTAGACACACCTGAATTAACAGGCTATGTAGCAGACAAAGCTTCAGTAGATAAAGTGGTAACAAATGCAGATTCGACAGGATTAGATAAAAAAGTAGTTTATACAAAACTAGGAAGTTGGGTACCAAGATTACCAGAAGGTGTAACACCACCGACAGGAACAGATATGACACCAAAAACCATATCCAAACGATCCAGATGATCCAACAAAAACCAAAAAGATCCAGAATATCCACAGCCAGGACAACCAATCACTCCTGGTACACCGGTAATTCCACATGTACCTGGATATACACCAAAAATTGGTGAAACACCGTTACAACCAGTGGATCCAAACCATCCAGAAAATGGATACAAAGTACCACCAGTACCAACAACTCCAGGAACAAACACAGATATCACGTATGTGGCAGATCCACAAAAAGCTGTAGTGAAAGTATTCAATACAACAACAGGAACAGAGGTAGAATTACCAACTGAGAAAGTAAGTATTGATAACGGAACAACAGACTCAGCAATTCCCAACAACAGACCTAAACACTAAGATTGCAGACTTGGAGAAAACGTGGCTATGTTGTAGAGAATAAAAAAACTTATTAGAAAAATCAAAAAAATTTGATAATCAGAAAGATTCAGAAACTGGAGATCCAACGCAAGTATTCAAATTACTTGTTAAGGAACGTACTGTAGAAGTAACAGAGCCGAAAAATCCAAATGATCCAGTAGATCCAGAAAAACCAGAAGGACCAAAATGGCCAGCAACTGGATTAGCAAAAATCTGACTTAGAAAAAGAAGTAACAAGAACAATTACTTACGTTAAGAAAGAAACTGCGGATGGACCAGAAATAGCGGATGCGAAACCAACTAAGAAACAAACAGCGCACTTCAAACGTAGTGCAACATACAACTTAGTAACAAAAGTAGTAACGCCAGGAGAATGGACAAGTACGGATAAAGAATTAGCAAAAGTAGACACACCTGAATTAACAGGCTATGTAGCAGACAAAGCTTCAGTAGATAAAGTGGTAACAAATGCAGATTCGACAGGATTAGATAAAAAAGTAGTTTATACAAAACTAGGAAGTTGGGTACCAAGATTACCAGAAGGTGTAACACCACCGACAGGAACAGATATGACACCAAAACCATATCCAAACGATCCAGATGATCCAACAAAACCAAAAGATCCAGAATATCCACAGCCAGGACAACCAATCACTCCTGGTACACCGGTAATTCCACATGTACCTGGATATACACCAAAAAAATTGGTGAAACACCGTTACAACCAGTGGATCCAAACCATCCAGAAAATGGATACAAAGTACCACCAGTACCAACAACTCCAGGAACAAACACAGATATCACGTATGTGGCAGATCCACAAAAAGCTGTAGTGAAAGTATTCAATACAACAACAGGAACAGAGGTAGAATTACCAACTGAGAAAGTAAGTATTGATAACGGAACAACAGACTCAGCAATTCCAACAACAGACCTAAACACTAAGATTGCAGACTTGGAGAAACGTGGCTATGTTGTAGAGAATAAAAACTTATTAGAAAATCAAAAATTTGATAATCAGAAAGATTCAGAAACTGGAGATCCAACGCAAGTATTCAAATTACTTGTTAAGGAACGTACTGTAGAAGTAACAGAGCCGAAAAATCCAAATGATCCAGTAGATCCAGAAAAACCAGAAGGACCAAAATGGCCAGCAACTGGATTAGCAAAATCTGACTTAGAAAAAGAAGTAACAAGAACAATTACTTACGTTAAGAAAGAAACTGCGGATGGACCAGAAATAGCGGATGCGAAACCAACTAAGAAAACAAACAGCGCACTTCAAACGTAGTGCAACATACAACTTAGTAACAAAAAGTAGTAACGCCAGGAGAATGGACAAGTACGGATAAAGAATTAGCAAAAAGTAGACACACCTGAATTAACAGGCTATGTAGCAGACAAAGCTTCAGTAGATAAAGTGGTAACAAAATGCAGATTCGACAGGATTAGATAAAAAAAGTAGTTTATACAAAAACTAGGAAGTTGGGTACCAAGATTACCAGAAGGTGTAACACCACCGACAGGAACAGATATGACACCAAAACCATATCCAAACGATCCAGATGATCCAACAAAACCAAAAAGATCCAGAATATCCACAACCAGGACAACCAATCACTCCTGGTACACTGGTAATTCCACATGTACCTGGATATACACCAAAAATTGGTGAAACACCGTTACAACCAGTGGATCCAAACCATCCAGAAAATGGATACAAAGTACCACCAGTACCAACAACTCCAGGAACAAACACAGATATCACGTATGTGGCAGATCCACAAAAAGCTGTAGTGAAAGTATTCAATACAACAACAGGAACAGAGGTAGAATTACCAACTGAGAAAGTAAGTATTGATAACGGAACAACAGACTCAGCAATTCCAACAACAGACCTAAACACTAAGATTGCAGACTTGGAGAAAACGTGGCTATGTTGTAGAGAATAAAAACTTATTAGAAAATCAAAAATTTGATAATCAGAAAGATTCAGAAACTGGAGATCCAACGCAAGTATTCAAATTACTTGTTAAGGAACGTACTGTAGAAGTAACAGAGCCGAAAAATCCAAATGATCCAGTAGATCCAGAAAAACCAGAAGGACCAAAAATGGCCAGCAACTGGATTAGCAAAATCTGACTTAGAAAAAGAAGTAACAAGAACAATTACTTACGTTAAGAAAGAAACTGCGGATGGACCAGAAATAGCGGATGCGAAACCAACTAAGAAACAAACAGCGCACTTCAAACGTAGTGCAACATACAACTTAGTAACAAAAGTAGTAACGCCAGGAGAATGGACAAGTACGGATAAAGAATTAGCAAAAGTAGACACACCTGAATTAACAGGCTATGTAGCAGACAAAGCTTCAGTAGATAAAGTGGTAACAAATGCAGATTCGACAGGATTAGATAAAAAAGTAGTTTATACAAAACTAGGAAGTTGGGTACCAAGATTACCAGAAGGTGTAACACCACCGACAGGAACAGATATGACACCAAAACCATATCCAAACGATCCAGATGATCCAACAAAACCAAAAGATCCAGAATATCCACAGCCAGGACAACCAATCACTCCTGGTACACCGGTAATTCCACATGTACCTGGATATACACCAAAAATTGGTGAAACACCGTTACAACCAGTGGATCCAAACCATCCAGAAAATGGATACAAAGTACCACCAGTACCAACAACTCCAGGAACAAACACAGATATCACGTATGTGGCAGATCCACAAAAAGCTGTAGTGAAAGTATTCAATACAACAACAGGAACAGAGGTAGAATTACCAACTGAGAAAGTAAGTATTGATAACGGAACAACAGACTCAGCAATTCCAACAACAGACCTAAACACTAAGATTGCAGACTTGGAGAAAACGTGGCTATGTTGTAGAGAATAAAAACTTATTAGAAAATCAAAAATTTGATAATCAGAAAGATTCAGAAACTGGAGATCCAACGCAAGTATTCAAATTACTTGTTAAGGAACGTACTGTAGAAGTAACAGAGCCGAAAAAAATCCAAATGATCCAGTAGATCCAGAAAAACCAGAAGGACCAAAATGGCCAGCAACTGGATTAGCAAAATCTGACTTAGAAAAAGAAGTAACAAGAACAATTACTTACGTTAAGAAAGAAACTGCGGATGGACCAGAAATAGCGGATGCGAAACCAACTAAGAAACAAACAGCGCACTTCAAACGTAGTGCAACATACAACTTAGTAACAAAAGTAGTAACGCCAGGAGAATGGACAAGTACGGATAAAGAATTAGCAAAAAGTAGACACACCTGAATTAACAGGCTATGTAGCAGACAAAGCTTCAGTAGATAAAGTGGTAACAAATGCAGATTCGACAGGATTAGATAAAAAAAGTAGTTTATACAAAACTAGGAAGTTGGGTACCAAGATTACCAGAAGGTGTAACACCACCGACAGGAACAGATATGACACCAAAACCATATCCAAACGATCCAGATGATCCAACAAAACCAAAAGATCCAGAATATCCACAGCCAGGACAACCAATCACTCCTGGTACACTGGTAATTCCACATGTACCTGGATATACACCAAAAAAATTGGTGAAACACCGTTACAACCAGTGGATCCAAACCATCCAGAAAATGGATACAAAGTACCACCAGTACCAACAACTCCAGGAACAAACACAGATATCACGTATGTGGCAGATCCACAAAAAAAGCTGTAGTGAAAGTATTCAATACAACAACAGGAACAGAGGTAGAATTACCAACTGAGAAAGTAAGTATTGATAACGGAACAACAGACTCAGCAATTCCAACAACAGACCCTAAACACTAAGATTGCAGACTTGGAGAAAACGTGGCTATGTTGTAGAGAATAAAAACTTATTAGAAAAATCAAAAATTTGATAATCAGAAAGATTCAGAAACTGGAGATCCAACGCAAGTATTCAAATTACTTGTTAAGGAACGTACTGTAGAAGTAACAGAGCCGAAAAAAATCCAAATGATCCAGTAGATCCAGAAAAACCAGAAGGACCAAAAATGGCCAGCAACTGGATTAGCAAAAATCTGACTTAGAAAAAGAAGTAACAAGAACAATTACTTACGTTAAGAAAGAAACTGCGGATGGACCAGAAATAGCGGATGCGAAACCAACTAAGAAACAAACAGCGCACTTCAAACGTAGTGCAACATACAACTTAGTAACAAAAAGTAGTAACGCCAGGAGAATGGACAAGTACGGATAAAGAATTAGCAAAAAGTAGACACACCTGAATTAACAGGCTATGTAGCAGACAAAGCTTCAGTAGATAAAGTGGTAACAAATGCAGATTCGACAGGATTAGATAAAAAAGTAGTTTATACAAAACTAGGAAGTTGGGTACCAAGATTACCAGAAGGTGTAACACCACCGACAGGAACAGATATGACACCAAAACCATATCCAAACGATCCAGATGATCCAACAAAACCAAAAGATCCAGAATATCCACAGCCAGGACAACCAATCACTCCTGGTACACCGGTAATTCCACATGTACCTGGATATACACCAAAAATTGGTGAAACACCGTTACAACCAGTGGATCCAAACCATCCAGAAAATGGATACAAGGTACCACCAGTACCAACAAAACCTGGTAAGGATACACCGATTGAGTATGTAAAAGTTCCAAATACACCTAGTCCGGAAGAACCGGTAAAACCAACACCAGAAAGTAATCATATTACAATCTGGGTGGATGAAAATGGTAAGCCATTAAAACCAGAACAACCTGGAACACATGAAGCAGGAAATATTCCTGGATATAGATTTATTACGACTACAACGAAAGATGGTGTAACGATTCATAGATTTGAAAAGATAACACCAGTAGAGCCTAATAATCCTATTCCACAGAAACCGACCACACCGATTCCAACTCCAAACACTCCAGAAGCAAATACTCCGACTTCTGAGACAAATAGAAGAGAGGAATTGCCAAACACAGGTACAGAAGCTAATGCTAACCTTGCAGCACTTGGACTCCTTGGAGCCCTAAGTGGATTTGGACTTCTTGCTCGCAAGAAAAAAGAAGACTAAAAACTCAGGCTCTTTGTCAACTGTAGTGGGTTGAAGAAAAGCTAAGATCGAGAAAGGACAAAATTTGTCCTTTCTTTTTTTATCTCCTCCTGTTGGCGCTACCGATTCCTCATAGGATGATGAAAGCTGGTTAGCGATTGGAGGTCCAGCCATTTATAGTGGTGCTTATCCTAATATTCTTCATAGAGGTCTAGGTTTAGGGCAATGGACAGATACCGCAGATGGATCAACACGTCATACAGCCTTGTTAAATTATGCACGCACCCAAAATAAGAAATGGTATGATTTAGACCTCCAACTTGATTTTATGCTTCATGGGGATAGTCCTTACTATCAAAGTTTGTTAAAGGATTTCTTTGGAAATACGGGCAGTGCAGCCAATCTAGCCCAACTCTTTCTGACCTATTGGGAGGGAAATTCTGGTGACAAGCTACTGGAAAGACAAACCAGAGCAACGGAATGGTATTACCAAATTGAAAAAGGCTTCAGTCAAACAAATGGAGGACAGGCAAAAAGTGACCCGCAATCCCTTGAAGGGGTTCGTGGGGACTTGTATGATCATTCTGTTCCTGGTGGTGGATATGGGTATGGCCTATGCCTATGGACAATGTACATGGAGAGTCGCAGCCCGTATTAACCAACTGGGTCTAAAACTCAAAGGTAAGAATGGTGAGAAGATTCCAATTATCAGTACCATGGGCAATGGCCAAGATTGGGTACGAACAGCCGCAAGTCTCGGAGGGGAAACGGGCTCTATACAAGATCAGGTGCTATTGTTTCTTTTGTAGGAGGTACACATGGCACACCAGCAGACTATGGTCATGTGGCTTTTGTAGAGAAAGTATATGATGATGGTTCTTTCCTTGTGTCTGAAACTAACTATGGTGGCAATCCTAACTATACCTTTAGAAAAATCTCGCAAGCAGATAGTGCCATTAGTTTTGCCTATACAACGAAATAGAAGAGTTTACACTTGAAATTTTAACCATTTTCAGGTAGAATAAATAGTGTAGATGAGT
>BNJS01003233.1_pt1 | contig 13998 bp, 19 predicted proteins | sample 8540461 | NCBI WGS metagenome assembly BNJS01 (sample SAMD00202454, study PRJDB9452) | human saliva metagenome | isolation source: human saliva | place: Japan
GTGCTCGATGCGATGAACGAGTGGGGCACAGCGCCCGACGTCGGCCTTCACGCCGCAGCACGACTCGCGCCGGTGAGGCGCGAGGGCGACGACGGCCCGTGGGGGACGGCGCGGCCGATCAGGCCAGGAGGTCGTCCCACCAGTCCCTGAAGGTGGGGCAGCGCTCCAGGACCGCGGGGAGCCCGGCCTCGCTGACGAGCTGAGGACCGGTGACGGTCTTCATGTAGCCGGGGATCGGCCGCCTCCAGGCGCTTGGACGGGGCGGTGCTGGGGCCGTCGTTGACCTGCTCGGGGCCGTGGGCATGGGTGATGGCCTGCCGCAGCTCAGCGAGTCCCTGCCGGGGGAGCAGTCCGTCGCCCTGCCCGGCGTCGATTGCCGCCAGGACGAGGGCCTCGATCTCATGGAGGACGACGAGCGGGCGGAAGCGCGGATCCGGGTACTCGGCGCGCAGAGCAGCCATGAGTGCCGACTGCCGGCCGGCGCTGTCGAGACTCTCGGAAGGAGTCGCCACCTCTCGCCCGGGTGCGCCCTTGGGGTACTGGTAGTAGTCGAGGAGGAGCCCCACTCGCTCACAGTGAGACGCCCTGAGAAGAGCCTGGAGCTGGGCGTGGTAGTGCTTCCAGTGGCCGCCGCCGTGATGGGCGCCAGTGGGAGTCGCCGAGGTCGTGACGACGACCGGCGTCACGTACGTTCCCTTGCATCGAGGCCGCAGGGCCCCAGGACCTCGTTGACCAGCGTCTCCTCGGTCTGCCCCTCCACGAGGATGACGACCTGCCCCATCAGGCCCGTCCCTCGTGCGCCGGGCGCCCGCCCAGGAGATTCATCTCCCACAGCGAGCCGGTGGAGTAGTCCTCCAAGAAGCCCTCCAGGGCCGCGCGGTCGGGACGAGTGGCCTGGGTGGCGCCGTCGACCCGCTCCAGGACCACGACCTCCTCCAGGGCGAAGTGGGACAGCAGCGGCACCGACTGGGTGGCCAGGATGACCTTGTGCCCGTTCCTGCCCGCGATATGCGTCATCTCTGCGAGCAGCCCGATCGCGGCCGGGTGGAGCCCCAGCTCGGGCTCGTCCAGCACCACGGTGGCCGGCAGGTCCGGCCCCAGCAGCAGCGTGGCCAGGCAGATGAACCGCAGGGTGCCGTCGCTGGCCTCGTGAGCCAGGAAGGTGCGGTCCAGCCCGCGCTGCTTCCAGCGCAGCCGAATCCGCTCCGAGGGGATCGGGGACGAGCACGAAGTCGTCGAAGAACGGCGTGACATGGCGGACCGCCGAGACGATGCGCTGATAGTGCTCGGGGTGATCGTTGCGCACCTTGAGGAGGTAGGCGGCGATGTTCTCCGCGTCCGAGCGCAGGTAGATGTCGTCGCCGACGGTCGAGAAGCCTTTGACAGGGGCATTTGCGCTGACGTCATCGAAGTGGAAGACACGGCAACTCGAGACAAGGGGATGAACGACTCTACCGCCCCTATAAAGTTCATGTGCTGGGTCGCAGGCGATTCGCTGGATCGCGCTGTGCTGGGAGGGTCCGAACCTTGCCTCGAAAAGCGGAGGAGTACCACTCGTTGTCTTGGAATGTCAGTTCCTCCGTGTACAGTGGCTGATCGTTGATGTCGTTCTCGATGCGCGTTCTATATGTCAGTGAGAGGCCGTTGTTGCTTGACTTCTCCTGAGTGAGCTCGATCAGGATCGAATCCACCGATCCGGACGGACCGTCGAAATACTGGCGGGCGACACCCGCTTGCCTTGTCAGCCGGTCGGTCGCTGTGTCGTCAACGACCCGCGAGACCAGCTCCAGGGCGCTCACCAGGTTCGACTTGCCGGATCCGTTGGCGCCGATGAGCACGGTGACGTCGGTGGTCAGGTCCAGCTCGAGGTGCCGGATCGACCTGAACCCCTCCACGACAAGGCGTCCCAGTGCAGCAGTCATACGCCGAGCCTAGCCAACAACCGGCCGATGCGGAGGGCACCGCCGCCGTCGACCCGCCCGGAGCACCGCCTCGCGTCCGCCCGACGACGTCGTCCACCTCGCGCCGCAGCACGACTCGCGCCGGTAAGGTGCAGGGCGTCAGCCTCAGCCGAGCAGGGCCAGGACGACTGCGGCGCTGCGGGCGGCGGCCTCGGCGGCGATGTGGAAGTCCTGGCCAGCCTCCGGGCCGCACAGGTCGGACACGCCGCGCACCGAGACGAAGGGGACGCCGGCGCCCGCCGCCACCTGCGCCAGAGCCGTCGACTCCATGTCGGTGCTCAGCGCCGCGGGAAGACCTCACGGGTGTCGGCCACGTTCGCAGCCGTCACGAAGGAGTTGCCGGCCAGCATCTGACCGACGTGCAGCCGCGCCGAGCCCGACGACGCCGTGGCTGCCGCGCAGTGCCTGCGGCCCCACCTGCTCCAGGCGTTCCAGGAGGGACGCATCCCCGGCGAAGGTCTCCGGCTGGCCCGGGGTCTGGCCGCGGGCGTAGCCGAAGGCGGTGGCGTCGGCGTCGGTGAAGGCCAGGGTCGCCGAGGCGCACACGTCGCCGACCTCGACCTGGCGGCCGAGCCCTCCGGTGGTCCCCGCAGAGACGACGGCGCTGGGGCGAACCTGGGCCAGGACCGTCGCCAGCGCGCTCGCGGCCGCCACGAGCCCGATACCGCTGCGCACAGGATGAGGTCGCGCTCGCCGTCGGGAAGCTGGAGGGACCAGGCGCGTGCGGCCCCCGGCAGGGTCGGCGCCTGGGCGGAGGCGCGCTCGGGCAGGGCGTCCAGGAAGGGCTGGGCCTCCTCGGCCATGGCGCAGGAGACGATGACGGGCGCGGCACTGGTGCGACTCACGCGCCGAGCCTACAGGGGCCTGCCGAGCCCTGAAAGTGTCCAGAGGGGACGGCTTTGACGGCCGATCGCATACACTATTAAATAGAAACAAAGTGATGACCTGGGCTTTTACAAACCGCGATGCGGGCGCTCCGATTCAATGTCGTCCTATACGGACAGAATCGCTGCATGGTGACTCTGTCGGTCTCTTTGCTCTGAAGACATGCTGCCGTCATACGTCCGCGGGTCAAGAGCTGGGACGTCTGGCTCCAGGGCGGGGCAGATGCGGCGGTCTGCGCCCGCCAATGATCCAGGTGGCGGTTCCCCCGGTTCGTCTGCCGTGCCCGTCGTGCTCGGAACCTATGGGGTAAGGGTGCCTTCACCCCGCCTGGAGCGGATGATCGGGGTGATTCCCATACCCATGGCGATGGGGGTGACAATCTCGACCGTGCCGTGCTGGAGGACCTGTCGGCTAGTCAGACGCAATGGAACGTGACTCGCGGTGATCGCGGCCTGGTCGCGCAGGTGGTCGTGCTCCCAGTCGAGATGGGAGGAGTGAAAGGTGTAGCCGTCCGTTTCGATGAGAAGCGCTGGGTGACTGTCTGATCGAAGCGCCTTGGTGTCGGGCGTGAGACCGGGGGTGAGGTCGTGTGGGTGAGCTGTCAGCACCAGATCCACCTCTCCAACGCCGGGGACGAACACTGCCGTCGCCGGCCGGTATCCGGCCTCTTCTAGCTCATAACGAGCGATCGTCTCCAGGAGAGAGCGGGCATCGGGGAGCGACCGTGACACAAGCGTGCGGGAGCGGTGGTTTCGCGGACCCCGTAGGAGGCTCTCAAGCTGAGAGCGGGTCGTCAGACCAAGTCGAAGGGCCGCATCGAGCGCGATGAGTGCATCAAGCTCGTCCGCACAACGTAGGTAGCAGATAAGTGCCTGTTCCACGGAAGCCACCGGTGCCGCATCCGCGGCGGGGAGAATGAGATCGCCCAAACGGTGGGTGACGACACGCCCGATTGCGTCCGGTATGTGACCCCGGTTCCCGGGGATGGCGATATGCAACGTTGTGGGTGCTGACTGCAGTGGGAGGCCGTAGTGCTTCATGGCGTGGGCGCAGGTGATGACACCCCCGATGCGTCGGCAGAGGATGAAGCGAGGATCGGCGCCCTTCAGCGCGGCCACGTGGTTCGGGTGAAGATTGATGAGCCCGTCGGCGGCGGCTCGGGCAACCAGGCGACGTTCGGTCCGTGTGCTGCACAGCGTGCTCAGGCGCGCTGCTCCCTGGTGAGCGGCGAGACGCGCCAGCAGCCCCTCGATCCTGGAAGTCTTGTTCATGATCAAATGATCTCAAACATCATTAAAGTGCGTCTCATTGAGGTGAGGGATTGTGTGTTGAGGTGTGTCCGTTGTGTCCAAGGGGGACGGTTTTGAGGGCCGATCGCATCCACTAGCAAGAAGTAACAGCGCGATGACCTGGGCTTTTGCAAATCGCGGTGAGGTTGCCGTGATTCAAAGTCGTCCCAGGTGGACAGATTCGCCGCACGGCGGCTCTGTCGAGGTGCTGTAGAGAGCGTGCAGTGGGGGTCGGCGGGGCGCTGCGGCCTTCTGTCGCTGGGGTGGAATCCGTCGCTTCGACGGGAAGTAGGTCCTGATGCGGAGTTGCGTCAGGCGTCGCCAGCCTTCGTCGGTGTGCTCAGCCCGATGATGACCGCTTCGATGAGGTCGCGCAGCCTGCTGCCGTCGATGTTCTCGGCGATTGAGTCCATGAAGAGCAGGCAGACGATGTCGGCCAGGGCTCGGCGTGGGAACGGTGGGGTGGCGCCCCATGCGGGTGAGAACCTTTCGACCGTCCCGGACAGCCTGGCGGTGAAGTCGGCGGCGTGCCGTTCCGGGGATCGTCGGGCTGTCGAGGGTTGCGCAGCTGGAAGAGGGAGTACTCCGTCGTCAACAGGTAGATGGTGCGGGCCTCGGGGCGGATGGCCTCGAGCAGCTCCATGGAGTGAGTCCATCGGGGGCGCCCTCGAAGGAGTCGGATGGCCTGCGTGACCCGTGACAGCAAGGTGTTGGAGCGCGTGACGATGGCCCCGGTCAGGATGTCCTGAGCGAGGAGTAGTTGGAGTAGAAGGCACCCCGGGTGAAGCCGGCCTGCTTTGACGACGTCGTCAATGCGAGTGCTGGCGATGCCCTGGAGGCGACGATGTCCGCAGCCGCCTCGATGAGACGGGCGCGGGTGTTCTCGCGCTTGCGCAGTGTGCGCTCGGCGGTGGGCGGGTCGGTGCTCGGTGTCATGAGACCGCCCTACCCTTACCGGGGCGGCGGGGTGTGGGAGTCACAACGATTCAGGTTTCAACACATATTCGTATCCAGTACGTTTTCATATCGAACTTGATCCCCTCCATACCTACTGAAAGGTCTCCTCGCGTCCGCCTTCCTCCTGTTCCTGGGGCGATGGTGCGCTCGTCTACGCCACCCGGGTCCTCGCCGCCTGGGCGCTGCTCATCGCCGCCCTCGGCGGCATCGTCGCCACCACCGGTATCCAGCTCGACGACACCTTCACCATCTCCGGCACCGAGTCGATGCGGGGCCTGGAGGTCCCTCTCGACCGGCTTCCCCAAGCAGCCGGCACAAGCGAGCAGGTCCTCATCACCAGCTCCAACGGCCGCATCGAGAACCACGCCCCGGCTGTCAACGCCTTCGCCCTCCAGGCCTCACATAGATCGACGGCGTCGCCATGGTCTCCCCGCCCTTCGGGGACAAGGCCACCGGGGTGCCGTCAACCGTCTCCGAGGACGGCGCCCGTGTGCTCGTCCAGGTGCAGGCGGACGCCTCGGTCGGCTCCATCACCACCGGAACCACGCCGAAGGCCAAGACCGTCGCCCAGGACCTCGACACCCTCGCCGAGCGCGTCGAGGCCATGGACTCGTCTCTGACGGTCCAGCGCAGTGGCAACATCGACCAGGAGGTGGGGATCGGCATCTCCGCCGTTGAGCTCGTCGGTGTCGCCATCGCCGCGATCGTCCTGCTCATCACCTTCGGCTCCCTCATGGCCGCGGGTACCCCGCTCATCGCCGCCGCCGTCGGTGTGGGAACCGGCATGCTCCGGCATCCTCGCGGCGGCGAGCGTCACCGACATCAACCCACCACCCCGGTCCTGGCCGTCATGATCGGACTGGCGGTCGGCATCGACTACGCCCTGTTCATCGTCTCGCGGGCGCGCGAGTACCTCGCCGACGGCGTCGAGCAGGCCGAGGCCGCCGGGCGGGCCACCGCCACCTCTGGAGGTGCCGTCGTCTTCGCCGGCACCACGGTCATCGTGGCCCTGTGCGGCTTGAGCGTGGCCGGCATCAGGTTCCTGACCACGATGGGACTGGCCTCGGCGGCGGTCGTGGCGGTGGCCGTGCTCGTGGCCCTGACGGTGGTCCCGGCTCTCATCGGCCTCCTCGGGGAGCGCCTGCTCTCGCGGCGTCGCAGGGCCGCCGGCGTCGGCGCGGACGCGGACCGCAGGCCGGCGTCCCGCTGCAGTGCGCGCCGTGACCCGCCGCCCCTGGGCGACCATCAGTGCCGTCGTCGTCCTCCTGGGACTGTGTGCGGTTCCCGCCAGTGGTCTGCGTCTGGCCCTGACCGACAACGGTTTTGCCGAGAAGGGGTCGCAGCAGCGGGAGACCTACGACGCCGTTGCGGCGGCCTACGGCGAGGGCTACAACTCCCCGATCGTCGTGATCGCCGACGTCTCCCAGCCCTCAGGTTCTGTCGCCGCGGTCCAGGGTGTGGCCCGAGAGCTCTCCCAGCTCGACGGTGTCGAAGGAGTCTCCCTGGCCACTCCCAACGAGGACGGACCCTCGCCTTCGTCCAGATCCGTCCTGAGAAGTCTCAGGCCGACCCCGCCACGATGGAGCTCGTGCGCAGCATCCGCTCCCACGCCGGCGACTACGAGAGCCGTTACGGGCTCAGCAACGTTATGGTCACCGGTCAGACCGCCGTCGCGATTGACGTCGCCGAGGCGCTCAACGACGCCCTCATCCCCTTCGGCATCGTGGTGGTGGGCCTGTCGCTCATCCTCCTCATGGTGGTCTTCCGCTCCATCGCCGTTCCTGTGACCGCGACCCTCGGGTACCTGCTGTCGCTGGGTGCGGGCATGGGCGCTGTCGGTGCCGTCTTCGGTTGGGGGTGGGCGGCCGACCTTCTGGCCGTCTCCAAGGTCGGCGCCGTCATCTCCTTTCCTGCCGGTCATCGTCATGGGAGTCCTGTTCGGGCTGGCCATGGACTGACCAGGTCTTCTCGTCTCGCGCATGCGCGAGGAGTGGACCCGGCGGCGCGCCGAGGCGACTGTGGCGACGCCTGCGGCTCGTCGTGAGGCGGCCGTGGCGGCGGTCGAGGCCGGGTTCCTGGGCAGCGCGAAAGTCGTGGTCGCGGCGGCTGTCATCATGATCGGTGGCCCTCTTGGCCTTCGTCCACACCGACAACGTGTACGTCAGCCCATCGCCCTCGGCCTGACCGTCGGGATCGCCGCCGACGCCTTCCTCGTGCGCATGACCCTCATTCCCGCACTCATGGCGGCGCTGGGGGAGAAGGCCTGGTGGCTGCCGGCATGGCTGGACCGGCTGCCCGGTCGTCGACGTCGAGGGAGGGCCTGGGCAGACCACTGGAGCAGACCCTGGAGCAGGAGGAGTCCGACACCGGCGAGTCGGTCCGACCGAAGACGGAGCGCTCGGACGATCAGGCCGCGGAGAAGGAGGTCTCTGTCGTGTCCTGAGCCCGGTGGCCGCGGTGTTCGGTGAGGGCGGGTCAGGCGGATTGCCGCCGGCCCGCCCTCGTCGGGCTCCGTGGCCTACGACGGCCTACTGGCCCTCGCCCTCGTCGTCCCGGGAACCCGTGGCGGCGGTGACGGCCGCGGCCGGGTTGATGGGCAGTGCCCTGCGCGACTGGTCGCGGCGCAGCAGGAAGTTCCCCAGCCGGATCGGCCCGGGCCACGTGGTTGATCCGCGGCCAGCGCAGCATGACGTGAGTCGACAGCGTCGTCCACCTCCAGGCGCCGCGTCGAGTTGCCGACCTGCACCACAGTGCCGCCCCGTCGCGTCCCTTGGCCGGCTTGAGGTAGACCCGGCGGTGGGGACTGGGGCGCGGTCACCCGGCACACCTCCGCGGTCCCATCCGGGGTGGGCGCGAAGTCCACCTGCGGCAGCGCAGCCGCGTTCGTGCCCATGCGTGTGCGCCACATGCCGCGCAGCCACAGCTCGAAGCGGTCGGCGTCGGGCTGCTTGAGGTCGTGTAGTCGGGGCCGAGCCCGATGAGGTTGCCGCCGTCACTCGACACCGAGCAGGAGTGTGCCGCCCGCGGAGTTCATGAAGGCCGCCACCGTCTTGGCCACGACCTCCTGCATGGCCTCGTCGCGCTTGTCCGTGCGCAGGTTCCAGCGCGCCGAGGACTTGAACTCCAGGCGGTCGGACTCGCCCATCTGGGCGACCTCCGCGATCGGCAGCAGCGTGGATGGTGCTGGACGCGCGCCAGCACTGCTGGAGGTCGCCACCAGCACCACGACCGCCACGCCGCAGGAGGTCGCCAGCATCTTGAATCGAGAACAGGTCGCCCTCGTCGAAGATCCACCCGCCAGCAGCAGCCCCAGCCACAGGCCGACAAGCGCGATGAGCGTGGCCGCCGCACCCGACACGGGAGACTCGTCCGCGCAGCAGGAACCGCGTCAGCCGCCCCACGAGGAAGCGGCAGGAGCAGCAGCGGCTGGGCGATGACCCACCAGATGAGGACGGGGTTGGCGGGATTGGTGATGGTGACGGTATCGATGCTCTCCACGTGCGTCAGGTCTCTCTTCGTCTCGAAATGCCTCGCGGCGCGGCACAGGGTGAGCGAGGACTGGCTGAGTGCGATTCAGGATGCGGTTGGTGCCGGTGCTGGACCGGGCTCGACGTCGGAGTCCGGCGATCGGCGCGTCGTCTCACCCTCGTCACTCTGCCGGCCACGGTGTTGCCAGGATGTGAGGACCGGCCTCTCCTCGGCTTCTGCCCTCACCGGCGGGACATTTCGCGCGGCCGGGTGCGTGTTGTTCCGGACGGGGGCATTCGACGCCGTCGGGGACGGCAATCCCGTCCCCTGCAGGCGCGAGAGTGCCTCCGGCTGGGAGAGAGTGTCGGTGAGGGTCTGGTGGTGGATGCACGCGCTCGTGGGAGGGGTGTTTTTGTGTCTGGGACTGCTGGTCAGGATGTGCGTCGTGATGCGCGTGGCGCGTGTGGTGGCTGGTGAGTCGCTTCGGCGGTGGGGCGGGTTCTGGGGTACCGGCGTGGGACGGTGAGCCGGTGGTGCCAGGCGGCGGGGTGGAGCTGGTGCGCGGCTCCAGGGCGGCACGCTCGAGGCTGACCAGGCCAGACGCGCCAAGGTCGTCCAGGCCGTCCTGGCCGGAGCGTCCCCTGACCCGGGCGGGAGCCGAGGCCGAGGTGACCGGGATACCGCCAGGCGGTACTGGCACGATCAGGCCGTGGAGGACGCGCAACAGCATCAGGACGCTCATCAAGACGCTCGTCCGGGGCGGCGGGGCGTGAGGACTGGTCGGCGTCGGCCTGCGCCGGGCGGGTCGGGCGCGGGCAGCGCGTCAGCGACGCCGAGCGGGTCCTGATCGCTCAGGGGTCAGGCCCGCGGGGAGTCGGCCAGGGCCATCGCCCGCTTTCTGGGACGGTGCCGTCAGACCGTCTGGCGGGAGATCGCCCTGCAACACCGGCCCGGACGGGGTCTGCTGGGCCCAGGGAGCCTCGGCGGCGGCCCAGGAGCGCCTCGCCCGCCCCAGACCAGGAGGCTGGACGCCGATCGAGTCCTGCGTGCCGGGTGGTGGCCCTGCTCGAGGACGGGGCCAGCCCCCGCCAGATCAGCGCGCGCCTGCGCTGGGCCCTACCCGACAATGAGTCCATGCGCATATCCCATGAACAGATCTGCAGGCCTCTACGTCCAGGGCGCCGGGAGCCTGCGCCAGCAGCTGCGGGTGGACAAGGCCCTGCGCTCGGGACGCACGCGGCGCCTGCCCCTGCTGGCCGGCTCTGCCCACGATCCAGGCGTCCCTGGACCGAGGGGCCCAGATCAGTGTAGCGCCCGCCCCAGGCCGCCGACCGCCGTGCCGGGTCACTGGGAGGGCGACCTGGTCATCGGCGCCGGCGGGCGCAGCGCCCTGATCACCCTGGTGGAGCGCACCAGCCGCTCGTGCTGCATACACCGCCTCGGGCGCCGGCCCGACTCCCAGACCGTCACCACCACCGCCTTGCAGCACCGCGGTCGCTGACCTGCCCCGAGCCGTAAGCGGGCCTCTGATCACCTGGGACCAGGGAAGCGAGATGGCCCGGGCACGCCGACTTCACCGCCGCCACCGACATCCCTGTCTCGATCTTCTGCCGACCTCATGAGCCCCTGGCAGCGCCCCACCAGCGAGAACACCAACCGCCTGATCCGCGAGTACCTCCCCAAAGGCACCAGCTTCACCGATGTCACCGACACCCAGGTCCAAGCCATCCAGGACCGCCTCAACCGCCGACCCCGCATCGTCTTGAACGGACAGACCCCAGCTGAGAAACTCAACGACATCATCAACGGTGCAAACACCACCTGACCCCACCGTCCCCGCACGCGCGGGATGTCCCCGACCCGCGAGTAAAGTCCCCGGCCGGGAGAGGCGGATGCGTCAGGCCATGACCTGCGTCCACTCCTCGCGGGCGGCGAGGAAGCGCGCACCGCCTCCTGGGGCGGCGGCCAGCGAGTGGTTCGCCCCCACGCCGCACTGACCTCGTTGGCCGCCGGCACCTCCTGGGCGGTGAGGATGTCGCGGAAGGTCGACTCCAGAAGCGGCAGGAACTCCTCGGTCCCCACCCCCAGCATGAGGGCGTAGAAGCCGGTCTGGCAGCCCATGGGGAGAGAGTCGATCAGCCGGTCGGTGTGGTTGCGCATGAGCTCGGCGCTCAGGGTGCTCGATGGAGTGCACGGCCTCCATCTCCAGGTGCGCGCGGTTGGGCTGGCAGAAGCGCACGTCGTACTTGACGAGCACGTCCCCGCCGGGCAGCTCCTTGCGGTCGGCCACGCGCACGTAGGGCGCGGCCACCTTGGTGTGGTCCAGGTTGAAGGACTCGACGTTCATCCTCGGCGTGCTCTGCTCGCTCGTCTCGCTCATGGGCCCAGCCTACGGGCCGGGGACGAGGCAGGATGGGGGCATGACTCACTGGCGCGCATCGTCACGGGGCCCGACGGCGCCCCCACCCTGGTCCTGCTCCACGGCATCACCGGCTCCGCGGTCTCCCTGGCCGAGGCCATCGACCACTGGGTCGGCCGCGGCTACCGGGTCCTGACCGTCGACGCCCGCGGGCACGGCCTGTCCCCGCGGTGGACGCAGGCCCGGCTCGAGCGCGCCGGGGAGGTCCTTGTGGAGGACCTCATCGCCGTCCTGGAGGACCTGGAGACCGCCTCGCGCGGCCGGGCCGCCCTGGGCCTGCCGACGCCGCCCGCCCCGGTCGTCATCGGCCCTCGATGGGCGCGGCCACCGCCATGGTCGCCGCCGGCCGCCGCCCGGACCTGGTCTCCGGCGTCGTCCTGGAGGACCCGGCCCGCTTCGGCACCCGCAGCCCGCGAGAGCTCCTGGCCCGCGGCGCCGCCCGGGAGCGGGCCCGCGCCGCCGAGGTCGCCGACCTGCCCGCCGCCGTCGGCCGCGCGCTGGAGACCATGCCCGACGCCGAGGCCCTCCCGGGCGTGTGGGCCTCTCAGCGCACCGACCCGGGCCTGCTGCTCACCGGCGTCGTCGCCCCCGAGGTCCCCTGGGACGAGGCCATGGCCGCGCTCGACGTCCCCGCCCTGCTGCTCACCGGTGACCGGCCCGGCAGCGCCCGCGTGGGACGCGAGGGCCTGGAGGCCGCCGCCCGCAATCCCGCATCTCGCCGGTCCTCGTCCCCGGGGCCCGGCCACCAGGTGCGCCGCAGCCCGCAGGCCTTCTCGCTGCCGTCGACACCTGGCTGGTCCTGCGGTGGCTGACGCTGTGACGGACTGCCACCGACGCAGCGGGAGCCCTGCGGGCGCCGCGAGTGAGAAGAAGGGCTCCCACGGCGCGTCAGGCCGTGGCGCCGAGGCTCGCCTCCGGTCCGTGGGAGGATGCGCCGCATGGCAGCTGTGTCGGACAAAGCTCGAAAGGCCTCCGTCCCCGTTCCCGGGGAGCGCACGCAGGGGGAGACCGTCGCCTACCTCCTGGCGGCACTGACCATTGGCGCGGTGGGGCTCTACCTCATCCAGGACCTCTTCGCCCCGGCCTTCTTCGCCCTCACCCTCGTGGTGACGGTCCGGCCGCTGGTGTCCTGGATGACGCGCCACCGAGTGCCGCGCGTGGTCGCGGCGACGGCGGCGATCCTGCTCATCTTCACCTTCGTCGTCCTGCTGTTCGCGGCCCTGGCCGTCGCGGTGGCCCAGCTCGTCGACACCCTTCCCCAGTACGCCCCCAAGTTCCAGGCGATCTGGCGCCAGACTGAGACCCAGCTCAACGGCATGGGGGTCGACCAGTCCACGGTGCTCAAGGAGGTCACCGACGTCCTGGACACCTCCCGACTCGTCATGGTGGCGCAGACGGTCCTGGGGCGCTGACCTCGGCCAGCGCGGATGCTCCGGCGTCATGGCGATGGTGGTCGTCTTCCTCATGTTCGACACCGCCAAGATCGAGATCCGCGCCGCCGCCCTCAGCGTCCTCAAGCCGGGTATGGCCGCCGCCATGGTCTCCTTCTGCGAGGCGGTGCGCTCCTACTGGATGGTCTCGACGGTCTTCGGTCTCATCGTGGCCGTCATCAACGCGGTCACCCTGTGGTACCTGGACGTGCCGATGGCCATCACCTGGGGCGTGGTCTCCTTCATCACCAGCTATCGCCCGAATATCGGCTTCGTCCTGGGCGTGGTACCGCCGGCGATCCTGGGGCTCGGTGGACTCCGGCCCCTGGACGGCGCTGTGGGTGGTGCTGTCCTACGCTGGCCCGTCAACTTCGTCATCCAGTCCCTCATCCAGCCCAAGTTCACCGGTGACGCGGTGGGGCTCAACACGACGACGACCTTCCTGTGCCCTGCTGTTCTGGTCCACCGTCATCGGGGCGATGGGGACGATCCTGGCGGTGCCGCGGACCCTGTTCGTCAAGGCCTCTCTCATCGACTCCGACCCGCGCTCGCGCTGGGTGGGGATCTTCCTGTCGCCAGCGACTTGCCGTGCGGGACCCGATCGAGCTGGACCAGAAGTGCTCGACGAGCCTGACAAGCTCGACCCCGACGGTGACGGCGTCGGCGAGGGGGACTGACCACGGGCGGCCCGTCGTGTCGAGCGCGCCGACTGGAGACGACGATCAGGAGCCCGAGCAGGCCCGGCAAGTCGTGGCTTGAGCGCCACGCGACCGGCACACGACGTCGACGGCTCCTGTGCGGTCCGGCAGCAGTCGCGCCCAGGCGGACTGACCGCCTCAGGACTCGTTCCAGGTGCGGAGGCCTCGACGACTGGTGGCAGATTGGCTAGCACTGTCTGTCCGGGACGATGGCGTGTCGATGAAAGGTCGTGCTGGTGAGTGCAGATCACGTTGAGTATCGAAATGCCCAGGGCTTCCGCGATGATTTCTGCAGTCGTTCGCCTGCGGGGCCTGTATTGGACCGCCTGGTGATGATTCGCCCGCGCATGGGTGGGCGAATGTTGGCAGTCGGGCTCGATGTCAGACGTCGGCATGCAGGATGGTCCTTAGCTCGATCTCCAGCCCGGCCAGTCCATGAGCCCGAGCGGTTGATCCATGCGGAAGAGCAGGTCGATGCGGAGCCCTCGTGCTCCGGCCCGCGTGGCCACGCGAGCCGAAAGACGCGAACATCTGTTCCCGCCCGGCCGCCTCGACGTCTCGATGACCTGGCGGCGTGCAGCCTGCGAGTCGGGCCAGTGGCGTGGTGCCGTGAAAGCGCAGGAAGTCGGGAGACCTCGGCCGGCTTCGGCCGATCAGCCGGGCGATCTCCTTCTGGGACAAGCCGTTTCTGAAGCCTCGCGCACGGCCGCAACCAGCTGGTTCCGCGCCTGACGGATGGCCCCATCCGTCTCCTTTCTGGGCGACGAGTGGTCAGGTTCTTCTGACGCGTCGCCCTCAACAGACATGCGACACAAGCATAGCAAGCATCCGTGAGTCAGGCCTTGGCGAGGGCCTGCTGGTTCGGCGGCGGCCCCACCGTCCCTCAGGGCT